>ERZ869925.619-NODE-619-length-23676-cov-35.039202_pt1 | contig 23676 bp, 28 predicted proteins | sample MGYA00579311_ERZ869925 | MGnify/ENA primary metagenome ERZ869925 (study PRJEB32216, sample SAMN09231817) | wastewater metagenome | place: USA: Maryland | collected 2016-07-30 | study: EMG produced TPA metagenomics assembly of the PRJNA472060 data set (Reclaimed...
ATGCTGGCCTTCGCCACCTGGTCGAACATCTTGAGCGCGGCCGCCACGTCGTACGTGTCGAGGTTGTCGATCTCGACCGCCGGCGCCCCGAGCCGCTTCCATTTCGCGACCTGGGGGTCGAAGTTATCCCAGAACGACAGGGTCGTGAAAACGATGGCCGGCTCGCCGTATTCCCGCTCGATGTCGTCGGGCGGATCGATGTAGAGGATCCCGTCTCGTCGCCCGCCGTTCTCGACCCGGCAGTTGATGTAGCCCGCCCCGCCGACCGGCAGGCTATCCGCCCCATAGCCGATCACCGTCACCATCCCGGTAACGCCCGCATCGCTGTCGCGGGCGATCAGGTAGCGGAGCGGCTGGCCGGCGAGTGCCGTCACGCCATGATTTCTTCGATGCGGAGATGCGAGGCCATGACGCCGCCTTGCAGGCGCGCGCTGCTCGATCCGTTGAATGTCGTCGTGCCCGCCGTGTTGGCACCGGCTCGGATCTTCATCGTGGTTGACGACGTCGTGCCAGCGACCATCGCGTACAGCAGTGCCACCGCGGCAACGAGAATCTGTCCTACTGTGTAATCGGTGACTGATGCCAGCGCGCCGGCCGTGCTGTCCTGGAACAGCGCCGCCGTCATCGGCACGGCCGCAGCCGCGTTGTGCGAATAGACGCCGCGGTGGTCGATCACCAGCACGTTGGCCGCAGACGACGGCGTGATCGCCTTGCTCATGTACTGATCGCCCTCGGTATTCTGCGGGATCGAATTGTCCGAGGGGATTTGCGTCGTGCCGGTCGCGACCCCGCCATCCTGCGACAGCGCGATCTGCACGCGATCGCCAGGCATTCGGCCGCCGGCATCATGAAGCTGGATGCGCGTCGGCCCCGCAGAATATGAGCCGGCGGTTCCGAGGCCGCTTTCCCAGGTCATGCGGCCGAGGACTTGATACGCCTTCGACGTGACCGCCGTGCCGGTGTAGAAGACGTGCGCGCTGTCGGCGCCGCCCGCCCCGCCTTCCGCGGTCGAACTCGCGACGGAGTGGACGCCGAGCGGGTAAATGTCCGTGCCGTTGCGGCAGTTGATGACGCCCAAGCGGAACGTGCCGGCGTCGTTGAACCCGACGATCCACAGCCGGAATGCCACGTTGTTGCTGGTGCCGAGCGTCGAGCCGCCAGAGATCACCAGCGAAGTCGCGGCCGTCAGGGTGATGACGTTGAAACCGCCGCTCGCAGCCGTCGCGTCCCGGATGATGATGACGACCGGGTTCGTGCTCGACGGGTCGTTGCCGTCCTGCCCCTTGATGGCGATCGTCAGCGCGCCGGCATTGGCCGTGGCGGTGAGGATGCCGTTGTACATCGAGAAGCCGGAGTCGCGCACCGTGATCGAACGGCGCAGCGAGCACAGGAACCAATTGCTGCCGTCCGTGACCAGCAGCCCGCCCTCCCCCGGGCCGAGCGTCAGCGTCGCGGTGCCGTTGACGGTCTGCGATCCGCTGCCGTCGAGCGTGATGTCGCCGGTGCTGTTGTTGAGCACCATGCAGACCCACGGCGAGCCGACGTCGGTCGCATCCGGCGTGGTCAACGTGATGCCGGACGCGCTCGCCCGTACCAACTTGCCGCGATCTGCCGAGAGGATCGCATAGCTGATCCCGGTAGACGTGACCCCGCCGCCGCCGATCACTTCCGCGAATGCAGCCAGCACATTCGCGTCGATGGCCTCGATGGCCGTCTTGAGCGGGTCGGGCAGCTTCGTCTTGATCGTCGACCATTTGACGCGGTTCGCCTCGATCTCCGAGCCGTCGTCGCTCGGCGGGTTCGAGTTGTAGCCGCTCACGCTGACGCTTTCGTAGGGCGATCCCATCAGCGTTTCTCCGTTCCTGCGAATGGATCGTGATCGATCGGGACGAGGCGTTCTTGAACGCCAGCAGCAACGGCCGGGGGAAGAACGGCCAGTCCGGCGATGCCGTACTTGCGGAGGATGTCGATCAGCTTGTCGTCGAACACGACGTAGTTTTGCGGCTTGCCAGGCTCGTCGACGTACTTCGTGCCTTTGAAACCGGCATCCTTCAAAACATCGGTCGCCAACTGCGGATCGAACGGCTTGCCAGGGAATGAGCCGGCAGCGTCGTAAAGCTCCTTGCCCATCGCGTTGGGCTTCAGTCCAAATTCCTTGGCAAGTGCTTTTGATTTCGGGTTCGCGCTAAGTGTGCTGGAAAGATCAAAAAGTTCGTCAGGTTTGACCGCAAGGTTCACTTCATAGACCTTTGCGTCTCGACCCGGCGCGCCTTTCCGAACGAGCGCCTCCTCCTTCAGCATTGTCCGATATGCTTCGGCTGCATCGGGCGACGACGTGAAGTACATGCCCTGGCCTTGCGCGCCGACGTATTCGGGATACCAGCGCCCTTCGCCCGTACCGACCTTGCCGACATCGAAGCGATCAAACTCGAACGGCGATGCGTGATAGGCGCGAATTCCACTTTTTGCAGCCTTTGCTCCCTTAGCCATCGGGATCAAGCCAGCCGCAGCCTCAAGCGCGAAGTTCTGCGCCTCGCCTTCCGTCAACTGCCCGCGCAACGCCTTGGCGGCCTGCTGGATGGGCTCGACAAACATCGAGTGCGCGGCCTCGCGAATTCCTCCCTTCAACCATTCCGGTGGCTGAGCCGGATTGGCCGGTGGCGGCACGAACGGGTCGTGCTCGACGGGTACGAGCTGAGCCATCAGGGAACGAGCTGCAGATATTTCCCAGGACGCTTCGGGTCCGGCAGGTAGTAGTTGCCGTCGGGCGCTTGGCGCAGACGATCGCGAGCAGAAGCAGGTGCGGAAGCAGCGGCCGCCTTTTGCCCTTGGCCCTGCAATTCGTTGAGCAGCGCCGTGCCGCGGCCGATCGAGGACTCGGCGAACTTGCTGCCGCCGCCGCCCTGCCTGACGATGTCCTCAAGCTGACGAATGCTGCGCTGCGTGAGCGCGGTGGCGATGCGGCGGCCGATGAAGCCCAGGCTCGTGGTGGCGGCCGCACCGGCGACCGGCCCGACGCCGATCGCGGTGCCGACTGAGGCGCCGATGCCGCCGGACAGCGCGCCGGAGACGATGCCGGTCGGTGCCAGCTTGCCGACGAAGCGGGCGGCGTTGGTCGGCGTGGTGCCGCGCGCGACCAGTTTGATGGCCTTCTGCGCATCGGCATCGAACGCTTTCATCCGCTCCTTGTTCTTGGCGAGCGAGCGGAATTCGGTGCGCAGCGCGTTCTCAAAGCCCGAGCCCGAGAACTGGCTGGCGCTGGTCTTGGCGCGGTCGATCAGGTCGGTGATGGTCTCAAGGTTCTTGGCCCGCGACCACAGCTCGCGCGCGACCGGGATGGCCTTGGCGGCCGCCTGCGCGTCACCGGCGAGCACGTCCTCGGGCTTGATGGTCGCGATGTAGTTGTCGATCTTGTCGATGATGAGCCCGGCCACGCGAGCGTCGTTCGAGCCGGCCTTCGCGGCCTGGCGCGCGTCCCCGGCGAGCTGGCGCATGGTGTCGAGCGTCTCGAACGTGATCGGCCCGACGGCCGGGTCAGCCAGTTCGCGGATTTGCTTGACCGCTTCCATGGATCCCGGCGTCAGCGTCGGGTTGAGCCGGTTCTTGGCCGCTGTGGCGAAAATGTCGTCCGAAAGCTTGGAATAGCTCTGCGGCTTCACCATCACGCCGGCATCCTCGAACTGCTTGTAGAAGCCCTGCGAGGCGGCCTTGAAATCGGCGGCGGCAGCCGGCGCCTTGATGGCGACCGCGGTGGCGCCCTCGGGGACGGCCGCCTCGGCGGCAGCCGCCACCGGCGCGCGCGGGACGCGGGGTGCTGTCGGGCCACCCGCCACCACGCCGGCGGACTCGATGCCCATGCCGACGTCGCGCTCGAGCCGGCGAGCCATGCCCGGGCTGGCGCCCAATTCCTCGGCGGTCTGGCCGGCTGCGCCTTGGACGCCGCCGATCGCCGCCGCGATGGTCCGCAGCGCCAGGTCGCCGGCCTTGGAGCCGTATTGGTAGACGATCTGGTTGAGCAACTGGATCGGCGTGGCCGTGGTGCCTTCCTTGGCGATGACGCCGCGGTCCACCAAGTCGCTGAGGGACTGATCGCTCAGGCCAAGCGGGCGGTCGCCGTACCGGTCGGCCGCGACCTCACCGGCGCGCTGCATGACCCTGCCGACGGCCCCAGGAGGCTGCTGGCTCGCTGCGGACGCCTGGGCCTGCACAGGCGCCGGAGCCGCGATTGCCTCACCACCGGCCACCGCTGGGGCGCTGGCGGGCGCCTGCGGCCGGATGGATGCCGCAATGGCGTCGACCTCGCTGGCTTGCCGGTCGGGCGGGAGCGACAAGAACGACTTGTCCACCTCGACCCGGCCGATGCCGTCGATTTCGAGGATGGGCATCAGGGGATGATCCGAAAAGACGTGCCGCCGGGCGTCTTCTGCATCGGCGGCGCGTCGGGCGTGTCGATGATGACGTTCTTCGGATTGAGGCCGCCGCGCTTGGCAGCGGCCGTGAAATCGTTGGTGAGTTGCGACTGCCGCTGCGAGGCCTTCTGCCAGATCGTGTCCGCCGAGCCGCGGATTTCGGTGCGGGCCTTGTCGTCGAGCCGGCCGCCGCCGACGATCTTGTTGTAGAGCGCCATGACGGACGACGGCACGCCGGCCGCGTTCGAGGCGGTCGCGAATTCGCCCTCGCGCACGGTCGAGGCCGGGTCGAGCACCTTCATGAACGAGAACACGAGCTGGATGTCGCCCGCGCCCGTGTTCGGCGCCGCGTCGATGCGGTCCTTGAAGTCGCGCAGGACCATGAAGTTCTGCGAACGCTTCTGGTAGTCGTCGCGGAGCTTGTTCTCGGCCTCGCCGCGCTTCGCCGGATCGATGATAAAGCCGCCCTCGGACTGGCCGCCGGACAGGATGCTCTCGGCCGTCTGCTGCGCGGTTGCGGTCTTGGTGCCCTCGGCCTTCCCGGCCGCCGTGGCGGTCTCGACGCCAGTAGGGTTCAAGGTCAGCGCCTGCACCTGGGCATCGATGGCGGCGGGGTCGCGGCCGAGCGCTGTGGCGATCTGCTTCGCGCTCTGCACGAGCGGCCCGACGGCTCGGAGCACGGCCTGCGGGTCGCGGCCCACGCTCAGGCCACTTTTGATGGTCTCGCCGACCACCGCCATCGTGTCGGAAATCTGTTTGTCGGCGCGGCCGATCGCGTCGTTCTGTTCCTGGCGCTTGATCTGACGCTCCTGCACGCCGAGCGCCCGATCGCGCAGGCTGGCTTCTTGCTCAAGCGACCGCTCGGCAAGATTGCGCTTCGCAGCGGTATCGATCCCCTCTGCGAGGCCGCCATAGAAGAAGCCAGAAGGCATCGCGCCCTCCCCTTATTCGAAGAAACTGCCGACCTTCTTGCCGATGTTTTTGCCGGCATCGCCGAGCAGCATTCCGCCGACACTGCCGAGCAGACTGCCCAGACCGGATTGCTCCTTGGCCTTCAGTTCAGCGAGCGTCTGCGCGTTCTTCGCCATGACGTTCGTGGCGTTCGCCGACAACTTGCTCGCGATGTCCGCTTCCAGGTTGAGTTCGTCGAGGCCGGTCTGGAACTGGCCGCGCTGCGCCGCGAACTGCTGCTGGATGAGGTTGTTCGTCGCCTCCATCTCCTGCAGGAACGTCTCGGCCTGGACCTTGTCCTTCTGCTGGGCGAATTCGTTCTCGGCGCGCGTCAACGCGTCCGCACCGAACGACGAGCCGAGCACACGGCGGCGCGCCAGGTTCTCCCGCAGATTGCCGATCGCGCTGGTGCGGGCGTTCTCAATCTCATTGAGCCGAGCCGTCCGCAGGTCGGACATGCCGGGAGCCACCTTCGGCCGAAGCCCCGCAATCTCGGTCGAGAGGTCGCCGAAGGACTTCGAAAGACCCCCGACCGCCCCGAGCCGCTCGGCCGTCGGCGTCACGCTCAGCCCGCCTGGGCCGTAGACGGTGTTGAACCCGCCACCGGTGAAGCCGGTCGGCTTGAAGTCCTTCAACGCATCCGTCGGGCTGTCGCTGCTGAAAATGCTCTTGAGAGCGCTCATTTGTCCGGCATCCTTGTTTCGTAGACGGCAGCCGGCCGACCGGGAAACACGACGAATGACGTACCGACGCGGCGGACGATCCCGTGCATGCAGCAGACCTCGTAAAGGCGCTTGTGCTCGTCGGTCGCGTACCAGATCACCGGAAGCCGACGCACTGTGTTGAGGAACGCCACCGTGCCCTCAAGAACGTTGCGCTTCGTCGCCCACGGGAACCACGTCGCGCTGACGATCACGAGATAGGCGCCGAGCGGCGCAACCGCGCCGAAGATCACGCCCGCGGGCCGATAGCCCTCTTTCGTGTCCGCCGTGATGATCCAGCCTTCGCTCAAGCCCGACGAAATGGCCTCGAACCTTTCGCGGAACGCCGCAGCATCGAGGTCCGGAACGAAGGCCTCACCGAAGTCCGCGCCCTTGCGATAGGCCGCCCAGAGATACTTCAGGTCGTTCGGCTCCATCGCGCGCACTTCCACGCGACGAGCCAGGGTCTTTTTCAGCCGCCATTTCGCCTGCGGCGGTTTCACATGCTTCATTGCGATGCCGATTTGAACCGGAGCCCGATTTCGTTGATGCGGAAGTTGCTCGAACCCTCGACCTCGACACGGACCTGGAGGTCGCTGCCTTGACCGGGGACATTGAACTTCTGGCGGATCAGGCGGTTCTCGAACGCGATGCCGAAGTACACGTCGCCGCCGAAGTAGATGTCGTCGCCGAAATACGGCACTCCGGTGAGCCCTGGGATGGCGATCTCGATCGCATGATCGAACGCCGCCATGCCCGCATATTCGAAATTCAGCCGCACCGTCGCCGGCAGGTTCTTGCGGTACTTGATGTAGCCCTCGACGTTGTAGGCCTCAGAGTCGAGCGGCGCGGAATGCAACTTGGTCAGCCACTCGACCGCGATGTCGGTCGATCCGCCGTCGCCCTCGCCGACGCCTTCCATGCGATAGAGGTTGCCGGAGGCGTCACCCATCATCACGTATTCGAGACCGTCGGCGGGATCGAGCATCGACATGACGAACGTCGGCTGGAACGCGAGCGGGTGCGCTGTCGTCCACCGCATCCAGCGGGAAAGCTGCTGATCCGTCGCGCCGGTGTTGAACACCCAGCACTCGGACACACCCTCGGGGAACAGGTAGACGCGGTTGATGCGCGAGTTGTAGACGATCTGCCAGCCCGCATAGCCCTCGACCGCATCCGAGACGTTGGCGGTCATGTCGTCGGACTCGCTGTCGCCAAACCGGTTCGTATCCCGAATGCTCTCGATGCGGCCCTGCCGGCCGTAGATCACGTCATTGCCGACATAGGCGACCGACTCGTCGCCGGACGCAGCCGAACCCGGATAGAAATCGTCGAAGGCGAATTCCTTGGCCGAGGCACCGGTGAGATTGAACAACTTGCCGCGCTCGGTCGAGATCACCGTGGCCCCGAACGCCTCGACGAGCCCATTGATCGGCTTCAGGTCCGGCGCCAGCAGAAAGAAAGGGTCCGCTTCGCTCAATGACGACGACGGACGCTGACCGTTCGAAATGACCGTGTAGTCGCTGCGCTCCGAACCGACGATCATGTGCGGCAGCGTGGTCGACGGATCGCGCACATGGGCGAAGGTCGCCCGCTCGTCCGTCACGCTGAGATATTTGGCGTAGAATGTGCCGAAGCTCGACGAGCCGCCGCTCGTTCCGTCCGTGAACGCCACCGACTGGAACGTCGTGCCGTCCCACTCCTTCACTACGTCGACCAGCGCCAGATCGGTCAACAGCAGTTTGTCGTCGAGCGTCCAGTTGTGCGATCGCCAGTGCCCGCGCAGCTTTGCGCCCGACGTGACGGTTCCGACCTTCGTGAAGCCCGTGCCACCGTCCCATTCGTAGACGTTCGTGCCTGCCTGGATCAGCGTCGAGACCGTGCCGTCCGACTTGAGCAGCGAGCCGCCGCCGCGGATTTCCGCACCGTTCGGCACCTGGCCGACGAGATCGAACGGCGGGCGATTGCGCAACTCGCGGTTTTCAAGGTCCAGCAGGAAGTTCGCACCGTCCGCTGCCTCGCGCGGGTCGATCTCGTCCTCGCTCGCGCGCGTGTGCAGGCCACCACCGAACTTGATGGTCAAACTCTGCTCGGTCGGCTTGATCTTGGCGACCATCAGCGTGGGCAGTAGTGGGTTCGACCGGGCTTCAGGGACAACATCCGCGAGGCGCGGCCCATGCTGGCGCGGTAGAGCGGCTGATCGAACTCGTCCCGGCGCTCGCGCTTGAACAACTGCACCCAGGCCGGGACCATGGCGCGGAAAATTGCATCGTTGAACGGCACCGTGTCGCTCGCGGCCGACATGCCGAGTGTCTTGTCGTACTGATAGGTGTAGACCCGACCGACCTCCGCGCTCGTAGGCGCGCGATCGAGATAGAGCTTGCCGTCCGTCGGCCGGATCGCGGCAAAATGCGCGAGGCCGGTGTCGTCCTGTTCGAGATCGCCGAGCAATTCCGCGTTGTAGCCGCCCGGGTACTCGACCATGAACTGGCTGTTCGTCTTGTCGATGAGCGGCCAATGGAGCTTCACGAGATCGGTCGCCAGCGAATAGGCGCGCTGCGCGAGCACCAGCGTGATCGTGCTCTCGGCCTGCAGGTTCGGAACGGAGACCTCGGCCGTGGTGTAAAGCTCGTCGATGCCCTCGTTGATGACCTGCACGGCCTGGTCGATGGAGACCTGCCGCGCCGAGTCCGTCAGCGTCGTGAGCGCCCCGGCGTCACCGGCGACGATCGACGTCCGCTTGAAGACCTCATTGACCGCCTGAAGCAGCGTTTTGGCCATGATGAGCCTCGATCTTGCGGCGGAGGTCGTCCATGCGGTCCCGGCGATCCATCTTGATCCCGAGCCGCTTGCACTCGTCGCGCATCTTGTTGATCTCGGATTTCGGGCGCTCGACGAGGCGAACCCGGCCCTTGATCTTCGATGTGCGGTGCGGCCGCGGTTCCTTGCCCTGCAGCGCAGCCTCGACCGCCTTCGCGACCAAAGCGTTGAGCTGTTCCGGCGTCACCGTCAGCGTGCCGTTGGCGGCCGGCTGCGGCGCAGCGGTTGATTTCGGCCCGCTGGGGATGACGTGCCGCCCCTCCATGCCGAGCGGCCGCGGCGGGATCTTGATATTCGTCAGGCCGCGCTGCCGAAGCTGCGAGCGGATGCCTGGGCTGCCGTCCGGATAGTCGTCCGCCGGCATATCTTCGGTGATGTGGGTGAGCCCGTGGGCCTGCGCGAAGCTGACCAGTTCGCGGCGGCGCGCCCTCGACAGGCTGTCGCGGGGATCGTCTTGGTGGTGAAGGTGCATGCTCGCTCCGGGGAACGAAGAACCGGGCGAGCCGAAGCCCGCCCGGCGATGCTGTTAGTTCGCGAGGTTCGTCGCGCCGACGCGGAGCGCTCGCGACCAGGCCGAGTTGAGAACGGCGCCGGCGTAGAACGACTTCCACGCCAGGGTCGAAATCTCCTCGAACGGATCGGACGTGCCGCCCGAGCCGCGCTCCTTGTAGATGATGTCCCAAGCGCCGGTCTTGTCGCCGGCCTCGTAGACACCATCCGACATTCGCCGACCGAGGCCGACCGAGCCGAACGCATCCTGCCCGTACAGGCAGATGGTGTAGACGTCGGTGTCGCCCGGGGTCGTGCCGCGCATGTCGGTGCCGCCGGTGGCGCCGGAGTCGGCATCGATCGATGCGTCTTCCGACATCACGAAGCGGATACCGCGGCCGGCGCGGCCGTAGTAGCCGAACTCGCCCGTCACGGTCGCGGTCTGGCCAGCGTACTTCTCGACGCTGGTAAAGCCCGTGAGGCCGGCGAGGTCGTGCGCCACGTCCGGGTGGCAGATGCCCCAATAGCTCGGCAGGATCGGCGCGGAGCCGACATTCTGCGAGCCGCTGGTCCGCGGCATGAACGTGCGGGCGGAATTGCGCGCCAGTTCATTGATCGCGTAGTTGAGATCGCCGGTGGTGACGATCGTGTTCACGGCGCCGACGGAGGCGACGTTGCCACCATATCGCTGGGTGGCGCTGTCCTCCATGACGTTGCGCATGAGCTGGTTGAGAGAGCGGCCCGCCGACTCGCCCAGCACTTCGACCAACTGATCGGTCGTGCCGTTCGGGTTGTAGAGGTCCACTTCCTCGTTCACGATGTAGAACTGACCGTACTTCGCCACGGTCGCGGTCACATCCGTGAAGCTCGCCGCAATCGAGTCGCGGCCCTGCATGTAGCTGGCCGTGGTGGTCAGCTCGGTCAGCGCCGTGGTCGACGGCGTGGCCTGCTCGATGCGCCGCCATTTGATGGTCGACGTGCCCTGCTGCTTGTTGATCTGGCCAGCCTGGCTGCCCATGAAGTAGGGGCAAACCTGCTGAGCCCGACGCAGGAAGGTCTGCTGGAAGACGACGTTTACCGGCTTCTGCAGTTCGGTATCGGTAGCGCTGATGGTCTGTGCCATGACAGATTTCTCCGTTCACGGCGCCAGTCGACGTTATCCGAACATCTTCGCTTTCGCAGCCGCGAATTCGTTGTGCGACATGCTGGAAAAGTTCGGAGCTTGGCCTTCTGGCGCCCGTTGGGATGCGCCACGAACGGCATGGGTCACGGCTTCACGATCTTCGGTCGCAGCCTTGTCCGGCAGCTTGCCGTACTTCTTGGCAAACTCCCGGCCGAGCTGGCCGACGACCTTCTCGAATTGCTTCGGCTGACTGTGGCGATTTGTCCAGGCTGTTGCCAGCCGGGGATCCTTGCGCGCCTGTCCATCGATCCAGGATTCCACGAAGGAGTCGTCAAAATACTCCGCGTCGAGATCGCCGCGGACGTTCTTGATCGTCTTCTCCATGTCCAGCCTGAAGATGTACTCGCGTGCCACGGGGTCTTGCGCCTGCGGCGTGTTCGTGGCCGTGCCCGCTTGCTGTTCCGTGCGCGCGGGTTGCGTGGTCTCGGATGCCGGGGCCTGCTGGGTCTCGAATTCCTTGAGGAGACTGTCGAGGTTGTCGCCGGTGTCCGTGGTCCGCGCACTGGCCGTGTCCGTCGCGCCCTGCTGTGCCGGCGCATTGGTGGCATCAATCGCGGTTTGCGTCGTTTGGTCTTCGCTCATGGTTTCTCCTGTTGCGAAGTAGGCTCCCCGATCAGGAATTGGCGCCAGTATTCGTGCTGGAGCCTCCTGCCCGATCGAAACACGTGGTCGGCGAAGGCCTGCTGCGGCTCCTCGCCCTGCCGGAATGCCTTGAGGCCCGGCGGCTCGATGGTGGTCATGAATTCCGGAAACGCCGGATGCTGGCGGATCAGGAAAAGCAGTTCGTCGAGTTGCTTGCTCATTCGGCGGCGATCAGGGCCGGCAGTTGCTGCAGCGCCGCGGTGGCGGGACCAGGGCCGATCTGCGGAGGCGCGGCCGGAGCGGTCGGTTGCGCCTGGTTGATAATGGCGTCCACATCGGTCCAGCCGCCGTCGCGCAGCGCCTGCGCAATTGCGGCCTCGATGTTGATGGTCGGCTGCTTGCCGAACGCCGCGCCGATCTGATCCATCTGCAGGCCGAACTGCAGCGCCTGCAGGCGGAGTTGCCGCTTTTGCTGCTCGTCCGCCGGCCCGCCGGAGCCGAACCATTCGAAGTTCGCCCGCTCGGGCAGTTGGTCCTGCGTGACCTCGACCCAGCCACCGTACGCCTCGATGAAGAACGACACGCTCTCGCGCTTGCCGATCGCCGCGCGCCCCATGCGGTAGGCCATGTCGAGCCACCGCGTCATCGGCCCCTTACCGATCTGCCGGACGTAGTCGACGGTGCGTACGGCGCCGCGCTGCAGTTCGGCGTCCTTGGCAAAGGCCGTCGTGTGGCTGGTGGTCTGCGCGCCGAGACGCGCCGGCAGCACGCCGGTGAGTTCGGCATAGAGCGAGATGCCGCGGCTGAGCACCGCCGCCAGCGCCGACGGGTCGCCGCCGACTTCGGCGTGGACCTTGATCGCGCCGGGGTCGACCGTTCCCCACTGTGCGTAGGGATAGATCGCCGGCCCGCCGTTCTGCGCGAAATAGCTGTCGCTGCGATCCCACCCCACCGGCGGTGCGTTCTTCAGCATCGCCGAGTCGAGCAGCCGGTTGAGCGCGTCGGTGCACATCATCTGCACCGGGCGGCCCTTCATCAGCGGGCTCGTCGGATAGACCTCGTCGGCGCCCTCGTAGTGGTAGGGGTGCAGGAAGTAGGACGATCCCGGCGTCTTGCGCCAGCGCAGCCGCACCAGGCCGCGGGTGGCCTTTCCGGCGGTCTTGTCCATGCCGCCAAGCACGACCGTGACGATGACGCCCGGCAGGACCATGCTGCGGGTCGTCTTGCGCGGGACGATGATGTCGCCTTCCATCTCAAGCAGCGTGACGTAGCCGTTGTCGCTGGCGATCACGTCCTTGAGGTTCTTCGGCATCCAGCCGCCGTCTTCCTTGTCGGGATCGTCGCCGCCGCGGTTCGCTGCCATCTGCAGGTTTTCGAGGCGGATATGGTCGACCGCGATGTGCGCCGGCTCCATGAGCTGCAGCGAGTGCATCGACGGCTTGCGGTCGTCCAGATAGAGGTTCTTGATTGAGCACGGCTGCAGGATCGGCAGGCGACGGACCTCGCGGCGGACGCCGGATGGCGTCTTGTTGTAGAGCATCCGGTCCCACATGCCGGCCCGGCCGACGCCGACGCCGTATTTGAACGACTCCGCGTCGATCTTGTCGTAACGGGTGAAGAAGTCCTCGTCGTTGCTGCCGACCGACTCGGCAAACAGGTGCATGAGGAAGCCCTCGACGAGCTTGTCCGCGTTGTCCTGCGTAATCATGCTCGGCACTTCGGTCTCGTCGCCGAGCAGCAGCGACTTGAAGTCGACTCCTCGCAGATATTCGTCGGTGACGGCCGCGTGCGCGCGGAACCATGCGCCGCTGTCGGGAAACAGCATCCGGCGCGCATCGGCGGTGAGCACTTCCAACGCCTGGGCCTGCAGCGGCAGTTCGACCTCGGCCATCCAGGCTTTCTTCGGGTCGATGACGCGCGAGCCCTCCTTGATGATGTACTTGAAGGTCGTCTCCGGCTCCATCGCGATCTGCCGGTCGACCTCCTTCCAGCACTTCTCCTTGTCGGCGCGTGCCTTCTGCCGGCGGTGATACTCCTCGACGACGTACTCGGCGATGTAGTCGAAGTCGCGCGCGTCGAACCGGCGGCGCGGTTTCTCCGTGCCGTCCTTCTCGATCTCGCGTGCGTCCGATTGCGCCATCAGTGCCTCGTCGCCCGCTTGCGCTGATCGAGGAATTCCTTCGCAGCCTGCTTCGCGGCGTTGATCCGCATCTGCTGCTTGGATTCCTTCGGATAGCTCAGGTCATGGAATACGTCGAAGAACAGCGGCTGCCCGGTGTCGAGCTTGTCCTCGCCGCGGCTGATCCACCACAAGGTCGTGTACATGCCGCGCGGAAACTGCTCGGGGCCGATGCCGAAACGGCGATAGTACGGATGCGGCGGCAACGAGAACCCGTCGGCGACGAAGACCTCGGCGCCATCGATGTTACTTCTCTCGACCGGCTTCATGCCAGCCGATCGGCAGATGCGCTCAATCTTGTCCTTGCCGATCATCAAATCCTCGTGCTCGCAATCGGCGACATCGGCGCCATGGAACGCTGCTCGCGGTTCAACTGACTGAGCGGGACGGCGTAGCGGATCATCATCAGCGCGTAGAATGTCGCTTTCAGAATGTCGTCGCGCTTCGGAACGATCACGCCGTCTTTGCGATGATAGCTGCGCTTTTCCTCGAACCATTGCGAGAGATGCGAGAACACCTTGAACCGGCCGGTGTGCATCCGCGTCAGCACTTCATCGACAATCGGCTCGACCGGCTGCCCGCCGCCCTTTTCCTGCTCGCCCGGAACCTTCGGATAGCGCGCCGACTTCGCCACCATGTTGACGCCGTGCTGCCGATACGCATCGGCGAGCGTGCGCCCGCCCGACTTCTCGCGGTTCATGCCGTCGTGCGGCCAGGCGACCGGCACCATCCGGTTCGACTTGTTGAACCACGCGGCGTGATATGGCGCCGTCTCGTTTGCCTTGCGATAGCAGTCGATGACGTAGACCGTATCGCTCTCGCGATCGTGCGCAATCTCGACGCCGGCGGCCGGATGGTCGATCCCGAAGTCGCAACCCTTGATGCGCGCCCAATGGTCCGGGATCTTGAACGGATCGACGCTGATGTCCTCGTCGTCGACCGGGAACACCGCGCCCTCGCCCATCATCGGAATGCCTTGCGTGCGGGCCTTGCGCTCGTGCGCGCGGTAAGAATTCGAGAGGCGGCTCTTGTCATCCTCGGAAAGGTGCGGTGCGTCGTTCCAGCTCGCTCCTTTGAGGTAGATGCCCTCGCCGCCCTCCTGGAAGTGCTGCACCAGGTCGGTGACGCCGAGCAGCGGCGTGAACGTGACGAGAATGATGCCTTTCGACGTCAGGATGCGGGTCTGCGCCTCGGAATAGATCATGTAGTCGTTCGGCTCCTCGTCGAGCCAGACCACATGCGGCGCGGTGCCCTGCCACTTCTGCCACCCCATCTCGTAGGTCTTGAGGTTGCAGGTCGAGAGACCGCCGCTCGCGTGCCGGACGTTGAAACTGTCGACCACGTCCTTGACGCCGGCCTGCCGCGTCTTCGGTGCCCCGATGATGCGGCCCCGCGGCACCCAGCCGGTGCCAAGCTTCTCGCCCATGCCGCCGAGCAGCTCGGCCTGCACGATGTCGCGGCTGGTCTCGTTCGTCGGCGAGCCGGTCCAGATCAGCGTCGGCGCCGTGAACCGCTTGCCGGTCCACCACTTGGGATAGTCGCCCGTGAGATGAAACGAGACCTCACACCCGGCGCTCACCGTCTTGCCCACGCGGTTCGCCGCCATGAGCATGCGCTCGGGGTTCTTCGCGCCGGCCTCGTGAAATTCCTTCTGCCAGGGATACGGCTTGTAGGTCGTGATCTTCTGGCCGGCGACCTGGTAGAGAAACCGCCGGACCAGCGGCGTGATGTCGACTTCAGCCATGCGGCGCGCCGAACCATTCCCGCGTGCGGCCGCTCATCGAGAATATCGCGTCCCCGAGGCAGTCGATGAGGCGACGCCAGTGCAGATCAGGCCCGCCATCGCTCCCCGCGGCCTCCGAACTCGCGAACTTGGTGCGCCGCCACGGCGGCTCGCCGTTGTGCGGGCCATCGTCGAGCGGCAGGCCGCACAGCACCACCGGCCGGTATCCCATCGCAAGGCCGCTCATCACCGCGCCGCACCCCGAGGTTCCGCCGCCCGCCCAGGGCCACAGCCAGTCCACGCCCGATTGCAGCGCGTGGGTGTGGGTGACGACGAACTCGCCGTATTCCGTCCGTCGCGCATCCCGCCATTTCCGCAGCAGGGCCGCGTTGTTCGAGAAGCAGTGCTCGACGTCGCCCGGGAACGTCTCGACCAGCTTGTTCACGGTCATGAAATCGAAGCCGGGCTTGTCGATGCTGCCGCCGCGCGTCTCGGAGCGGCAGCCGAAGGCTTCCAGGTCGTCCCAGACGCCCGCCGCATCGCCGCAGACCACGAGGCCCTTGCCGCGATACTTGCCGGCGATCCACGGCAGCCGCGGTGGCGTGATGCCGTAGGCCGCCAGCAGCGCCGGCAGGCCTTTCGTGCCGCCCGTGAGCAGCACTTAGACCGCGGACGAGAACGGCGTGGCGAAGGCGCCGCCGGTCGCGGTCAGCATGCCAGTGACGTGCCACTTGTTGACGGCGATGTCCTGGAATTCCAGCCACTCGCCGAGCGAAACCGAGCCGGTGGTGGTGCGGTTGAGCGTCACGGTGTCGTGGTCCGTGCCGTTCGCCGCGAAGCCAAGCACCGCGTTGCCGCTGTCGACGCGGGCGCCGAAGATAACGCCCTGCAGGATGTCGTTCGCGTTCGCGACCTGCACCTTGTAGCTAACCGAAGTAGCCAGCAGCTTCACCACAAATCGGATCCTTGCGCCCGAGCCGATCGCCGCCGGCAGGGTCGCGGCGACGCCAGCCAGGCGGTTGAACGTCAGGATGCGGCCGTCGTGCACATCGCGGTTGAGCACGACGGTGGCTGCCGCGAGATCGATCATCGGGTTGTTGAACTGCGGATGCGCCCGCAGGACCTGCTCAAGGCGGTCGAGCGTCAGCGGAGACGGTTGTTCGATTACCGGCATGGGATGCCCTCCTGTTAGGTGAAGTTGCCGACGCCGATGGCCGAGACGTTGGCACCGGTCGTGATCTTCCAGCCAGGCGTCGTCGCGGCGAGAGCCTTGATGCCGAGCGGAATGAAGAACGGGGTGAGGTTGCTGACGCTCGACGCGCCACCCGTGAAAATCGTGATCGCCGAGCCGTTGCCGTCCTTGATCTGCACCGCTCCCGGAGAGGTGGTCGCCGGCACGATCAGCACGCCGGACAGCATGTCGCCGACGGCTCCGGTCGCGCCCATCACCTGATCGGTCTGCGAGGCCGCGACGGTCTCGTAATCGGTGCCGAGTGCCACCGGCAGCGGCCGATCGGCCGAAACCGCGGGCTCGTCCCGACCATCCTTGAACGACATCGTCTGTGTCATGGTGCCCTCTCGCCGTAGCGGTAGCTGCCCCAATGGCCGAGCCGCACGCTCGGGTCCATCATCACCTTGAAGCCGGCCTCGCGCGCGATCCGGCAGAAGAAGTAGTCCTCGCTCTCAAGGCACCCGTCGGTGATCGGCGTCATGAACAGCGCCGGCACCGGCCCGTTCGCGCCCAACCACTTCGGCGCCGCGGCCGCCAAGGTCTCGATGACCTCGCGCCGAATGAGCATGAAGCCCGTGCCGGCATAGTCGACCTCGACCGGCCCCGCGAACTGGCTCAGATCCTTGACGAGCTGCCCGTCCTTCCAGGCCGCGAACCACTGCTTGTCCGGCTTCTTCATCGCGTAGACGCCGACCGCGACGTCCGCGTCCATGTTCCAAAGCGCCGCGACGTGCTCCGGCTCGAACTCGATGTCCGCATCGATCCAGAACAGGTGCGAGAACTCCGGCCGCCGCAGGAACGTCGCCGTCATCTCCATCCGCGCCCGATGCACCAGGCTCTCGTTGCGCTCGGTCAGCCAGTCGAACCCGATTCCGGCCCGCTGCAATTCCTGCGTCGCCCGCATCGCCGAGTGAAAGAAAGGCTCGGTGCACTGCCCGCCATACATAGGGGTGCAGAAAAGTATCATGCGGCTTATGTCGCCGACACCGTATTACCGGAACCAAGATTGTAAAGCGTGCCATACCGCGCCGGGCGGATGACGTTATTGTCGTCGGTCGCGAAAAGCGCGATATCGGCAGACGCGATCAGCCCGCGCCCGAACGACGTGCAGGAGATCTCCTGCACCGCGCCAGCGCCGGACGAGTCACGCCCCAGCAGCTTGTCAGCTGCCAGGGTGATGTTGTGCTCGGCGTTCCAGTTGGACGGCTGCACCTGGGTGGCGTCAGCACCGTCCGACTTGGCCGACGTGAAAGCGTGTTTTACCGAAATCGCCATCGGGGTTACTTACTGAGTTACTTCGGCTTTTCGGCCGACTTCTTGAGTTCCTCTACCTGCTTCTCCAGCTCTTCGACCCTCGAACCAAGTACAAGGTTCTCGGTGACTAGCCGGCCGACGAGCGCTTGGATCTTCTCTTCTACTTTCATCTGTGCACCTCTTCGTTTTACTTACACACCCAGGGTTTCTTCGTGGTCAAAGTTGCGACGCGGCGGACCACAAATCGTTAATTTGCTGCTCCGACCACCCCATGGCAGACGCGAGCGCCAACGTCATAGGGTGCGTCCTCTCGAACGCCACAGCACCGGACACCAGCATCTTGGCGGCGAACTTCTGCCCTGGGTCCTCGAAGCTGTCGATGATGGTGAGGAGCGCGGCCGGGATCGTGCCGGTGCACACCGCAGCCAGGGCTTCGTCCTGCGTGATGACGCCAGCGATCGCGAGTTGCTGGAAGAACTGGCGGTCCGAAATCACGCTGGGTGGGATCGGGTCAGGTGGCGGTGGCTCGTCCATCAGCCATTCGACCAGCGTGTAACCGCCGTAGCTGGTGTTCAGCGACGGGCAGTAGACACGCCCAACATCCGGCACGTCGATCGGGTTTGGGAGGTCTGGGGTAGTGTTCAATGCGCCACCCCAGGACCTAATTACTTCCTGAGTAACGTCGTTGACGAGTTTGTACCCTACTAGCTGCTGCACGATCACATTCCCAACATCGGTAAGTTGCTCGGATAAATGGTGGTGGTCGACGCCGTGTACGACAGGATCAGAATGCCATCGGAGCCGGCGCCGCTGGTGCCGGTTCCGCCTGCGCCGCCTCCGCCTGCGCCGCGGTTTGCAGTGCCGGATCCGGCCGTGCCGCCGTTGGTGCCTGCCCCGCCGACGGACGATCCGCCGGCGCCCAGCGTGGTCGCGATGCCGCCGCCGCCGCCGCCGCCTGCATAGAACAGGGCCGAGCCCGAGATAGAGCTGCTGGTGCCGGCGCCACCGTCGCCAGCTTTATTGGTGATGCCCGCGGTGCCGGCCGCGGATGATCCGCCGCCGCCACCCGTGCCGTTGACGTTCGGGCAGTTGCCGCCGGCGAAGCCTTGTCCGGCCGTGCCCGCGCCGCCGGTCCTTGAGGCGACGCCGTCATACGCTGCGCCGCCGCCGCAGCCGTAGGTACCCGAGCCGCCCGTGCCGTTGCCGGATGCGTTATAGCCGCCCCCACCGCCCTTCAGGGCGGTGTTGCTATTCCACGTCGAGTCGTTGCCGTCGTTGCCGAGGCCAGCGGTATTGCGCGACGCGCCGCCGGCGCCGATCGTGACCGGGTAGTTCGTGGTCGGTGTGACCGCGAGAGCTGTGCCGTCCTGATAGCCGCCGGCGCCGCCGCCGCCACCACCGTACCGCGCGCCGCCGCTGGCAGCGCCGCCGATCAGCAGCCAATCAACCGCGGTGACGCCTGCAGGGCAGGCTGTGCCGCCGCCGGCCCAATCCAAACCCGAGTTGTTGGTGGTCGCGTTGTAGGTGGTAACGGTGGCGATGTAGTAGGAAAACTCGCCATCGTGCCACACGCTCGGCAGTGAGAACGTGCGATCGTGGTAGCGTGGCTCGAGGCCGGTGAGCTGCAGGTAGCAGAGCTTGGCTTCAGCGTGCGACGCGAACGGCCGCACCCACAGCTCCTCGCGCGTTTCCCGCGAAGCTACGACCACCTTCCATGAGACAATGACGGGACGGTCGAGCCGCTCAAGCTCACGCGGGTCCGACAGATGCCAGCCGCTACCGCGTCGATCCTTCACCGGAGTAACCGACGACGACATGGGCGGGGCGATCAGCGTCGGGCCGCAAACCAGGCCGCGCGTCTTGATCTCAAGTTTTCGCTCGCCGACGAACATCGTTACTCACTGAGTTACTGTAGCGCCTTGACGAAGTACGTAGAGACGCCGTTGATCCTACGAATGCTGACGATGAACTTGTGCCCGGTCGTCGTAGTAAACGTATCGCCAGTATTCGAACTGACCGAGTAGCTGCCGCTGAACGCGATCGAGCCGGCCGTTCCCGAGTTCGTGATCAGGATGTCGATGGCGCAGTCGCTACCTGGCACGTTGAACGACGTAATGTTCGTCGAATCGTGCGTGCCATACTGATAGTTGCCGTTCGCCGGATCCGGCGTGAACGTCGCGGCAAACGTCCCGATGCTGTAGGGCGTCAAATTGAAGCCCTTCGAGATCGTGGCGGTCTGGTTGTTAAGCAGCACCTGGCCGCCCTCGATCGTCACGGTGCCAGCGGCAGAGCGTGCGATCGTGGTGTCGGACGCGTTGCCAAGCTCGATAGTGCCCGCAGTATGCGTCGCGGCCGTGCTGTTCATCGAGACGGTGACGCCTTCGACGGCAAGCACGCCAGCCGACGATCGAGACAGGGTGGTGTCGGACGCAGCGCCCAGCTCGATCGTGCCGCACGTAAACGCGTTGGCGGTGCCGATCGAAAGCGCGCCGCTGGCCGTCAGCAAACCGGCGGAGTGCGTCAGCGTGTAGTTGCCGTTGTTGAAATTCAACACGGCGCCAGAAGCAAGGAACAGGTCGCTCCACATCAACGACGCGCTGCCAAGCGCCGCGCCGTCACTAGAACTCGGTAACGGCGCGCCGGTAAAGGCGACGCCACCCGAAGCGTTGACGGTGAGGGTGCCCGTGCCGATCGAGGCCGAACCACCCGACGCGATCAGGCGGACGTCGTAGTCGATGGTGTTGGCAGACGAATGGAAGTCAATGAATGGCGTGTTCGAGGTATTGCTGCCAAGCTCGATGCCCGAGTTCGCCAAGTTGAGCAGCAGGGCGCCAGAGCTAAGCGTCGTATTGCTGCCGACCGAAATAGTGGCGTCGAACGTGTAGCCGCTCGACGCGCCTGTGAACGCCAGCAAGTTCGAGCTGTGAGTGATTAGAACGTCACCGGCATTGAAGTTGATGACCGCCCCCGAGGCCAGGAACAGATCGCTCCACTTCAGCGAGGTTGAACCAAGCACCGCACCGTCGTTCACAGACGGCGCGACGAAATTGTCAAACAGATAGCCACTGCCGGCGCCAGAGAACGTCAACGCGTCCGTGCTATGGACAATCGCAACGTCGCCATTATTCCAATTGATGACGCCGCCATCAGCGAGAAACAAATCACTCCATTTAAGCGCAGTGGTTCCGAGCGCGGCTCCGTCATTGCTAACGGGATTGGCTGCCGTGGTAAAGCCAGGAGACGTACCGAATACGAGAGCGCCGCTGCCGGTTTCTCCGGTGACCAAAGATGCAAGGTTTGCGGACGATGGCGTAGCGACGAACGTGTCGAATCCCGCTGCTCTGGTGACTCCAGCCCAGGTCGTCAGGTCTGCGTCGTAGGCCTGCACATCGCTGCCGATCTCAACGCCGAGGTTCGTGCGGGCTGTTGCTTTGTCGGCTAGATCGCTCAGATTGTTCGCGGCGAGCATGTCGCCGCCACCGGCGGACGTAGCAAATTCCAGCGCCGTTTCGGCAGCGTTGACGCGGACGACCTTTAGCGCGCTACCCGTGTACGCCGATGGCGTGTCCGTAAGATCGGTGAACGCCGAACTGCCCGGAGATGCCTCAAGAACCTCAACACGATCTTCCAGCGCCGCGACCTGCGCCCAATTCGCATTCAGCGCCGTCTTCGACGAGTGCCGGCCAATCACATGCGGGGCAGGATCGATCGCCATCATTCACCAAACGCATGACGCATCGCGCGCCCGCTCAGCCGATTGCCACCAAGCCGACCAGCCCCATAACCACGCATCCCAGGCCGCTCATACCCCTGCCCCCGCCCCGGCTCGTAAATCCGCCCGTACCGCTCATAAAGCGGCGCCGTCCCAGCCAGCACCGAGCCCGCATGGTCCGTCCACGTGAACCCGTCATCAAAATACGTGTCGTCCGAATACGCCCAGTCGTTCGCCACATCCGGCAAACCCGTGTCCGCACGTCGGGAGGTGACGACGGTCGTCATCCCGCGGCGCCCGCCTCATCCTCGTGCGCCTGGGCCGAGGCAACGAGATAATGCTGCCCGCGCGCCAGAAGCCCTACAACCGCGTCAGCATCCACCTGCGACGAGCACACCACCACGTCGCCCGCAATCGTCCGGCCGACCACCACAACGTCCCGCAAGCCAATGTCGGCCGCCGCTGCCAGCACAGCCGCAGGCTCAAGAGGACCCTCAAGATCAGCCCGAAACACGCCCGGAAGCACGTGCACCTCTGCGGTCATCGCAAAGCCTCCCGTTTCAATCCGGCCGAGCCTCAGAGGGCGTTTGGATTTGGCCGGATGTCAGACGCGTTTCAAAATCGCCGGATGTCAGAAGGGGGCCTGGGAACTAGATCGCGCCCCGTCAGGGGTGGTGCCGGGTGGCCCCTGCCCGTCGCATACTGCCCAAATACGACAAACCGCAGCTAAGTCATTGATGTTGCAGGAAGGTCGTAAGTCATCGAGGCCGACAGCGCCATCGACCTGGCGTCAGAACTCCCTGACCAAGGGAGTGCCGAGCGTTGATATTGCAGGGTTATTCGCCACAGCGCCCGTCCGGCGCACCGTTGCCGCCTTCGACCGTTTCACCCACCACACACAAAGGCGCCGCGCGGTCCGCTCAGCATCCTCATCGACACATCAGGCACGCGGTCAATGCTTCGTTGCGCCCTGGATGCTGTCCCATGGGATGCCGTGGGCTTGAGCGAGTTGGGCGGCGAGGTCTGGCTGGTGCTCTGCGATATGGCGGAGCGTGTCGGCCGGGTCGTGCGGCACTTCCTGGACGCGCTCGACTTGATGGCCTGCGACCTTGCCGCGGAGTTCTTCGGCTTTGACGGCTGCGCCGACGTTTCCGGAGGCCAGTGCGATTTCCTTGAGGCGATCGAGCTCGGCGATGTGCGCGTCGCGCGTGAGGACTGCGGTGCCGAGATGGGCTTGGCGTGCTGCCGACAGCCAGAGGGAGACTTTTGGGTTTGCGGACACGCGGGACGCCTCGACCCAAATGGTCCGGTCGTTCATTCCGGAGACGTCGTATGCGCCGCGGTAGGCGTCGGCCCCGGTCTTGCCGGCGAGGCGCAGGCGCACGAACTCGCGCTGGTTGGGCGTGAGGTCGGGGAGTTCGTCGGCGCCGGTCGGCACGTCGGTGATCTGGCGGCGTGGCATCACGGGTTCTCCGTGAGACAAGTGCGAACCTCATATATATATATAGATATATGGGGACTGGACTTGTCTCAGGTTGGCTTGTTGGCTCGGTACCATGCGGCGCGGCTCATGCCGGCGGCATCCCATGGCTTGCTGCGGCTGGTCGAATTCGCCTCGTACTCGGCGCGTGGCTTGGCGCCCTTGGCGCGGCGGCGCTCTTGTGCTCGTAGCCGCCGGCGCTCCTTGGCTGCGGCCGCCCGTTCTTCTGCGCTCTGGTCGTAGGCGCCGATCGTGCGAATGCCCAGGCTGTCGCGCTCTACCGCAGTCACTCGGAGTTTCCAGGCAAGCTTGTCGGCGCGGTAGCGCAGCGGATGATCGATCGCATCGGACAGGAGGCGCTCGTGCTCGGCGAGTGTGAGCCACGGCGCCCAGCGATCGAGGAAACGTGACACCCTGCGCGGCGCGTCTCGTAGTTTTGCCAAATGGTTAGCCATGATGCGGGCGAGCATCTCGCCGTCGTCATCGGCTGGCAGGATCTGGTTTGGATAGCGCGCCTGGTAGAGGCGGGTGAGTTCTGAGGCGCGGATGGCGGCAAGAGTAACGGGGCCGAGTTTCTTGCGCTTCTGCTCGGCGTAGCGGCGGGCGACCTCACGCTTTCGTGCGGCCACGACCTCGGGCGATGGCCGGCGAATGACGTGCATGCGATGGTCGGCGCCCGATCGTCCAGTTGAAGCACATGCGCACTTCGTGGTTCGGCACGGTCCAGCATGCACCGTCGACGTCGAGGAACACGACCCAGAGCAGGGCCGATTCCTGTCCGTAGTCGATGAGGAAATGCGCCCATCCTGGACCTTTGGATGTCTCAAGCGGGAGCGGAGGATTGAGCTGGATTGTTGCCATTGCGGCGGCAGTGCAGGCCGAATCGGCTCCTGCGCGGCTCCTGGTTCGGAGCGGCAGATGTCCCGGTGCCCGCGGGTCACCGAACGCATCGGCTGGTGTTG
>ERZ869925.620-NODE-620-length-23610-cov-8.310635_pt1 | contig 23610 bp, 33 predicted proteins | sample MGYA00579311_ERZ869925 | MGnify/ENA primary metagenome ERZ869925 (study PRJEB32216, sample SAMN09231817) | wastewater metagenome | place: USA: Maryland | collected 2016-07-30 | study: EMG produced TPA metagenomics assembly of the PRJNA472060 data set (Reclaimed...
TAATGGTTTTACAAGAGCACCTACGATTAACTCATCAGTGAGGCCGGTCATATCACCATTATTTTCCTCACGTAGCACCTTGTAAAGTTCTAGTATATCTTGGACAATCTTACGACTAGCCTCGGTATTCTTATACATGAAGGCACCAGCGGCCGGGAATAAATTACGGTAGCCATGTCTCAGGTGTGACCTAATTTTATCGTGAATATCTGGTTTGCAGCATTTTAATATATAGTCCTCTATGTCCTGAACGTACCAGTGTGCCGCGATACTGAATTCACCTTTGGTACGCTCAAAAAGTTGCTCGAAGTTATCCTTGATCAGGACCGTATCAGAGTCTAAATATACGACGTAATCATTTTCTACTTCAAGTACAGCATGATATTTACTTTCCCAAGCCGATTCGTTGGTTACTGTTAACCCTCTCTGGTTCATATCGTAAATATGAATAGTAGGTACAAATGTTAATCTCTCTAACGATCTAATGGATTTAGCCATATTATCGTAATGACGCTTCTCACCGCCTACGGTAAACACAAATGTGACTTTATTATCTAAAGGATTGATAGGAGTGCCTCCAAACGATTAATGTACGTATGATATTCTCTCACAAATTTCATATCTTCTTTAATCCTTCCGTAATCATTCTTATGCTGCAACCCGACCGACAGCATTTGGGAACTATCTGTTAGTATACAGTGACCCTCTAATTCTGAGTAGACTTCTGGTGAGTTGGTAATACCCAGATGTCCATACGATATGTTCTTAAATATCCTGCAAGGAACGTATCCATTCCATAAGAGTTCTGGTCCACGAATATCTGGAGCGATTATAGATTTTTCAGTAAAATATCGTACTTGCTCTGCTGTTAGTGGTCGTAACCAAGGATCATTATGAACAAATCTTATACCAGCTTTGTTACAACTTTCAACAAGGGGATTAATTTTAGAAGCATTTTCGCAGCGACCCTGATTACTTATTGTTCCTAAAAAGTAAATACTAGGTGGGTCTTCACGCTGTTTGAATACTTTCATGTAATCGAATTCGTGAGGTAGTAAATCCGTTGCCCATGACATGTAAACGCGGTCATATTCGCTATTCTTTTCTAAATAGCAACAAGGACCAATTTTTTGTAGTTTAGATTTATCAATATGGAACTCATATACCTCATCTTTATGGTTTGTGTGATTATAGCGTAAATCTATAAATCGTTTTACTTTGCCAAGATATTTTCTTTTAGCATCTTCTGGATGAATAGAGTGTACGATGTAGGTGCAATCAGATCTTATTGGTATATCTTTATCTACCGATCCCTCCGTAATAAAAATAGCATCTTTATAGAACGTTCCGTTGTCGGTTGGAAAAGCTTTATGATCTATCCAGTATACTTCATGTCCTAAATACTTAGCAGCTTTTTCAAAGCCGTAAAATATATAAGACATAGTATGTGAATAAAGCGGATGACCCCAGATAATGATTTTCATTTAAGCCTTTTGTATTATTATGATTTCTGGATAAAAATGAATTGTCGCAATTTCTTTGTTCGGAAGTCCACTTATCTTAAAATCCAAAGATGGAATAAGATTTGAAAAATATTGTATGGAAGTAATTCCGGGAATTATATCTATATAAGATTTATATGTATCTTCTATTATATAGTAACCGCCATTTTTTAACAGCGGAAATAATATTTCAAAAGTATTTATAATATGTTTATTTTCATGGCTACCATCATCAATTATGATATCTAATTCGCCGCAGAATTCTTTTATATGTTTACTAAGTATTTCTAGCGATTCGATATTACCCTGATCTGCCCAGTGTGTAGAAACTTTTGGTAGTAATTGTGCTTTATTTAATAGATTTCTATTATTATCTATTCCTATTAAATGTTTTGCATTTGGAAAATATTCATTCCATATACGGAATGTATCTCCTCCATGATCACCAATGCCTATTTCCATTAACTGTATGGGTTTATCTCGCAATTCAGCAAAATACTTGGTATATAATTTTGTATAATTATGCCCCCAAGATGCTTTATCCGATTTATATCGCAACGCTATATCATTTAAACTTATTGCCAAGCAATATCTACCTTATATGTTTCGTCCAAACCGTGAGTAAATAATACTCTCCAAAGACGAATAAAATTATGTTTTAAATGGTGTACTACATCATTATAAGCAACTTCATCGTTACACTGCAAACGATTTTTAACTACTTCTATGTCGAAGCAACCACTATCAAAATGCAATCGATCACGTAAATATTCATAGACCCACTTAGGATGTCTTAATAAACAACGCCTAGAAACGCTGAAGGTAGGTCCATGCATCCATGTATGTTGCCACTGACTTAATTTTTGTCCTGGGAATATCTTTCTTAACCAATCTATTGTGCATTCACATGCCCAATGCTTATCTCGATCTACATATTCATATACTCCACCACACGGTGTCGCAAAATTACAATCTTCACTAGCATATATAAATACTCTATGAGTATTACCAGCATCAGAAAAATCAACATTAACTGAATTGTTAAGAAATTCCCAGAATGGTGTACCTTGTTCGAACCAATTATTTTTGGTAAAAATTGTGATGTCATCTAAATTATCATAATTATTAATGATATGTGTTAAAAACGAATATTCCGCACTACCGAAAGTCGGTATATTAATATTACGTTCATTAATGATCTTAATTTCATCTTGTTTCAGATTACTATCTTTATGATATACAATATAATCGACATTATGATCTGCAATTTTCTTGGGTAATTCATTTAACCAATATAATCGATGAGCATCGTTGAAAGATGATGTAACTATTTTCAGCATTAATAAGTTCTTTCTTTATGTCTTTTGTGAAAAATAACCGCGTTAGAATCCAATTCAGAATAATGAGGATTTATAATTTCCTCTAATTTATACCCAGAACACCATAGTAGAGTTGATATCAAACTATCCATATAACCTATATTTTCTAAGCCAGCACGATATATATCCATATAATTTCTTAATAATCGATCTCTACCATGTTTATATGCAAAAAGAAATTTGTCTACATTAATAAAATTTCCACAACACATACCCCATCCTTTAGGACACCATTTACCTGGTATATCCAACCAATTTAATTTATTTTCTAAAGCTTTGAAATCATATCTATTAAGGACACCGTAAGTTATTCCAAAATCATTATTAATTTCAATCGACGCATTAACAAACACATCGTCAGCTAATAACATAATATAAGGTTTATTACCGATAATACACGCCTGATAGAAACGATCTAAATATACCATTGCTTCTTCACAATTCCATCCATAAGTATGTCCTTTAGCACCATTAGTAGCTCTATATTCTATAACTTCAGATCGCATATGTGACCAATAACCTATATTCAACCAAGAGTGCTGGTAGGTACAATTAAACTCTTTAGCGATATCGGAGAAGTCTAATCCTCCATCAGATACCATGTAAATAGGATTATCAGGGTGATGTTTGCGAAATTGTGTTAGAACCTTACGGGTCGCGTTAGCGTCTTTATAGACTTGGTAGTAGCACGAGAAATCAGTGGGACCCATCTATTAATCCTTTTACCATAGCGAATGCTAGTTCCACAGTTTGATCCATATCTAAATACTGAAAAGTTCCCAATCTTCCACCCAATAGTATATTTGGTGAAACCTCTCTTAATAACTTAACATATTCATTATATAGAGATTTATTTTCATCTGTGGCTATGGGATAAAATGGCTGATTAGTTTCTTCGTAAGAGGCCGGATATTCTTTAGAGATGAAGGTATGTGGGTGCTCGGTGGGCGTGAAGCATTTGTGCTCTGTAATTCTGGTGTAGGGTACATTAATGTCTGTGTAGTTGACAATAGGTACGCCTTGATAGGTACCTTGGTGACGCTCGATTTCGAATCGTAGACTGCGGTAAGGCAATCTTCCTAGGGAAAAGTTAAGTAGGTTGTCGGGGGCACCACTATAGATTACCTTGGAGTCCTTATATTTACTTAGATTTTCAAGTGTGGCATCAAAGCCGTATTCTACTGGTGTTTTGCCAATAATATTACCAATGAATGATGTATAGCCCTTAGTGGGGATGCCCTGGTATTTATTACGATGACGGGCAAAATATTGATCGTTAAGATCCATTCTTACCGGTAACCTACCAAATATTTCCTTAGGAAGATTTTTTGGATCTGTACCCCACTGTTTCGTAGTGTATCCTTTGAAGAATATCTCATATAATTCACGTCCTACAGATGCTAGTGCCGCCTCTTCGAAATTCTTGGGATCGTCAATTTTGTGACAGTCTGCCTTCCAGCGTTTTAAAACAGATTCTTTATCGTTTTTTCTATTATAACCACATCCATCTTCTCCCCAAGGATCGTGATAGATTTGATACAAGGTCATTAGATTAATAGGGAAGCTATAATAGTCATCGTCGTAATTAACTTTCACTTTCAGATCAAACGGATACCACTTTGAGAAACGATTAACAAAAGCCCACACATTGTCGTTAGCAGTATGAAAGATATGTGGTCCATACTTGTGGATCTCAATACCTTCCTCATTATACGTAAAACAATGACCGCCAGGATGCATTTCCTTCTCTAAGATAAGGACAGACGCCCCAGCCTCAGTTAAAAGTCTAGCGGTAGTCGCACCAAAAATACCTGCACCCACCACTACATAATCAAATTTCATTTGAATAATTCCTCTGCCCGAGCCCTATACTTTTCTAGTAAATCGGTTTTATCTAGATAACTCTTTTGCACGTAAAATGAATAGTGTCCTACAACATAACCACCATATACACCGTTGTATTTATTAAGCTCCGCAGGAACTTTTTGAGTTAAATAGATCTCTTCATCATATTCCACCTTATCATGATGATCCTTCATGGCCTCGCCAAGCCAACTAATGAAATTAATACAACAGTGCTCTCGTTGAGACCATTCCCAATTACCACACTTAAATTTATTTTCGTTGCCATGAATTAATTCCGATTGTATAATATATGCTAGCTGCGGATTACCCCATCCGACAGGATCTAATGGATGCACTCCACCCTTGTAGCATTCAGGATAGCCCATTTCTGGCTTCCAACCGCCGATCATTGGATTGGTTGGCGGGATGATTTTATTCTGTTGTAGCTTGTAACTCATGGCACAATTATTAATAATAATAGGATATACTAGAAAGTATTGAGGGTTCGCGATTCGATACTCGATAAACTTTTCTAGTCCTTCAGGATCCATATAGCAAATATCATCATCTATTCTTAAATAGACCGTGTTAGGTTCACAGTAGCCTTCGTAATAGAATTTTATATTCGACGCTGTACCTACTTTATCAGGCTCGCCCTTCCTACCAATAACACTGATATTTTTATTTTCATATTCTAATAAAGCAATAAAGCGTTTATCATCGTCATTATTGGTGTTTTCCCATAGATGCCACTCATCAATTACACCCATATCAAGATAATGCTTTATATATTTAGCTAATATAGAAAGGGTTTGTCTGCGACCCGCTGGAGTTACTGCTATTACTTTATGTCCATCAATCATTAATTTTCTCTAAAAAGAAGTGTCTACCAAGAGATTCATAAATTATCCTATAGTTGTGTTTTGCACAATACCAGGAAACAAAAGATAAAATTTCAGTGTTTGGTCTATTATGAAACTCCAGCATAAGAAAACGGCATTTAGGAATAAAAGTACTACATTCCAATATTTTGTATTCACTACCCTCGACATCTATTTTAATAAATGTGTTATTTGGATCATACTCGGATGTAAAAGGTTCTAATTCAGATAATGTAAATATCTTTTTAGGATACTTAATAACTTGATTCGGAAGATAGTCTAGATTTTCTAGAAAATATCCTGCCCTACTATTGTCACCCGCACCGCACGCCTGACATTCGCTTAGACCATAAAAGATACCAACATTCTGGCACTTTATAGGTAATCCTTCAGTATTTTTTACTAGTTCATGGAAATTATCTAGATCTGGTTCGAAAGCTAATATTTGTTGAAAATTAATGTTGTGTTTTTTAGAGAAGTAGTAGATGGCCTGCCCGATATGGGCTCCAATATCTATATAATTACTAACATTATTATCCTTTAAATGATTAGCTACATTAACGCAAAATTTATCTTCCCACTCTATTGGTAAATGCATATTATAACCTTGGCAGAGCCAATCCCAATCTTACTGGTGAATATCCAATTTCAAAAGTATCTAATATCTCTTTAATAAGTAATTCATTACACCAACGACCGTGACGTTTAAGTTGTCTATCAATCAGATTCTTCCATAGTGGGAATACTGACGAATATACATTCATATTATCAGATGAACCGAAGTTAAACCAATCGCTTACCATATTGTCGGGCTGTCCCATTTCCTCGTAGTACACTTTAGAATTATCTAGATTAGCTAGGTCGGGCGTCTGATTAATAAGTAGATCGAATCTGCATCTAATAACCCAATCGTATTGAAAACGATTGATAAGCTCAAATTCACGTTTTAGTAGGTTGGACTTAAGTATACTATAGAACATACAGAGCGAACCACGTAGATTAATTTGTTTGAATTCTGAAGTGTAATAGTTAAAATATCTACGATACATTTCGTCGGTATCTACATCTTGGAAGAAATCTTTAGAGTTATCTATATAATGTGATGTAGCACCATATAGTTTACAAACATCGTCGCAGGCTTGGATATTTAACTTAAACCCATTCCATCCCTGATTATAGTCTTTGCTGGAATATTTAACAGTATAATCTTCGGGCGTCCGCCAAGTATGCAAGAATACATCTGAGTTAAACGGATCAATTAAATGACGCTTAATATTCGGATACGTTTCCTTGAAAAAACGAGGCTCTCCAGATAGACATAGGGCTACCCTCATATATTTTCCTTAGCAACGTATTCGTGTTTATCTCCCGGTATGGATGGAGTTTTAACTATAACTACTTCGCAATCTTCCAAAAATACCGGATCTGCTATTTCCCATGGCTTTATTACAAAAATATCCCCATCTGATAGAATCTTATCTTGTATTTTCATTCTACCTCGAATAATTAAGGTAATTTCACTTACATCTTTATGAAGATGAATAGGCCATTTTTCTCCCTTTTTATGGAGCTTATAACCTACTTCAAAATCACCACTTCTGCGTACTGATGGAAGAAAATCTCCAATAAACCAGCCGCCCACCATATTTGTTATCTTATATTGTTCCATTTTCTTTAGCTTTAAGGAATTCTTTTATTTCAGAATCAGTACCTAGCGACCACCACTGCTCATTCCTAATCGGGTATTTATAAACATATTCTTCAGTATATAGCTTATAATTAGCAATCATATGATTATATGATGGAGCTACATAGAATTCATTATTTACCCGTTGATTAAGCATCATCATTTGCTCTGCCGACTTAACAAAATCACTACCATATCGCCAATAATGAATACCAGTAAAGGCATCATTACTAATTACTTCCTTTTCTACGGTTTTAGTTACTATCCATCTTTCGTCGGCTAGAACATAGCTTTTATTAGATAAGTTAGAATCGTAGGTTACTATAGCTCCTCTTGCATTATTATTATCAACGAAGCTGAGAAAATTCTGAGCATTCCAAGTAGTATATTGATCGCAATTAGTTACTATTAATGGCTGATCGTTATTGATAAATTGTCGGGCTAATAGAGCGGAACAGACTGGACCATCGGTTGTAAAATTAACCGATATAATCTTACAGTCTGGTTGTAAACGTTTAAGGGTATCATTAAGTAATCTATTATATTCTTCATTATCGTAGTGCCTAGTTATGAAGATATAATTACCATTGATACCTAATGAGGATACTGCCCATTCAACGATGGGTTTCCCGCAAACAGTAGCCAATGGTTTCGGATAGTCTAGTTGTACTCGCGTACCGCGACCAGCCATAGGAATCACAATATTCATTTTATTCTCTTATAAAGATACTATCGCCGGTGTTATAGTAGGTTTTGCCTTCAAACTTGTGGTGGATAGTTAATTCCTCATGGAATCCATAAGTACGCAATAACGTAGCTATATCATCAAAGGTATACGGAGTAAGCTGACGATCGTTTCTAAATTCAAACATTACCAGTTGGCACGTAGCGGCTCTAAGGATACTACCAGCACCTTGTAAGGCGTCAAATTCCGCACCCTCAATATCCATAAGCAACGCATTAGGAACTACTACTTTTTCTCTACAATATGTGTCTAGTGACATGCACGCAATACGAATGCGTTCGTTAGAGTTACCATAGTAACTATTACCAGCCGCACACATCCAATTCATGCCAACATCGTTACCTTCCGTAACTTTAGGATATAGGTAATTAAATTGTAGTTCTCCATCCCTATTGGATACAGCACGGTTTTCTAAGAAAATATTGGGTTTTTCGCCGAAGTTTTTGGCTAATATCTCGAAGTTTAATGGTTCACACTCGAAACAATGGACGTTTGCTTGGGGCCAGTTTTCTAGAAGATATGGTAGGTCGGTACCGCGATAGGCACCAATCTCGAATATGTTCTCGAACGGTCTGAGTTTATTACTAATTTCTTTAATCTTTTCTAGCATTTACCATTTCCTTAAATCTTCAAATAACTCGTCTAGCGACAGATTTTTATTATCAATATGTTTCGCTACAATGTTGGCTTTATTAGGACATACGTGGTCCATAATGTGGCTCTTGGAGAACTCATAATCTACACCACAACCGTCCGGGAATATTCTAACTGTTTCCACTGGCAATGCTGCTGCCCCCAGGCATATACGATTAAGAATGACCTCGACAACCTCATTCAGTGGGTAGTTTTCTATAGAAATATCGGAGTGTATGTAACACACATTATATTTATTACAGATATCAGTATAGTCAAAACCGCCATCAGATACGATCACTATGGGCAGTTCATTAGTGGCCAGTCCGTCTTCTAATTCTACTTTACTTTCTCTAGTAAAGGCTATTATTCCTAACTGTTGATTACTCACCGAATTTCCCCTTATACAAATCATTAATTGTAAATTTACGTTGGAATTCCACTGTAGGTTCTGGGCTAAATATTGCAGATATAGTATCAGCAGATAAGTATGGTTGCTTTAGTGGTTCACAAGCACGTTTACAAAAAAGAGGGGCTATCCAATCTAAATATAACGGATAACAATCTGAATATAACTGCCCATCTATTGTAAAAAATGCACTATTATTCATTTGAAGAATCGTGTAAACTATAAACCGCATCGGGAGAAGATGCACATTTATAACTGGACATTCCCATACTAACACTGCGAAACGCTGTCTTCACACCCGCTGCGTTAGCGGAGAAATTGGCGGTCGCACACTTATTAACGGAAAGGGTATTGCCGACAGAGAATGCATCTTGATTCGCACCTAGATAAACAAACTGCCAGTTATAGACATCTCGTTGATGCTTAATCTTATCGGAAAGTACCTGATAGGTAAACTCTTTAGACGAGTTCTCCTCCCCATCAGTAATAGTAATAAAGACCACCTTAGATGGTCGCTGGGTTGGTGACATGGCAGCTAGTTCACGACCCACTTCGTCGATGCATTTACACATAGAATCCACTAGTGCGGTACTTCCACGCGGTTGAAAATTATCTTGGCTAAGGCGTACTACGTCGCCGTTAGTAATGGGTGTATTACTAAATACTCTTTCATATACGTCATCGAAACGATATAGACTACAGTAAGTAGTAATATTTTGACGCAAATCATCTTCGCGTTGCTCATTCATGAAGTTATTAAAACCACCTATCATGTCGTTTTGAATTGATGACATGGAACCGGAACGATCTAAGAGTGTGACTATTAATACTTTGTTGTTCATATATTTTTCCTTATTAATTCTGTCTAATAAATCTTTTTGGAAGGGAAATAATTCCACATGCTTCCAAAACTTAGTCTTATGCTTGTTTTTCCACATGCTACGCAGTTTCAAAAATATATCAATCACCCACGTTAAGTTCTTTTGCAATATATTTCCAGTCCACTACAGGATATGGATCGTCAGATTTGGGTAAATATACGTCATCAACAACAATATATGCTTCAAACTTTTCATCTGGTAAAAACAAAGAATCACAAATTACCGCATAATAACTTTCATTTTCAAAAACATAACAATATAAAGCTATATCCGTCAGTCCTGATCGGAATACTTGTTTAACTATTTCCTTAGATAAATCACTAGGATTGGTTTTTCGTTTAATGTATCCACAAGCCCCGGAGGTGCCATCTTTAAAGTTTGTTTCTATAATATCTTTTGCACAAAATATTTGATCTTTGAGTTTAAAATATCTAAAAATTAATGCTGTTGATATGCCAAAATGATATTCCCCATTCGAGAGTCCGTCATTATTATCACTATCTGTACGCTTAATCATTTTTATCCTTTAAATGTAAATCTGTCAGTTTGGTACCGTGAATTTTGGAAGAGGCCATAGCCGGATGATTTCCTTTTACGAAAGGAATTGACGCTAAACCAACAGTATCTGAAACCTGCGGAGCATATATCTCTTTATTAACATTCCCTAATATACCAGCCCAAAAACTAAAAGTGCTATTACTCCGTATAAGTATATCGGAAAACGCCATATCCAAGAAATCTTTTGTTATATCTGCAATATCATTATTTCCATTCAATCCGTCGCTGATCCAAACTATCTTGGAATCTGGTTTAATATTAGCTTGGTCTATAGCATTATAATATGACATAGTGTTGGGTATTGCATACAAGGTATGGTTAGTATTTGATAAATAGTCCCCTAAACGTTGATGGATGGCGACATATTTATCGTGTGGGCGTTTCCAAGCTTTTAATACTTCCTTCTTAAATGGCAAAAAATTACGTATTTCTTCTGCTGAATAATAATCCATTGCTTCTTGAAATTGATAATATCCCCATAGATCAATATTATCCTGTTCAGGAATTACGTCAAATTCATTTTTAGGTAGAAGTGTGGGGTCTTGAGCCACTCTGCATTGCACATCGAATAATTGGTGCCCTATCCAAGATTCTGGCAGAACAAGTTCTGTGTTGAATTTTTTAGCCAGCCCAAGCCCCAAAGATATGAGGAAGATCGAATTTCCTAGGCGAAAGCCACTTTTCGGATCGCCTATGCAACTAATTGTTATCATCTAAAGACTCATCTTTCCCTAGTAAAATCCTGAAACCGCTTTCTAACACAGCCCTAGATACCTGATTATTACAAATAGCATAACGTTGCTTTTGATCTGGATATTCTTTGTTCATGACTTTATCTCCCATGCAGCGAGAGATAAATTTGTCATGTTTTTCATTTTTGTGAGGTTTCGGTATTGGCATAAGACCGCCTTATCTAATTTCGTAACTATAAACACATGTGTTAATAGGCGTTAGCCCATTGGCGGTTTACGTAGGTGACACAAAGGTCGCACTACCAAGGCTTGTTCATCCCCGCTAAGAGATGAAAAGCAATATAGTTAGAGTACTTGATCAATCTTTTCGCGAACGTCAGTCGGAATCTTGTTATATTCGTTAACAATAACAGTGCGTAGCTTTTCTAAGCCTTTCTTGTTATTCTTAGCGAATACTGCTGTAGCACCAACTCCGACTACAAACCCAATAGCGAGACATAAAATTACTGTAAGCATCTATTACCCCTTGTGGCTTAGCCACTATTGAAACAACTCTTCGGGAACCACTTCTCCACCCTTTTTAGGACCAGTCTGGTATTTATTTAACATGCGTAATACTTTCTTGCCCTCTTCTTCAGAAATACTTCCCATAGTTTTAATTGGTTCAGCACCAAGTACAACCGCGAGCAGTTTGTCCACATTCTTTATACCCACAACCTTACATAATTTCTCAATAGTATTCTTTTGAATAGGTGTGGCTAATTGTGGGGCAGATTCCATAATTTTCTGTATTTCTGCCTGTTCACCCTTTGGAGCCTGATTCTCCTCAGAAGAGATTGTGCGGAGCCTTAATTCTTTACGATAACAACGCGATTCAGCTATGGTGGCGGCGGTAGCTACGGGATGTCTATAGAAGGGCTCCGCAGTATTACCAATGAATACATCGGCAGCATCGGAGACCCGAATAGTTCCCAATCCGTTTTGTAGAGAAAAATAGGTGAGTTGTGTCGAGACTACGGCGTGATTATCATTTTCCGGGTTGGGTGGCTGAATTACATTGACATCTACGGCGGTTACAATACCGATTAGTTTTTCGAAAACTCTACGTAGGCCGGACGCGTTGGGCTTACCGTCAATTAGTTCATCGTCCACGAAATGAGACATTACATAATCATTCCATTCAGGATCTATACGCCGAGGTGTCGGAGTACTTTCCGCACCAACCATTGTGGTGTTAACAGAATTATCGGTTGGCGAGGTAATTATGATCGGTGCTTCAACCACAATTTCAGCAGAATCAAGAGCACTTACCACATCGCAAATCGGATTGTGGCCGCTATTGTCGGCCTCTTTGTATACCGGATTGTTATTATTTTCCACCATATTTTCCTTAGAAACTGGATTTTTACGCGGTCTACCCATTAATAATCTTCCTAAAAGCTTCTATATCAAATTCTTCTATAAATAGATTGCAACTTGCTCCGGTAATAGTATATAACTGTTTAGCGTGTTCCTTCGAACGCGTTATTAATTTACCCTTATAATTTCTAAGATTTTCTTTGATCTGAGGATTGGTATAGCCCCATAGATTAGTATCATAAATGTAGAACCAACTATTCTTATAGAAGGATTTCCAACCAAAATCAAATGATTCTATATCTAGGTATACGAGCGGACCCCTATATTGATATAATTCAGAAATATGATATGTCGCAAAATTAAATGGCATTAAGGGAGGTTCATGTTTTGTGACGTACGTAGATATTTCAAAGTACCCATTGCTACGCAGGTATTGATTGCTTAACTCGGTAAGAAGAAAGGGTAGTTGTCCGCCATTCATTGATTTACAAGCGAAAGCTATATTGGGAATATTAGTATAGTAATAATCCGGTAAATAATGCGAGGCAACGGCCTGCTTAGCTTGTTCTGGTAATCTAATCATTTATTTAGTTCCTACTAAGTTTTGTTTGTACTCACTCATATTACGCATCATCTGATCTTGTTGGGTGAGAGTAATATTCTTACCATGCAAGCGATAGGCGAATCCTGGCTTAGCGATGTGATACGCCATCATACGATATTTAGCACGTAGATATAATTCGTAATCTTCGGCTACTTTGTATTTAGGATTGTACAATCCGTTTTCGTCAAAGAAACTTCTACGGAAGCACGAGTTAGTACTAATAATACAAGCCTGATCTAAAAGATTAACGTCGTATGGGTGCTTGAATTCTCTACGTGATTTACCAGTACTTAAATCAATTTCATCATAATCTGTATAGACTATACTAACGGGTGGATATTTCTCAAATACTTCTAGAGACATTTTAAGCTTATCTTTATACAGTATATCGTCCGCATCCAAAAATTGTATCAATTCACTTTTAGTACCACGGATACCTGTATTACGACTAGAGGGGAGCCCCATATTAACATCGTGGATAACGTACGATACGCCAAAGTCGCGTGCTAGTTCCGGTAGATATTTCTCAGCCCCGTCTGTGGATTTGTCGTCCACAATAAGTATTTCGGAAGCCTTAACGGATTGATTTACTGCCGACTCTACCGCCTGTCGTAGATATTGTTTATAGTTGTAATTAGTAATTACTATCGCTATATTCATAGTTTTCTCACGCGAATGAACATATTAAGACGATCAATATAACCCTTTTCCAACGTCTCAAAACCAATGGTGTTCAATAGCGGCTCTAATGTAGTCAAACTGTATATTCCGCATAGAGGGGCTTTAGGATTATCTCCATATATCATAAGATTAATAGATTCTAGTGGAAACTGTTGGTATGCTAATAGATTGCCCACCAACTCCGCGTCTAGCGTTTCTATATATAATTCTCCAGCTTGTGCCAACACCTCTTTCCAATTATTAATAACGGATCCTAATTGAGTCACATGAATATTCCGTAGAATATGTGATGCTCTAATCTCGTTTACGCTATTTTTGGCTATTCCAGCGTTTACAGGATTACGAAAGTCTCCTTGTTTAATCCATTGAGATTTATTAACATCATCTAATTTTGCTGGAAGAATATCAAGGTTAATATAGCCTTCCATTGGATCTTTGATACCGATACCTAGATTTAATTTCATACCATCTCCATAAATGTACGGTTCCAATTATCTACAAACAATTCCATAGAATATCTTATCTCGATCATACTTCTGGCATTTTGGCCTAATCTATCGGCTAATTCCTTGTTAGCTAATAATTCTTTGCAATATCCAATCAACTCTTCGTGATTATTGGACATAAGACAGTTTACATTGTGTTCGAATACTTTTGGTACATCTTGGTTAGCTGTAGTTACAATAGGCATCCCGGCGGCTGCCGCTTCTAGTAAGGATAGGGGTATCGGCGATAATTGCGATGTATTAAGGAAAAATGAGCACTGATTAAGCTTCTCGTTAAGTACCACAGGATTATTAATAGATTCAGATAACCCAGGATTATATCCATATAGCTTCATCGGTACTTGTTCTGCGATCTTACGCCAAAGTTCCCATCCACAGAATACGTCACGTTGCGGGAATAGATTAACTACTGATACCCCACATTTTTCTCTAGCCAATCCCAAAGGTTTAAATAACTCGGTATCAATACCGTGATATATTACGGTGCCTGCCGGGTCATTCCACGAATTCTTATTGAATTCCGTAATATAGATATGCTTATCGGCACGAATACTATCCATTCGTTGACGTTGCTTTGGGGTCCATTCGGGACGAGGCTCTGTGTGTTCCAAGTGAACAATAGGAACTTTAATCTGTCGAGCTATATTAGTTAGGAACGGTAATTGAGTCAATCGTTCTTGCGAAAGCACCAAATCTATACCTATGTCAAATCTATATGATCCTTCGTGCAGTTTTATTAGGTAATGGTTGAGAGGTAATTGGCGGGTATGATAATCCCAATTCTTCGTCAAGTCTTTCAACATATAGAAGTTATGCCCGGTATTCGCGAGCATACTTTGGTATCCCTCATGGGTGGGCATACATAATATGTTTAACTTACGACCAGTCTTAGCTGGGGATTGTAGCTCGCCACGAAGTGCTTGTAGCACAGGATTTATCATAGGGCATTCCTTAATACTTTACCAGCTTCTTCTGGAGAAAACTTAGCCAACTCTAGCTTATTATCTACGTTCTTGATACGTTCCCGATAAGCTTTTTCCATTGATATTTCAGCGTCGAAACCAAAAGGTTCAGCCCACTTCTCATGACAAGTATATAACCCGTCATAAGGACAGGTCGCCATTCCATTGACAGGTACCATAGTATAATCCAACAATCTTCCATTTACATTATTCCTAATAAACTGATTCTGCCCACCCCATCCATTTAGAATGCAATAGTTCCCAAACAACATGGCGTCGAAGGCGGGGATATTCCAAGCAGCACCCTTCTCTAAAGATATGTAGCAATCGCAAGAACCGTGTAGGGCATAAATATCATCCACTGATAAATAATCGGTGATTAGATTAATCGGTGGATAAGCATCAACACTATACTTACGCATTTCTTGCTTAATGCTTTTTATGTCTTCCAATACTAATTTACGTGATTCATCAGAAGTTTTACCCTCGGCGTACGTTTTTACTATTAAGGCGACATTATCTGATTTGTTGAAGGTTCTGAAATATGTCCTGATTAATTCTTTGATGTTCTTACGCTCTGAATAATCTCCAATAGTATAAAACAAATATCTGTTATTTTTACGTAAATTACCAAAACGTTCTAATCCATATTGGCGATATTGTTCACGATTATTCACAAATCGCTGAATGTACGGGAATGGTACGACTTTAATTGGTTTAGTAACACCGGATGCCTTGCAAGCTTCATAGTTTTCCTTACAAGAAACCCATACTTCATCCATTAGATTAAGGTAGTATTGCCAAGAGGATGGCTTGAAATGAGTCGTTTCACAAAAGAAATATCCAATATTTTTAGCACCTTTAACGTAAAAGAAAGTAATTGGTAACCAATTTTGGATAACGTGGGTAGGGTACCCAATATTATTACTTTCTAATTCCACGATGCGTGGATCTGGCTTGATTACCTGAGGGCACATCTTAACTGTTTTACATCGTACCTGTGCTCCAGCAGCATCTATACCTAACGCTGTAGCAATACCAGCATTAGCATAACCGGTGCCGTCATAGAACGGAGATATATACAATACTTTTTCACTCATTTTATATTTCCATTACCGCCACACGCTTAGTATCGTGCGATGCAAATTTATTGATTCGTTTCATTTCTAACTGATTATAATTCTGTACTTTACCTAGTAAATACTTAACGTATTTTTCATAATCAATAGGTTCTCGCTTAGCTCTACCGCTACCATCAATCGACATATCGCAACCCTTTTCGAGAACCTGGATAGACTTATAGGCTTCATACGAATGTAATTCTTCTGGGGATTGCAGTATATTATAATAGCACCACTTGACAAAATCTATAGGTGGTAAATTAGCGGGAATATTCTGTGTTACTGGATTAATTAATTTAGCTGGTGAATCCCAAGATGGTAGATTTTCCACGTTTACATATTCTAAAGCCCTAACCCATATAGAAGCAATATTTTCTATACTGTATTGTTCATGGACGAATTTAGAACCATCCAATCCCATTTTAGTACGTTCTGATTCAGGTTTTATAGAGAAATTATAGAGTAGTTCGCCGAGTACATCGGGTGCTATATAAGCACGCAGTTGATTGGTTTGGTGCTGTGATTCTTGGACTAGTTGACTTACTGGTAGAATCATACCGCCGGGAGAATTTCCCTGCTCCGTCATAGCGGAATGGTCTGTCGTTAGTATAGGACAACCACAAGCCTTAGCTTCGTTTTGCCCCATACCAAAACCTTCTGAACATGAAATCTGTCCCAACAAATCCCAGCAATTGTATATTTTACCTAACATTTCTCTAGAAACGCCGTTACCAGTATTCGGCATACTAGCAGTACGTTTGTTACACTCGCGGCAAAACGCTAATTCACCAGAGAAAAAGGCAGGATAAACTGCCCCACACTGGCAAGAATACGTAAATAATATCTTGTGGCCTAAATTATGCCGTTTAATCTCTTCCGCGAAATCCCAACCTAGATCTGGATAGGTGGTGTGGAACCATAAAAACGATTTATTGATTAAATCAGTACGATTATTATCCTTGCAAACATCTAGATAATGAGTAAAACCCTTCATAAAATCTGGAAACAATTTACGTGGTTGATTTCTCATACAAGCCCCGAAAATCATAGTGTCTTCGGGAACGCCAAAATTCTTACGTAGTTGTATTTTATCCTGTATTTTAAAAGCGTCTGTATCTATAGGTGGGGAAGCGACATCAAATACCTTAATTGCTCCATTTGTTTCACGCTCCAGTACCATTTTGGCCCAAAATGAATAAGTCAGAATTAGGTCGGCAGAAGCCGTATCCGATAACCATTCATGTTTTTGCGGAGTGCCATCGCATGTAGGCATATGAACGAATTTAAAGAATCTTCGGTATGGATGTTTATGAATAAATTGGTCAAACCATGGATCACGCCATGTTACCACAACGTGCGGTTGAAAATCTAGAAGAACCTTATCAAAGGACCACAACCCAAATTCATTTTGGGGATTACTATCAAAGGCGGCGTTAGATCGGTTATCCCCTTGCGGAGGACGATTGCCGTAAACTTTCCACGGTACGATATCTGCGTTAGGATGGCCCTCGGGCAGATAACAGGCTAGCTCAGCTATCTCAAACTTATCACTATGCTTCGCATATAGTTCCGGCAGTAAATGCCTAGCAATAGTAGCAAAACCAGTAGATACTTGTGAATATTCACCCACGAATAGAACTCGTTTTTTACTCATTGTACATATTTCCGTTTAAACGTGCTAATTTAATGAGCAATTTCGTCCCCTGCATCATAATCTGTAGTCACGCTAGTATCTTGTCCAAAACTTAGTTTCTTAGCCCGTTCCTCATACATAGAATATAGCTCACTATAAACTTGGTCAACATCTACATTCCCCCGTATATGACCCATATGAGCCAAGATCCTTAGTATATCTTTAATAATTTCACCCGATATCATTAGAATCACCACCTTTGTTATTTACAATATCCGTTGGGAACTTTGCCGCCCCGTAGATATATCCGCACACCCTATATATTTCTTCTAGTAAACCATATTCACCGGCTATTAATAATCGTTCACGAGTTAAACCGTAATTGTAAATTTCTACTGTTAACTCTTGTAGCTGTTCGGTTTTATCGATGTCTTCATCTTCTAACTCATTGATATCGAAGAAAAAGGTGTCGGTAGGCTTCTCATTAATATAATTCCGCAAATATTTATATGGATAATTTAATATTTTACATATGTCCCGGACCATTACTGTAGCCAGGGCTATTGCTTCTACCGGAGAGCACTTAATACTCCCCAGATCGCTAGTGTTTAGATAACCGTCAACATATTGAATAGTGTAAACCTTTTCAGAAAATGAGGATTTAATAGTTAATAATGATGATTCACTATCGAAGTAACACGATACGGTGTAGCCGGTGCTACGTAGTATATCGTCAGTAGAATATCTTATGCTCGGTGTATTCCGTTCGCTATCCAACCTTGTTTTCCTTTTAACAAATTAAGGCTAATTATATTCTTCGCTATTAGTATATCACTGCAAGCTTCATAAAGTTCTGAAAATACTGGGATTTCTAAATTTCCACTACTATCGTAAACACTAATTTTGGCCATAGTTTTGCCTGCGTTCTTCCCATTCTTAATAGTCGTTAATCTTACGTTTTGTATCACCACCATTACCTCTTTAATAGTCCTCTCGGGAAGCTCCTCATAACAGTCACTACACTTGTCATACCTAGTATTATCCTTCAAATCGGCTGAAGAGGCGGTGAGTGGAATACCAAGTAGTTGCCGTTCTGATTCTTCGATGAATGCTGGATGATCCCACTCAAGTATGTCACATAGTTTCGTTAATGACTCTAACTTCTCGCGGCGACCTTTGTTGGCGATTTTAATGACCTCGGGCATGAAATCGATTAGTGACTGAGGAGTATCAATCTTATCGATGTTCTCGGTGATAACCTTGAGTTCTCTTTCAGTTAGCGATTCGAGCAACTTCTGTATATTTGAGAGAATCCTTCGACCTATTTTGAGATCTGAAAAGGCTCCCGAGAGAATCAACGAGTTGATGGTCTTTTTGTTGAGGTACTTACCGTAGATGTCGGTGTTGCACGCAATAATAAACTTAGAAAAACTATCTATTTTATCAAATTTCTTAATGACATCCATATCTTTGGCGAACAGGGATTTGATATGCTTTAGCCCGTATCTAACAGCGTTTCCCTCTATAGCAAAATGCGTATTTTTGCAGTTAATATTGGGAGGTAAAACTACTATATCCCGCTTTTGAGCACATCTAACCAAATCATGGATGGTTCTATATTCACCAGAGAGTTCTTCACTATAATGTTTCTTTATAGAATTCTTGAATTCACTATATGTGAGGTGGACAGCAAGAGTTTGTAATGGATAATTTGCTTTTTGCCAAGCGGTTTTATAAGCTACGTGAGAATAAATCATACCATGTGCATAACAAAAGGCATAACGCCCTGCATCTTGAATGATTTGAAAAAGACGTTCTGCTATGTCTTGCGGGACACCGTTCTTCACACACCCATCTCTAAAATCTTTTCCTAACTTTAAAACTTCAGATTGCACCTTCTTTGAGATTTTTTTGCGAAGATTTTCAACAAGAATCTGTCTTTCTATTTCTTCCACTTCGGGATATGCAACCTTATGTGCTATATTCATAAGAGTTTCTTGGTAGATTAAAACATTCCAGGTCGCAGAGAGGATAGAATCGATCTCTTTATGACCCAGTGGTATAGGTTCTATTATGCCATTTTTGACATCGGCAAAAGTACCAGCTTGGCTGACTGGGCCAGGGCGGATGATTGATATTGTTGCTGCAAGTTCGTATAATGAACGTGGTTTGATTCGTTTCAACCAGGATTTAAGAAGATTCGATTCAATTTGAAAACAGCCGTCTGTTAATCCTGAACATATAAGATCCCACGTAGCTTTATCATCATAGGTAAATTGTTTCATTTATCAGACTCTATAATTCTCAATTGCCCACATTTATTACTAATAGGCTTGCGATGTGTTTCATAGAAAGTATCTATATATATTTTATGGTCCCTTTTCAAATCTACATATTTTTGATATTTTCGATCAAGGTAAATATTGGCGTCTTCGTATATCCATTTAAGAAATATGGAGGCGTTTTTAACACTTTGTAATCCTGCGGTAACTATCACCTTGGTAGGGCGTTTGTTAATTTTGATTTTAATATCCAACACTTGTTGAACCTTTTCTTGAAGTCCAGCGGCAAATTCTGGTGTACAACATATCCAAATTTTGCCATGAAAATAACTTTTATAGAGTGCATATATTATTGAACCATCACCGTCAAAATATCCCCTGATAAAATGTCGAATTAAATGATCGGGAATTTCTGGGAAGCTACATTTTAGAGTTTTATTTTGTCCACATCCTAATTTGACTAAATCCTCGCATATTTTCTTTGAATAGATATAGAAACGTTTGCTGGGACCGGACATACAGTACTTACCCTCGATTATTCTTTCGCAACCCTTAAATGATCCCAATTTATAATCTTTATCAATATAAATAAGATCACCTATTTTATGTAAAATTTCTACATCACGTTCCTGTAATTCCAAACAAACCTTATGTTTATCTACTTGGTTATGGCCATCAGCGTATAAAAATCCTAAGATATAAGCTTTTTCTTCCGAATCTATAATTTCAAAATAATCATGTCTTATATTGTATTTACTCGCCCTAATATCAATATTGTTTTTAGATAATATTCTAGCTATAGTAGCTAGACACACATTATATTCGGTGGATAGATCTGTAATAGATTTTTTATTTAAATAATCTGCAACTATATCTATCTTATTTTGTTCGGATAGCCCACTTTGATTGTGCTGTTTTCTGATTCGTATATCTACATTATTCTTTTTCAAAACCTTGTGAATACTATAGTCAGCCCCGCCACAGGCATCCATAATATCTCGTATCGAAGATCCATCCTGGTACATCTCAACTATTTTCTGTTCTCGTTCTGCTTCATTCATACTTTAGTATATACACAAGAGATACGTATATTGAAAGAATATTACAGTAGCAACATTAATTCAACCTCATCCTCAAATCAGTATATATGGTATGATATCGTCGGATATGTTCTCCTAATATTTTTTCGGCCCCATCGCGAGCCTCTTCTAAAGAGCCATATTTAAAACTCCCTCGTAAGAAAATACTACCAATCTCGGTTGGTTCATGTATATGTAAATAGAAAGCGGGCGGATCACCGTAACTATCAATTGTAGCACGAAAACCAATACCTAAATCATATATGGATATGCTATAATTGTATTTTTCGTCCCACGGAGACCATTCGAGTAATGGTTTAGACATTATATTCCTTAGCCTGCGGCAACACTAGTATATTACGAATATTAATACCCACCGTCTGTTTTACCCTCTTCTTCTAATTCCATCACTCTATTCTCTAGTAAACTAATTTGCCCTAGTAATCTCTCAAGTATCCATAGAATCTTACAGTCGATAGCCGTCTTTGGAGATGATGGTAGTTTTGCTGACGATATTTGGTGTTGAATATGTATTAATTCGGTGTTCATGAAGTGCTCTCCATTAAGGGTCTACAATACCAACTATACAATAAATTATCAAAATCTATTTCGGTAATTCTAGTGAAATCTATGTAATTACGTTTAAACTCATTGTAAAGATGATCATAAGGAGGTCTTCTATTACATAATATGAATGTGGGTGTAAACTTATCTGGATTACCATCAATAACGGGATAGTCACCTAGAAGTTGATAGTATTTATATCCTTTTAGAGAACCGAATCCCTCTTTATATTCACCGTAAAATATTTCATAGAGCGGGCCGTACCTTATAGTTCCTTGAATGTCATTATTAGACCCGCATAGTTTATGATTGTTTTCTAGGGAAGTATTGGGGTATAGTTTGTCAGCGTAACATCTACATCCATCCTCAAACGCCTCTCGCGATGGTAGTACTGGTGGATCCTTAATAGGTATCTGTAGTATATTACAGAGTTCCGTAAGGATCTCGGGATGATGCCAGCATTTATCGTGACCTTCAAGGTTGGCCCATTTATTCAATATATTATAACACTTTACCCTTTCACGAGCTATTCGTAAAAATTCTTTTTCATCTATTGATAATAGTTGTTCTAGCTCTTTTGAGGCGATTTTATCTTCAATATATAAAGCCACTATTAAAGACACTACAGTATCTTTATTAAATAACATTATTAATTTCCTTCAAATACCTCTCGATAATCTTCTATCGCAGCCTCGACACCATATCTAATCATATCAGCTATATTAGCTGAATACCATCCAGCACAACTATACGCTGTAAGCTCTAATAAACCCCAATCGTATATATCATTATCGTTATCTTGTATAGCACCTATATCTAAAGCGAATAATTTATCTGGGGTCCATTCTACTTCCTTACATATTTGTTTACAATATTCAATAACTTGATTACTAAAACAATTCTCATCGTATTGATCTTTGTAAATATCAAAATATTCTATGTTACCGTCTGCGTTACGATACATTGATCCAGCAAAAGGTCCGTTTTTGTCGCAGAACACCCTATATTCTCTAGAAACCCGCTTCGCGGAAGCCACCACACACAAAGTCTCTGGTTTACCAAAGTCTTTAAACTTCCCATCAATACTAGTCTGACCAGTGAAACCCTTGGTGCCATTATCGGGGCGTACAAATAATTCTTCTTTACCAAAGTGGTATTGTAACTCGGTCCATCGCCTAGATAGCTCGGCTAGTGGCATCATTAGATACTCATAGTTTAACAGATATTTACCATAATAGCTATAATAGGTACTACATTTGAAGTTATCCCAATTTGAAAAAGCTCCTGGATACCACCGTTTGGTTTGCTGTACTTGACGTATCAAATTGATACTGCCCACGGCAATGGTGCATGAGTTGTCACTAAACTGGTCTAATACTGTGGCCCCAAAAGGCTTGTACTTAATAACCTCTACAGAGTGACCTTGTTTCACTATTTCGTTAACGATGGTGTCTGTTTGATCGCTAGACCAGGGACCGTCTTCGACGAGCCAATTAACTTTCATGGTTTATATCTATTTTTTGTTAGTATATCTAATTCATGTCTTAAATTACATATTTCACAAAACATTTTGTTAATCATATCAACGATAGGTACATAATTACTTG
>ERZ869925.621-NODE-621-length-23552-cov-7.729497_pt1 | contig 23552 bp, 22 predicted proteins | sample MGYA00579311_ERZ869925 | MGnify/ENA primary metagenome ERZ869925 (study PRJEB32216, sample SAMN09231817) | wastewater metagenome | place: USA: Maryland | collected 2016-07-30 | study: EMG produced TPA metagenomics assembly of the PRJNA472060 data set (Reclaimed...
GTCTTTATCGGGAGAATCAGGATCCGAGTGAACCTGATCGTCTTCACCCTGTACCGAAGACAAATGCTAACGGTGATCCAATTCTTGATGGAAATGGTGACCCTGAGGTGAGGATGCTTCCTCTTGACGATCCACGCACGGTGGAGCAGTTGAAGAGGGAAGGTCTCAAGGTGGACGGCGTTGTTTTAGTGGTTGAGGAGGGCTAATATGGGTTTCGTTGTACCCAACTCAGGGGAATCCTCATATCCGGTTCAATCCGAACCAGATCGCGGTGACTTTACCGCCCTTACTGCTGCGGCCCGTGGTACGGGTGTCGTATCGGGCTGTGCAGTAACGGCTACTGGAACTCCTGATCTAACTACGCACATTGCTTCGGGTGTTGTGTCTGTTGGTGGCGTAGAGGCCACTCCTGCCGCTGATAGCTTGACTCACCGTGCGGCAGACGGCAGCTATGACAGAATTGATCTGGTTGTCTATGTAGACGCGGCTACGCCTGGATACAGCATTTTAGAGGGGACGCCAGCCGTCACTCCATTGTTCTCGTCTGCATACGATCCAAGTATTCATGTCTTCTTGGCCGCGGTCCTAGTGGAAGCGTCATCTACAGCTATAACCCCTGGTCATATTGTGGACAAACGTGTGATGTATCTTTCTGGCTCGGGTTCTATGTCTGCTGCCGATATACTTGCGGCACTCCTGACCGTTGACGGTCCGGGTTCTGGCCTCGACGCGGATACCCTCGACGGTATCTCGTCGACGGGGTTCGAGTCGGCGGGAGCAGTCTCGACGCACGCTGCCGCCACCGACCCCCATGGCGACCGGGCCTACGCTGCCGGGCTCGTCGACGACCTCTCCGGGGTCACCAACGCGTCGACAGCACGATCCAACCTCGGAGTCGGCACCGCGGGCACGCTCGCCTCAGACACCGACGGGACCCTCGCAGCGAACAGTGACAGCCGGATAGCGACACAGAAGGCCGTCAAGACCTACGCCGACCAACTGATCGCTTCGGCCGACGCCATGGTCTTCAAGGGCGTCATCGACTGCTCGGTCAACCCGAACTACCTGGCCGCTGACGCCGGGCACACCTACAAGATCAGTGTGGCCGGGAAGCTCGGTGGCGCATCCGGGGTAAGCGTCGAAGTTGGCGACACAGCCATCTGTGCGGTCGACAACACCCTCACCGGATCTCAGGCTCTCGTCGGGGCCAACTGGTTCATCATCCAAGCCAACCTCGACGGGGCAGTCACTGGCCCAGCCTCATCGACTTCGGGGAACGTTGCCACGTTCTCGGGCACAGGTGGCAAGGTCATCCAGGACTCCGGGGTGGCACTCGGGAACGCTGCCTCCAAGAATGTAGGCACCACGGCGGGGACCGTGGCGGCAGGTGATGACTCCCGCCTCTCGGATACCCGCACTCCCTCTGACGACTCGGTGACTTCCGCCAAGATCGTGAACGGTTCGGTGGCGAACGCCGACATGGCGGACATGGCTGCCAAGACGGTCAAGATGCGGCACACGAACTCGACAGGTGCCCCCGAGGACACATCAATGGCAAACCTGCTGGCTGACGCTTCCGGGCAGGCGGGCGCTGACTTCTCGTTCAACACCCACAAGGTCACCGGAGTCACCGAAGGCGCTGCTGCGGGTGAGGCCGCCACCTACTCAGCGACCCCGGCCGGGATCGTCACCGCCAAGGGTGGCATGGTCGTCGGCACCGGCTCACACGCTGTCGCAGAGAAGGCCGCCCCGGCGAACGGCAAGATCCGGGTCGCTGACTCGGCACAGTCGAGCGGGTGGCTCGACATCGACCTGCCGTGGCACGTCTCGGTTGACCCGATCCGGGTGCCCGCCTACTCCACGACGGGCGGCAGCATCGCCGCCTGGGCGACGTACTACCAGTTGGTGAACCTGAACGACGAGGTGGTCTACAACGTCCAGCTCGGTCCGGGCACTTGGAAGTTCAGCATCTGGCGAACCATATTCTCCAGCTACGGCATCCTGACCGTCACGCTCGACGGGACGACCATCGCCACCCTCGACAACTACTCGGGAGTTTCGGTGAACCCTGGCCTATCTCTGACCTCTGGGATTTCGGTGGCTACGGCTGGCGTGTATCCACTCAAGCTCAAGACCACCAGCAAGAACGGCTCTAGTTCTGGTTACAACCAGCGACTCTGGTCGATGGACTTCACAAGGACGGCATAATGCCCAACATCGACACATCCAACACAGTCACCACCACACCGGCACTCCCACCGGAAAGTACCAACGCCGCTTCGATCGCGACCCAGGTCGCGGCTCAGCTCGCGGCAGGGTCACCGGCCCGCAACGCCGTCGCCGGGAACACGACGTTCATCCACGGGGCGAAGCCGGGCACCGCCGCCGCGCAAGCCTCCGCGGCGTACGACCAGGCAAAGGCGTTGACTCAACAGAACAACGTCATCATCCCAACCCTGCTCCGCACGATCCGACTTATGCTTGGCGAACTAGACAACGACAACTGACGCTGACGGACGTCAGGCTGCAAGGAGAAAAAAATGCCACCTCACGCGCTGAAGAGGGTAGTCTCTTTTACTAGTGTGTCTTCCTTGAAAGGTGGAGCAGCCCTCAAAGGTGGGTCGGCGTTCTCCTGGGCTGAGGATGATGAAATTGCACTCTCTGATTCTTATTCTGACGCCACCTTTCCTAGTAGTACGGTATTTCCGGATGACTTCTTGTATCCAGGTGACGGAGAAGTTATCAGTCTAGTAGTCGCTATTGCTAACGGCATCATCAGTGATTTTGAAGACATCGTTGACTCTGCGGTTGACGCTCTGGAAAATGTGGTTGCTGACGCCGTTGGTCTAGCGGAAACTGTGATCCGTGATGTGGTTTCTTTCTTGTCTGATTCAGGGGATATCACTGATCCTGCAATCACGCCAGTATTTGGGGAAGACCTGTCTGATTCTCTGGGAGTAACGAACAGCACCTCGGCAACCTTAAGCCTGACGAGTCGAGACTCAATGTCTATCACTGAGGCTGTAAGTATGGCATTGACAAGTGCCATTTCTGATAACGTGGGGGCAACAGATGTAACTAACGTTACTACCTCAGTGTCGCTTACCGATAACTCCGGTCTGACTGACGCAGCCGTGATGGCCCTGAACACTGGTGTTTCCGATCTGCTTGCAGAAACTGATTCGACATCCGGTTTGCTCAACATGTCGTTGAGTGAAACACTTGGATTGGTTGACACCATCACATTCGGTTTTGACGTCGAAATAGACGACGTGCTTGGTCTCACTGAAATCCTCGAAGACATCCTAACAATCGGCAGACAGCACATCCATGTTGACACAATGGTCGTTAGGGTCGGACAGAACTTGATCAACATATCTGCACAACAGATGCCGATAACAATCCAGGTACAGAGCGTCGAACTCACTGAGGTAGCTGACGAGGCTATCACTCAGCCAACGGACTAGGAGAAGGTCATGCCATACATTAAGCAAACATGGGCGGATGGATCGGGTGGTGGAACACCTGTTAATGCTGAACGCCTGAACCACATAGAGGACGGTATCGAGGCCATTGACCTAGCTGTGGTGGCGGCGGCTGACGTCACATTTGCCCCGGCTGGTACAATCAGTGCGACCGACGTGCAGTCTGCTCTTGAGGAACTTGACAACGATTTGGCTGGAGCGCAGGACGATGCCAATACCGCCATCACGGACATTGCTACGCACCTTTCTGATACCTCGGATGCTCACGACGCTTCTGCTATCTCGTTCGTTCCCGCAGGTACTATCGCTTCCACAACCGTTCAGGAGGCGATTGAGGAACTCGATGCAACCGTAGCAGGTGGCCCCGGTGGTGCCTCTGATCCATATGGACTCCTAAGTGATCCTGCAGCTATTGCAGCAGATGAGTTCGATGATGGAACTGTTCATGCTGATTGGGCTATAACTCAGCCCGCCGGAGGCACGATTACTGCAAACGAAGGTAACCATAAGCTAGTCCTATCATGTACCGCCACAACTGACTTTGGACTATTTCTTCGTCCTTTGTCCACATTCGGTGGCGCTTGGTCTAGCGGGGTGACCATTCTTGAGTCGGCCTGGACTCTTCCCAGGGGGGTCACTTCCACGACCCGATCAAACTTCTGCGTTACGGACGGCACAACCCTAGGATCAAATGCAGCGCAGATTAACCTTTCCTCTGCAGGCAGTGCGCCAGTCTTTCTTTATCAGTTCCTAGGAAACGCAAGTAATCCATTTGGCGGCGGTTACACAGATTGCGGCAACTGGTACGATGAAATCAGGGCTCGTATTGTAAGCTCTGGGTCTGGCACTCTAGTAACTCAGGTATCTCTAAATGGAAATGACTGGATAAACTTTGGTACTACAATGACCATTGGTTTCACTCCTACCCATGTCGGCTTCTTGTTTGGCGCTAACAACGGTCAGAACTTGTTTAGCTCTGACTACGTTCGACGTATAGCATAGTATGCATTTTCTCAAATCAGATTCTAATCGAGTCGATATGGAACTAGGAGGCAATCATGGCACTATATGTTGGAGAGCTAGTTAGACTCACGGTCACGGCCAAGAGCTTTGCTAGTGAATCCGTTTCACCAGACGACATTGATTCCATGAACGTCTCTGTCTACAACGCTGCCGGAGAAGTGGTCATTGCTGAACGTGAAATGACATGGCAGCCAGACGAAGAACTTTGGTACTGGCTATGGATGACCACGACAGACGAGACTCCGACTGGCGAACTGATAGATCCAGGCACCTATAGAGCTAAGGTTAGAATGATCGACCTGGACGATCACCCTTCTGTCGAGTATCTCAGGGTACGACTATCAAGGAACCCGGTGTAGCATGGTTGATTTAGCTGATCTTATCGAGTCCCTACAGAGGGAAGTAAACGCCCCAGGTATCTCACAGCTACCTAATGCCGTTGACGATGACTACCTTGGCAACCTTCGAGACGGCTTCTGGGAAGCTGTACTTGATGGTGTCATCTCCGGTTATGATGAGGACGAAGGAATTGTCTCGCCAGTAGATACAAATGGTACAGACCTAACCAGAGAGCTACAACAGCTCGTCGTATTCTACGCTGGCTACCGCATTGTCCGTAATCAGCTCCGTGATATGAAGACCGTATTCCGCACCAAGGCTGGTCCGGTTGAATATGAGGTACAGCAGGCAGCCACAGTCCTTAAGGCTATCTTGGACGACTTGACCTACAAGAGGAACTACCTCCTTGGGCGACTATCTGATTCTGGTCAGACAAGTACCCACATCATTGACGCAATCGTTAACAGAAGCGATCAGCAATACTATGGTGATTCCTGGTTTGTGAGGTAAACATGACTAGAGAAGCTGAAATTGCATGGCTAGCTGGCATCATGGAAGGTGAGGGTTCTTTTGGTGCTGTTTCCAGGGGCAAATCCGAATACGCTCCTAGGGTTGCATTGTGTATGACGGACAGAGATGTCGTCATACGAGCATTTGAAATTGCAGATTGTGGTAGGATTTATGGACCTTATGAAGTCCTGGAAAGTAATGTTGGTCCAGGACCTTTTAAAAAGAGGTATCAGTGGATCGTTCAGGGGAAAGAAGCGATCGCTTTTATGGAGCTAGTTTTGCCGTACATGTTCGAACGCCGGGCTACTAAGATTCAAGAGATACTTTCTGTTTATGAAGAACTAGAATTCAGGAAAACTCTATTGTACAAATTCTGGAGTAACGTGGTGCAGGTTGACTCATGTTGGGCGTGGCAAAAAGACAAACTATCTTTGTGGCATGAAACCAAGAGGAGTCCACGTCTTCTGGCATTCGATCTATGTGGGCTTGAAAGACCCGGACGTTCCGTGAGGGATGTTTGTGGAAACTCTAAATGTGTAAACCCGATGCATATGGAGGCTGGAAATGCGCTCAACAGATCCTAGCTTCGGTGGCAGTTTTGATGAGGATCAGTTTCGTGAGGCCATCAGAAAAACCATGAACATGGGTCTGCCAGACAATGAGTCCATGCGTCCAACTTTCAGATGGAAAGTGGACAGGACTAATGCCATAGCAGACCCAGCAGGTGATCCCTACGTTTGGAGTGAAGTCCCCACAGCGATCGTCACCCATGATGATGTGCAGGTCCCTGTGGCCGTTGAGTTCACCGCTAGGAAGTCCGCAGCAGAAGGTGGCCCATTCGGTGAGATTGATGTCTCCAGGGTCACCCTGACGCTTCTAGACGAAGACTTCGATCAGATTGCAGGAGCAGATCAAGTCATACTTTCAGGCAACACGTATGACATTGCAATGGTAGCGCCGGCTCAAGGCTTGTTCGGTGTGACGGTATGGACCGTATATGGAAATGCTGTTGACGAATCTTAATCTTTTCTAGTTTGTTGTCGATGCAACAACAAGATAGATGAAAAGGAGTCATCATGAATGAAGCTGATTTTGCATGGTTTGTAGGGTTATTTGAAGGAGAGGGACATTGCTCCGTAACTAAAGTAAAGGGAAGAGGAGCTAGGTATCCTGGACTTGTCATAAGGATGACCGACGAAGATATCATACTTAGGGTTCAGAGTATAGTCGGTGGAAGTGTTACGGGTCCGCATAAGAGTGTGACACCGAGTGGAAATCCCGGTAAGCCGATGTATAGGTGGACGCTAACCTCTACTGAGGCTGTTTTGGATTTATGCCATAGAATGTTGCCACGCCTAGGTAGTAGAAGAACAGAGCAGATGCAGAATGTGATTAATCTTCAGGCTTACGGTACTCCAGTCAGCCAGGAAGAGAGGTTCTTGTCTCACTTAGAATACGATGGAGATTGCATTGTCTGGACCGGACATACTGACAAGTTTGGTTTCGGGACATTTTGTGTCGAAAAAGGATCAGTAAGGAAACAGGCGCATAGATATGCTTTTGAAGTGGCTGGGATTCAATGTCCGAAGAGGCTTAAGAACCTCTGTGGCAACAAGGCGTGTGTGAATACCGGGCATTGGTTTGGTAACGCAGTAGACGAGAGTTAAGGGGAATCAGGATGGCATACACAGCAGGCTTTAGGGCACGACTAGTGCGTGACAACATGCACAATTTCGTCAACCAGGGATTGTCTGATCTTGGTTGGTTCGATTCAGGTCGTCAGCATCAGGCCGTGGTTATGTATGCAGAGGCTAAGCCGTGGGATGAAGAAATCAAGGCTAATGCAGTCATGGTTACAACCGAGGGCGTTCGTGAGAGTGAACTTGAACTAGGTAGTAATCTCTCGGAGCAATCGTGGGAATACTATGTAGACATCATAGCAGAGAGCGAGTCCCTCGGTATTCACCTTGCGACTGACATTCGTGATTTGCTTGCAGGTCACATTACGGACGCCATGACCTATGTTGGTCCTCGTGTTCCAGTTTATGACTTGAGCCAAGGTGGGGCTACTCCTGATCTAGCCTTTATGGTTGAAGCAGTAGATATCAATATGGACAAAGGGAGACTGTACAATACCCCCACTAAGAAGCATTGGTGGCAGGTAGCGTTTACGGTCGTAGATGCATATGCAGATGAGGATTACCAATGAAAGATCCAGTGAGAGAACTATTGCAGAAGCGCAAGGATAAAGGAATCGCAATTATCTTGGGAGTAAAGGATAGTCAGTGTAACGAGTATCTTCCTGAGGATGTTGCTGATGCTTTGCGTAAGGTTATCCTAGATCAATTCAATGACTATGCTGATCTATGTGGAGACCTACTGAATTCGTACTCGTCAGATTCTATTGTTTTAAACGAGCATTATCTTAAGAAGCTAGATGAGATACATGAGGCTATAAATGGCTAATGATGTAGATCGTGCATACCTGCAAGCAATGAGAAACTCCTTGGTAACAAAGGAGAAGATCCTTGCTGTAAATGGTGGTACTGATCTATCCTCTTATTTTGGTAAGACTATTGTAACTGCTGCTTTAGCACAAGCTCCTGAGAAGGCAAGGGAAACTATAGGTTTCGTAGCTCAGAACTACTCAAAGATAGTAAGAGCTAAGCGAGGTTCATTCCAGCAAATGTATGCAGGAGTTGGCGAGGAAGCCATGAATGCTGCAGTGAATAGTTTTAAGTCTATTCCTCACTCTGTTAGTGGATATCGTAGGTTTGAACGTGATTCTGGTGGTAAGTTAGTTGCTGCACTACAGTCACCTAATATGTTCTTAGCAAGTTACGATGGTATCAGTTTCATTAGTAAGTCACATTTAGATAGAAGTGCAAAGCAATGGTATCGTTTGAACTTCGGTGCAGGTCCAGCTAAGGGTTTCAATATCAAGCCCCAGCCAGCTAGAGGATATGACACGCGAGTTGTAATGTTCGGTGTACCAACTGGTCTTAACTTGGACATCACACACAATAGACGGTCTCCTAACTTTAAGATTCCAGCGGGTAAGTTCGTTGGTACTGGGTCTGGTGGCTCGGGTCGAGTGAACGCAACTGGTGCATCTTACGGTGATGCATTTTACCCAGGACACCCAACACTGAGAAAAGGTAAGTCAATCGAAGGGTATCCGTACTTTCGTGGTGGTATGTCTAAGAGTGGTATTGCTGCACAGAGATTCCTGGATGCGGGTGTTGTGGCAATCGCTAAGGGTGCCCCGAGAGGCAACGAGGTATTGATTCGCAAGATTGCAGAGCAGGCGCTCAATGACGTTAACTCATCTCCTGTCATGCGTGATATAGGGGCCACGGAAGCACAGCTTCGCGGTGTTCAGAGACTTTCCGCCATGTCTCTCTTGATCGGCAAGGTCACGCAGAGTGATGAGGCTGTTATCCGTCGAGCGGAGGCATCCGTATTGTTTGGGTCGAGCGGTCAGCGTTACTAAATAACAGAGATATGGAGTCGATAACTACTGTAGGACATACGGTAGGTTCGATGTCTATACTATCGGAGTCAAACTTCCAAGGAGACACTTATGGCTATTAAGGCAGGCCAGATCCTACATGACGCTGAGGGCTACGTTTTCGATCGTATCCAGAGCGCAGGTCCAGGATCGGTCAACATTCCAGAAGAAAAGGTCTATGAAACCGGTAACTACCAGACAGTAGCTACGGTTCGAGACATTCCCGACCTTTCATTCGATCTTGAATCATTCGACGTCTCCTGTGAGATGGAAGCTGTTATCACCGGACAGGATCCGACTTCTGTCGTTGATGGCGATGAGTTCGATTTCGCTGACGCCCACCCAATTGACGTTATCTCTCCGTTCAAGTCTCGTACTGGACAGTTCGATATCGTTAAGGGTGTCGCCATTCCTTACCTTACCCTTGAGAGGGTTCAGTACAGGTTCGGTCTACGTCAGAACGCAACTCAGTCTTTCACCCTACGTGGAGACTCTATTTATTACATCCCAGGAACCCCTTACTATGAGGAGTTCGTAAACACTGGTGCAACGTCTCACTCTTTTGCCCACACTGCAATCGAGTACGTTGAGTCTGGAGATAGCGTGTACGCTCTCTGCGTCATGCTTTACAACACGACTACTGGTGCTTACAAGCGTCTGTTCATCAACGATGACTACACCAACACCTCTGGTGGATTCACGCTAACTGAGGATCGCTCCGCTTCGTTCGATCAGGTTAAGGTCGTTTACGGTTCTGCCGTTGCTGCCAGCTACCCACAGACCGTCCACCAGGGCGTCTCTGTTAAGCCTGCTGCTGTTCGTGGTAAGGACATCGACCTCTACATCGGTGACGACTCCGCTACTCCAACGTTCACCCGTTGGACCGGCGTTCAGTCTGTCGATATCAGCCGTTCCGTGAACCTTGACTATGACGATGAGTTCGGTAACGCTCACCACGTAGACGCCGGATACGACACCGCTGACGTTACTGGTTCCGTGACCGTCAAGGCCGCTGACCCTGAGGATCTTTTCGAGAAGATTGCACAGGTTGCAGACATTGCAACTAACAAGATTGTTGGTCCGTTCACTTCTACCTTCCTTCCAATGGAAGTTAGAATCTCTGATCCGGACTCTGGCGACGTTCTTAAGACCCTCTATGTCCCTGATGCACGATTCACTATTCCTGGCTACTCTGCACGAGTACAGCAGAAGCTTGAGGTTCAGTTCAACTTTACCTCCGATGGTGGAAACCTTCTTGTCTACGCCGGCGAGAGGTAAGTAATCTAGGGTATACTAGTTGTAAGGTTCGGATTGAGATACCGGGGTTTCGGCCCCGGTTCTCTCACATAAAAAGGATGGCAAAGGATGCCTAAGACGAAGAAGCTCTTTAGTCTTTACGTTGTCGGTAAGGAACTCAAGATCAGTGATGGCAACGAGACTGAAACGGTCTGGCTGCAGAAGCTTAACCAAAACGAACATGAGAATGCTTTTAGACGTGCAAATGCTAAGCGTTCTGCCTTCCTTGCTAAGCGTAAGGATCTGACAGACGAAGAAGTCCTAGCCCTACAGGGTCAGTATGAGGACACGCTGTCAGACGCAGACTCCATGATTGATTTCCTTGTCAATGATAAGATTGCTCGCGTAGTGGAAGCCCGTGAAGCTGAACTCGCTGCCACGGACGAATGGTCCAAGGAGAACTACTACCAAGGTCTCCTTGACTCTTGGAATGATGGATTCAAGGAAGCGTACCACCTTGGCGAGGGTGAAGAGAATCCTGACTATGAGGAAGCTGTATCTGTCTATAAGGAGATGGAGCGGTTCACTAAGCAGCTTGACGACAAGCTCACTATTGAACGTGACCGTGAGCGTAGAGAGTACGAGAACTGGAGTCTCCAGAAGTTAGAAGATGAAGTTACCCGAAAGCTCATTGAGGGTGAAGCTGATACACGCTGGTTGAATGAGTACAAGCTCTCTGAAATCTACCACTCTGTTCGCGAGGTTGACAACCATAGAACCAACTACTTTGACAGCCGCGCAGAATTGGACGAGATTCCTGTAGAGATTCTTGTTGAACTACTCCAAGCCTATGCTGAACTTGGTGTGGGAGTAACTGAGGGAAAAGACTAGCAGGGGATCCCCAGTTTTTGTCTCTTGTAAGACTAGCTAAAACTGGGGGAGATGGTAAAAGCCTTTTCCCCCGAGGCTGTGAGACGATAGAAGATGTACCATATGAATACGTACGTGCTATTGAGCACGCTTATACGATTCTTTCATGGCATGAAAACTATATGTCTAAAGAGATTCCTCCACCATGGATGTGGCCTTTCCCCGACGAACTAGAAATCTGGTTCGAGGAAGTACGCCTGTCACAAGACAACCCTTCGGACGATACAGACGAGGAATCATCCTCCGTGGGGAATGAGTATGCGGATCGGTTCAAGTAGTTGATATCTTAAGGTAAATGACCGAAGTAGTAGTAGGAACAGGGATTAATACAAGGGAGACAAGGTATGCCATCGAACACCTCTGATTATCTTCTAAGATTCAGAGCCGACCTGTCTCAGGTCGAGGCCGAGCTTACTCGATTCTCCGCTAAGTCTCAGTCTGCCATTCAGAGAGTGGCGAATATCCCTGTTGGTGGCACTGTACCTCCAATTCCGCAGCCCGGTCCTGGTCTTGCCAAGGAAACTCCTCAGTCCCAAGCAAGAGCTTTTGGTGCTGCCCGTCAGTCTGTTATTGGTCCAGGTCGCCTTGGCGATCTAACTAAGGCTGAGCGGGCAGCAATTGAAGATGACATTGCAAAGTCCTTTAGTGGCGGCAAGTATGGATACTCTGGTTTTGTCAAGAGCCTGGGCAGACAACAGCAGGGATTCGATGAGACTACGTTTAAGAAGTACGCCAATCAGGGCGGACGCATGGCTCAGGACATCTACAAGTCTGAGCAAGATGTTGTCGTTGCCAATGAAAAAGTAGCTGCAAAGCTTGCAGAAAAGTCTACCGTCATTACACAGCAGACCATCAAACAGCAAGAGCAGGAAGCTGCTAGGCTTGCTAAAGAAGCTGAAATAGCTGCAAAGAAGCAGGCCAAGGAACAAGAGGCCATTGCTCGCCAGGAAGCTGCTGAGAGGGCTAGAGCAGAAGCCACGATTCAGAGGACTGTTGCTACAAAGCAGAACCGACTCGCTGCAACTACTGATCCTCAAGTTGTTCAGAGCGAGGCCCAGCTACAAGCTCAGCTTGCTGCAGATCGTAGTGCCGCTCGTGCCGCTCGTGCAGCACAGACTAAGGCAGATAAGCTAGCAAACGCTTCTAATCCTGTCTTGCTACAGACCGATAAGGACATCAAGGCTCAGCAGTTGGCGAACAAGAACGCCATTCTTTCTGATCCCAATGTGCAGGCTAATGAAGCAATCAAGACTCAGTTGCAGGCTGAGAAGGCCGAGCGCGATCGTGTCATTAAGGCTGCTGCTCACAGGGCTGCCCTTGAAGAGGAAATGGCAACTCGATCCGCCGGATACTATCAGATTGAAGGTGAGTTCGAAGCGCAGGTTCAGGTGGAGAACCAGAGGATCCTAGCGGCAAAGCGAGTTGCGTTCAACAACGCATTGCTGGCGAATAACGGTGCACTTCTTAAGGTCGTTGGTCAGGGTGAAGTAGCAGATATGTCCTCTGCAGCCGCGATCCACGGTGAACGAGCCCGTCAACTTCTAAATGATCCTGCTACGACAAAGCAGATAGTTAATGATGATACTGTTACCCGTAAGGAAGCTGCAATCCGTGAGGCTCAGGTAGCTGAGAATCTGGCTAACGACAAGGCATACACGGATGCTAAGATCCAGGGCACTGCGGCTCATAAGCAGGAAGCGGCTGTAATTGAAGCAGGTGTATCTGAGAAGCTCGCTGCAGATGACAAGTACATCGCTGCCGTTCTAAAGGCAGCTAAGGCTCGTGAGGTTGAGAGGCTTGCTGTACTCGAAGCCACCACAGCAACAGACATTGCCCGTGCTGGTAACCTTGCGGCACAGGAAAGTATCCAGAAGACGCAGATCAAGATTCAGGAACTTGAAGTTCTCAGTTCCGAAGAGAACCTCACGCTAAAGGCACAAGCTAACGTCGCCCAGCGTGCATATAACAAGGCAATTCGTGAAGCCACTGCCGTAGAACTTGAGAACTCTGGTCAGAAGCTTGCCGCCTTCGGTGTCAGGTATGGCCGTGGTGGCGCATCTGGTGGATCCGGAGCAACCGATTCTCTCGGTGGAGCCTTTGGCGCCGGAGCATTCTCATCCTTGACCCACATCCTTCCAACGCTCGCTTTGTTTGCTGCAGCAGGTGGCGTCGTTTCCGCTGTCAAGGATGCACAGGAGCTAGAAGTTAAGTTGACGAACATCAACTTCCAGTTGAATGCTGCAGGACAGGGCGATTCTTTCAAGCGCGTCAAGAAGGACATTCTTGACCTAGCCACCGAGACGGGTATCGCCTCAACTAAGATCGCTGAGATTCGCTACCAGGTACAGGGTGCCTTTGGCGGCGGTACCAAGCTAAATGGTCTATCAGGTGAGAGTCTTGTCAATGCACAGACTGATTCGGTCGCAAAGATTTCAGCACTGACTGGTTTCGATTCACAGCAGGTTATCGACAACGTAACCGCTGTCGGTTTGGCCTTCAACGTTACTGGTGAGCAGATTGGTAACGCCGCATTCCAGCTTGAGCAGAAGTTCGGTGTGCGTTCTCAAGAAACCATCGGATTCCTTGGTGAGATTGCTCCGGTCGCAAAGCAGGCTGGATTCAGTCTTCAAGAGTTTGGTACCATTGCTGCTGTTGCACAGCAGAGAAGCGGTCAGTCCGGTACTGCAATTGCTGAGAAGTTCTCTCGTGTTATCACTGGCATTGCAGAGAAGAAGAAGGATCTTGTAGACATTACTGCAGGCAATGATCTTCTTCGCAGCAACGATAAGTTTGTGCAGGCCATCAACGTCAACGATGTTCGAGGAATCATCATCGAACTGGGTAAGGTCTTCAACCAGTTGGATACCGTTACTCAGGATAAGCTATCTAACGTTCTCGGAGGACCACGTAACTTCCAGGCTATTCTTCCCGCCCTGCAAGCTGGTGACATTGCTAAGCAAGCAGAGGGTGTCGACGTAAACGATAATACCCTTGAGCGCAGGTTCGAGAAGTTCAACGAGACCTTCGGTCAGCAGGCAAAGCAGTTCGGAGAGGCACTAAAGCAGATCGGCATTGCCCTATATGATGCTGGCCTTAAGGATGCGCTTACGCTGGTTGTTGGAGCACTCAAGCTTGTTGGAGAGGTTCTTACCCCTGTTGTCAAGTTGTTCTCATCACTGAATGAGTCTTTGAACGGCATCCCTGCCAAGTTGATCCTTATCGCAGGTGCCCTCAAGCTGATCACCAACTCTAACGCAATGAACAGCTTGCTTGGCTTTGGTAGTGCGTTTGGAAAGGGTGCAACTGGTGGAGCTAATTCACCGTTTGGCAACGGACAGGCTTTGGCTGCCATCACTGCTCAGCCAACAACCTTTGGTCACAGTATCTCCGAACAAATCTATGGACCTCCGCCCCCATCTGCTACAGGCCTGCCTCCGGCTACACGTCAGACGATTGCGCCACCGCCTTCGACGGGATCTGTACCTATTGTTATTCCTTCCGATGTCGTTAAGGACGCTGGCGATGCCGTTGATGATGTAGCCGTACATGGTCGTGGTCTAGCGGGGAGCATGAAGGCGGCTCGCGGTAAGTTTAGTGAGATGACAAGCAAACTCCCCACGGGCTTGGTTGTAGCTGCTGCTGCATTTGCACTCGTGAAGCTTGCTGAGACCGTTAACGAAGTAAGGGCAAATTCGGAGACTGCACGTATTGGTCTTGCGGATAAGATCACCAGCGAAGTCGATCCCATTAAGCGTCAACGTTTAATTGATCAAGCCAAGGCGGCCTCGGATCAGTTCAACCCGCTAGAACGCAACTTGTTTGGATACGATACTGCGCCTGCCGCTGAGCTTGCACAACGTAGACTTGCCGCCCCTGGATTGCAGGGCGGTGCAGAGGCAATCCTTGGTTTCAATAAGACCGTTAAGGGTGGTGTGGCCCAGCCACTACAGGAACAGGCTGGTAAGCTTCAAAAGGCACTGGACACCTTAAAGACGGATTCTGGCAACGAGGATGCGCAGAAGAGTATCAACGAGGTAATGGAGTATTACAAGAAGCTTGATCCCGCATTCTATGATAGCGTAATTAAGCCTGCAATTGATAAGGCTCTTGCTGAGGCACAAGCTAACCGCGAGAAGAACGGTATTGACCAAACGAACCAAGACAACATCAAGAAGGCTTCCGAGGATCTTGAGAGTGTTCTAGCTGATTACGCAAACGGTGATGCGACAATCCTAGATGTCAAGCGTGCGTATGAAAGTTCAATCCAGACATATGAGAGAGCCACGGCTTCTGGTAGTGACCCCGATCTTATCAAGGAGCTTAGAAAGAAGAAGGCTGCCGAAGGTAAGTTCTATTCAAAGGAACTGCGTAGTTCTAACGCTATCTCAAATGAGTACAATGCCCTCGTGAAGAGTCCAGAGGAAACTGGAAACTTCCTTGTCTCGCAGGATCTTTCACTCCTGAATAACCCCGCCTTCACCGACAAGGAAGAAAGACTTTCTGTCGCAAAGGAAATTGTCAGCACCCAGGAGAAGATTTACAAGGCCAAGCTTGATAACTTCACCACGGCAACAGAGGCTCTAGCTTACCTCCAGAGCAATCCACCCAAGATTGATACTGAATCTCATATCGCAATCATCGAGGCTGGATTGAATCAGTCTAACGAGGCATATGCTGAGTTCCTTGAGACGTACAAGTTGTTCTTTGGAGATAGTGGCGAGGCGTTTATCAAGTCTCTAGTACGTTCCGTCGTGCAGGGTGATAAGACCGTTGAGCAAGTCATTGCTGAACTGGAAGTAAAGAAGGCCGAGGCAATCAAGGCTGCAGGCGGCTGGACTGATACTTCTGGATTCGACAAGGCCATTGATCTGTTTAAGAAGCTAGACAAAGAAGGACAGTTCGACAACACCCAGGACACCACAGAGGAAACAAAGAAGCTTACAGAGAAGGCTCACACCGAGGCTGTCGCAAGGATTAAGGCACAGTTTGATGTGCAAAAGAGTCTTATCAACGGTGATTCTGTTGCAACAGCGCAAATAGCAGCCCAGGAAGCACAGGCGCTACTCGCAATTGCGACTAAGCCAGAAGAGGTTTCACAGTACACTGCTCAGTTGAATCAGGCTAAGCAGCAGATTGCAAATGCCTTAAAGGCTCGCTTCCTTTCTAACTTCGATGTCATCAAGTCCACGCTGGATGAGCCCTCTGCTATTGCGGCAGTAGAGGTTCAGAAGGCTGAGGCTGCCCTCGCAAATGCGACACCAGATGAACGCAATGGTGCTATAGCCAACCTGAATGCCGCCAAGAAGCAACAGCGTCAGGCATTCATCGCTGACGAAGATGCAAGGGCTGAGTTTGCTAAGGCACTGGTTGCTGGCGATCCCATCAAGTCCGCAAGGCTTGCACAGTCCGAGGCGCAGAGGAAGTTCCGCGAAGCTACCACTGGAGCAGAACGACTACGAGCTTTCGCTGACAAGATCAAGGCAGACCAGGAATTCTCGAATGCTGTCTCTGCTCTCTATGATTCACAAGCCGCCGTGGCTACTGCATTGGCTGAATTCCGCGGCGACAAGGTTGAGTCTTCTAGGATTGCATACAACCAAGCCGTCCGTCACCTACAGGAAATCCGCAACAAGTTCAACCAGGGACAGGCCAGCGAAGCCGACGTGAACAACGCTCAGGCTCAGGTTACTCAAGCTCAGGGGCAGCTTCGTGACTCACAGCTACAGAAGCAGTTGGACGATTACTCGTTCTTGTACGACATGGATAAGATCAGTAAGGGACAGTACATCGCCTACCTTGAGCGTTTAAAGAACCTTCCGGATCTTACTGAGGATCAGTTGCATAGCATTGATCGTCAGATCAAGGGACTTAAGGCAGAGCTTGCACAGGATCTACAGTTCAATGTGCCGAACGAAATCAAGCTACCCACGCTATATGAAGCACGTAGACTTAACCAGTCTTCTGGAGGATACGGAGAGAAGGGTTCTGGATCCTACAATGACAACAGGGTAATTACGATTGAGGTTAACATCACTGACGGTCAGTCCAAGAAGGACGTGCTGAATGCTATCAACGATGCTGTAGCCTCTGGACCACAAAGGTTTAGTAACGGAGTAAGGAGCTACTAGGATGACGGTACGATGGACGCTAGAGGATGAATCAACCTCCGAAGAGTACACCTTTGAGATGAACCCCGATACAGCAAAGATTCCTGGGATCACAAAGACGATCAACTACGAGAACACCTCTGCTGGTTCTGGCCGTGCAATCATCTTTGAAGGACAGGACGAAATACCTAAGGGTAGTTTTGGTGGTAAGATATTATCAGAGCAGCAATACTCAGACATGGAATCTTGGTCCAACAGGAGACATCAAGTGTTGTTGACGGATGATCTTGGTAGAGAATTCAGCATCTACATCACTGACATAGATTTCAACAGACTAAGGAGGGCTGGCAATCCTTGGTATCATGACTTCACAGTGAACTTCACTATATTGGATTGGCCCGCTTAATGAAGAACATATACAACATCAATCAGATATGGGATTCAGGTAGATTTGTTGGTATCAACAAGTCTCATCACCGCGTTACGGTCGAGCCCGATTGGTACCTTAATCTTTCCACCGACTATGTGTCTGGATCCATCGGAAAGGGTCCCTCCTCCAAGAAGACTCCTTTTCGCTGGTATCAGAGAAAGACGAATGATCAGGTAGAAGTTGAGATTCCGAATGTCTCCACGATCACTACCGATCGTAGCATTGATACGGATGCGGCCACCTGTGATATCACGCTTTTCAATCAGTGGATGGAAGACAATGATGAGGCCAACTCTCTAGCCGCACAGCTTGGAGAGCCTGGCTGGTTTACGTGGAGCCGAGGACAGTCACCTGAATCTCAGTCACGTTGGAACCACGAGGCAAACTCCTGGGCGAACGTCATCGTTCCCAACGCCCTCATCCGTACCTACCAAGGATACGGTGGCTATGAGGATGATGGTGTTACTCCACTGTCCATTGATCTATGTCTATCCTCTGGGTTCTTGACATTGACTGGCGTCTGGCTTGTAGACACCCTCAACTACGGCACAGATGGAATGCTGCAGATTCATTGCCGCGATATGGCTAAGCTTCTCTTGGATCAGAGTATCTTCCCCCCATTCGTTCCATCCAAGAATTACCCGCTTGAGTACTGCCGCTGGATTGACACAAGTTTTGATGCACCATTCCGTAAGCGCGATGTACCTCCCAGTGAACAGGACATCATTCCCACGTATATTGACTCGTCCGCCGATAGGTGGTATGGACCAGACGCACTCGTTCACGGTCACAAGGGTAGTGACTCCATTGATGGAACAGATGTCACCTTCTCATTATCCGTGGGCAACGGATCTCCTGATCGTGCGTTCTGCACGGACTGGTGGGAATACGGTAACGCCGGAGATATTAGTAGTGTCTATGTTCATCCTTGGGGTGGCAACTACACTATGTATATCTCTATCATGGAGAATGGCGTGTGGCAATCTAATGGTGAAGGTCTTATCCCATACGACATGAGTGAACTTATCGGTACAAACTACGATGATGAGGGAAACTTCCGCTGGGTTGATACTGGGGCCAATATTCCATTTGTGATGAAGACTGGTGTGCCCTGGGAAGAAGGTGCATGGTATAGTTTGCCTCGTCAATTTAATGCAGAGAAGATTCGTATCACCTTTCGAGACCACACTCTGAGCCCCTGGGGACAGTGGTACTACAGATGTGGTATTCGTATGCTTCGTCTGCGTCAGAAGGCTAGCCTAACGCAGGCCGTATCTGCTGTTCCGTTCGTATTCTCAATCGTCCCCTATAGACTGGGACAAGGTTACTGGGCCGTAGCTGACGATGGTCAGGTATTCGCCTTCGGGCAGGCCAGAGAACATATTGAGAATTCGACACCCGGTATAGATGGTACGGTCATCTCGATGTATCCACAACACGACATGAGCGGGTACTGGCTTTTGCAAACCAATGGCCGCGTACATGCACATGGCTCTGCCTTCCATCATGGGGACGGGCCACCTGCATCTGATTACATAGATATGGCTCCCACTCCGTCTGGTAATGGTTATTGGCTCCTTCGCAGGAACGGAACAGTTGTTCCTTGTGGTGACGCGCCCGACCTTGGAAGTATGACAAATACGTTTCTTCTACAAGACCCCGTAGAGTCGTACATTGGAACAGGTATTGAGAGTCATCCTATAGAAGTTGGTTACTGGGTTGTCAACGGCAACGGTTATGTCGAGAATTTCGGCACGGTTCCCGATCTTGGAAGTGGATGGCAGCCATACCGTCACGACATGCAAGGACGCGAATGGGTAAGGGGTATTGTCCGTAACAACGATGGTGACGGTTACTACCTTCTCGGTGGCGGCGCGCATATCCATGCCGCTGGAGCTATGGAAAACCATGGTGTCGATGTAAGACCTACTGGAGCGTTCTCTGAGGTGAATCCTGCCACATATGCAGATCTTACTTGGTCTCTCACTCCCACTCCTGAGGGTGGTGCTCTGGTCATTCAAGCTAACGGCACCATACTGTATTATGGTGATGGTGAGTACTGGGGGGAGCCTGGTAAACGTGGAAGTAGTCGTCAAGATGGTAACTATCTGGACTATAGTGACATTGTACGTGATATGTTGTTATGGTCTGGATTTTGGTTCGCAGAAGAGAATCCCTCAGTCCAGGAAAAGCCAGCCGTCTACGGCAACATCGAAGACACGGGGATCTACTCAGAAGAGTGCTTGAAGGCGGAAGAATTCGACAAGAAGACTCCGATGGAAGTAATCACAATGCTCAAGGAGATTGTCGGCTACAACTTTTACATTGATGACGAAGGTGCAGCCAGATTCGAGGCTCCGAACTGGTGGTCTATCGGCAACTATCTAAACGATGGCACTCCATGGGACGTTCTCCCCGAGATTGATGAGGAACTGAACCTGATCGAGTATTCTGTTAGTCAGGGAGATTCCGTCGCACGTAGTGAGATTATGGTCTCCACAGAACAGCCCGAGAAGGGCAACTTCAACACGCAGACAACCAGAATTACACCTGGTACTGCTGCTATACTTAGAGGTATGGTAAAACCAGTGATCCTCACCAACGGCGTATACAAGAATCCAGACGAGCAGAGGATCATGGCTGAGCTAATCTCCATGCATATCTGGTTCCAAATGCGCCAGGGAAGTATCACGATTCCTGCCAACCCATGTATTCAGATTGATGACCAGATCAGGGTATTCGAAAGAATCACTGGTGAATCATACGTTCACTACGTACGAGGCATTAACACGTCTGCAGACCTGCAGACTGGCGTGTACAAGATGACTCTTACTACACACTGGCTAGGTAACGAGACGGATTGGGCTATCACGAAGGATAAGATTCCAGATCAGTACATGACTCTGGATCAGATGAGGCTTGGAATCTCCAGTGAACTTGTAGAATATCTTGAGAACTCACCTTCGAAGCGCCTCAAGTACGCCTGGATGGGATTTGATGCAGATAATGCACAACCGACGTTCAAGAGTACAGCGGACGCTCCTGTGGACACTGGGGGTGCAGGCGATGGAGTCTGAGGTTAGACAGACCATTGTGTCTGCCAATCAGAACAGGGTGAACGTAAGTCAGTACACCGATATGCTTGGAAGGAATCTGATTATCTCAGGTGAATTCATGATGCCTACTACCGGCGAGGTAATTGTGACGGTGAACTTTCCTGTCACCTTCACGGAGAAACCTCTTTTCTACTTCGGGGCCGACTTGGAACCAAACCAGGAGATAGTAACTGGAGTTCTTCCTATCTGTAACGGTATGGTAATACGATATAACATAGATACCAGTGATGTATACACTACGCTCTGGAAGGGTGCAGACCTCGGGTTCGTCACACAGGGCACACCTGGACAGAAGATCAACTGTCACTGGCACTTCATTGGCAAGGGTATCTTCAACCCCATAACCCCTATCGATAATGTGGATGGAACGATCTAATGGCAAGACTACCCCTCGAAACAGTACGTGTACTTGATGGACCGGCAGACGTTACCCCGAGGCAGACTGCACGAGGTACTACTTTCATCTATTGTTTGTCTGGCGAACTGAATGATCGGATTAGTGGTCATGATGAGGCAACTTTCAGCGTTCCCATCGATGCTAGTTCTACTATTGCAATCATTTGTTCATGGAAAGTTCTTGTGCAGAGTCACGATAGTCCACCTGCTGATATGAAGTTTAGTGTACTTATTCCAGGTGGAGATGGAAATCAACAAGATAATTTTCATGCCTTTATCACCGAGTATCCAGGTAGTCCTACGGCATATTATGGCACAACCATCAATGAGGTTGTTACTAGAGATGCCAATATTGATCTATTGATTACATGTAATGTTGTCCCAGTTCTCTCTAACGTAGATTTTCACTGTACCGTGATACTTGGCGTAGATACCGGAGCTGGCTGTATCGAATACTCAAATCCGGCCTAATCATATGATACCTAAAATCGTTCATCAGTTTTGGAGTAATGGACTGCCTTTGCCAAAGAGTCATGGTACCTATGCAGAGTCATGGAGAGAGAAGAATCCAGAGTGGCAATATGTACGGTGGAACGAAGAGACTATGTTTCCCATGTACAATCAAGAGAAGTATGTATGGTCTCTTGATAGTCCAGAACGGACGAACGAGTTTCGTTCTGCCTTAGCTAGATTTGAGATTCTACATAGGTATGGTGGTGTCTGGTTTGATCCCGAGATGGAGTGTATTAATCCGCTTAATTTAGACTTGAGTCTTAAAGGTTTTGTTGTGGATGACACGGCCTCCGTTATCGGCGCAGAAGCAAACTCCGAGTTCCTATGGGGGACTGTAGTAAGACTTAAACAAGATCAACACATACTAAGTAATGATTCACTAGCTGCATGGCATATGCATCATGCTGTAAGTTTGCATAAAGAAGTCGTAAAAATGCCTGTGTGCAAATTCTTTCCCCATGATATGAATGGACGTGTAAGGTGTGATCTAAGTCAAGCACTGACTACATATCACTGGTAGAATGGACGATTAAGGTATCAGGATTAAGAGCACAAGGAACTAGGGAGACGGTATGGAGCTAACACCACACTACGCATACCACATGCTGAGGGACGGCGAGAAGTTCTCTCGTGACGACTACGCCTTTACGTGGCAAGACCGTCTGAACATGGACCACAAGGACTACCTTGGTGCCGAAGCCCACAAACACACGGGCGCAGGTCCAACTGTTGTAACGCCTACGGTTCCATTGAATCTAACCATGGAAGATGGTGGATATCTTCCGGCTGGTACCACCGTTCGATACAGATATACCTGGGTTGATCAGTATGGTGCTGAGACGGGACCTTCCACTGAGGCGAGCGTATCCACGCCAGTTCCAATTGCTACTCCCGACAGGCCACAGGTTTCTTCGACCAACTCAGGCGGAACACTCCTAACGGGCAACTACTTCTATGTCCTATCTGCATATGTGGACGACATCAACCATGAGACAAGCTTTGGCGGTCGTGGTTATGTCACAATTCTTAGTGGAAGTACGAATTCTACGACGCTAACCTTCCCTACGCTGCCAGCCGGTGCCGATGGTTGGAACATCTACAGACGTTCTCCTGGTTCCACTCGCTACCTTTACATTGACTCGGTGGACATGTCTGTTGCAACGCCACCTGTAGACTATGTTGATGTTGGGGTTGTAGCTGATTCCAACAAGATCGCTCCCGCTTTCAACAACACGGGCCAATCCAAGAAAGTCACCGTGAGTCTGCCTGGTGCTACTCCCGCTGTTCCCGAGGGTCTGTCTTGGAAGTTGTACAGAACTTATGTATCTGGTGACTGGGATCATTCCCTTGTCCATTGGATTGTTGAAGTGATCACTGAGAGTGAAGACACAATAGAGCCCTTCTATGAGGATCTTGGCAACGCTACCCTAGCCGGTACTTTTCCGGATACGTCTCAGATCATTGGTTCTCCGTCAAAGATTGATATCACGAATGCTGGAGAAGTGACAGGTGTTCTAGCCCCCGGCATGGCACGATATCCTCATGAAGCAGTATTCATTTTTGAAGGTCCAGTTATTCCCGATCTTGGTTCTTTCAGGTGGAGAATGCCATTTGAAAGCGGTCGAATCTCAAAGTCATGTGCTACCCTTGGGGTCGGTTCTACACCGGCAACTGATAGGGTTCAAATTGACGTTAGGGTTTATCATGACGCTGAATGGAATCCCGTATCGTCGGATCTTCTTGAAATCTTACCCGGTGAAGAGTCGGGAGTTTTGAGCTATGACGATGAGGATTTAATCGATCTTGTTGAAGGTGATTACATTACAATTGACATTCTCCAAGCTGGCGGAGGTGCAACACCTACGGATGAGAACCTGACAGTTCAGGTTGTCATGTGGGTCAAGGAAGGTTCAGCAACGCAGTCGCTTACATTCTAAGGAGTAACTTATGTCTGCA
>ERZ869925.622-NODE-622-length-23524-cov-6.370830_pt1 | contig 23524 bp, 30 predicted proteins | sample MGYA00579311_ERZ869925 | MGnify/ENA primary metagenome ERZ869925 (study PRJEB32216, sample SAMN09231817) | wastewater metagenome | place: USA: Maryland | collected 2016-07-30 | study: EMG produced TPA metagenomics assembly of the PRJNA472060 data set (Reclaimed...
GGTATAATGCTGGCCATTTATCACGTAAGTGTTGTGGCGTTTTTCAGGCTTAAATGAATGGTTCTGGCAACAAGACATGGCTGGCGAAGCGGCTTGGCGTATCCAGCGCGAGGGTATCGCAACTCATCGGTGGTGGGCGGATCAAGGATAAGAAAACGTACACCGAAGCGGATGTGCAAAAAACCAAGGCACACCTGACCGAGGCCCGCGCCGCGAACAACGCCACGTCGGGCGACCTCGAGGAAAGCGGCGACGAGGCGGCAATCCAGGCGTTGAGCCGAAACCCAGAGCGAATCGCCCGAATCAAACTGGTCATCGAACGCACGGCCAAGATCAAGCTCGAGCGCGAATTACTGGCCGGCGGATACCTGAAAAAAGAGGACGTGGAGAAGGATCGGTTGGCGCGGGTCTACAGCATCCGGGCCAAGCTGCAGGAGATCCCGTTGCGGGCGTCGCTGATTGCGATGAAGACCGAGGCGGAGTGCGAGCGGATTCTAAGCGACTGGGCGCGTGAGGTTTGCGATTATTATGCCAACGGCGGCAACTAAGGCGAAGCGGAAGCCAAGACATACCAAGACCCCACCGAAGGCGGCATCACGCCCCAGTGTGGCGGCAAGCGCAATGGGTGGCATCGTGGCGTCCCTCGGCGACCTCGTGCCGGATTCGGCGAATTGCAGGCGTCACAATCCCCGTAACATCGGGTCGATTGTCAACAGCTTGCACAAGGTCGGGGCGGCGCGGTCGATTGTCATCGACGAGAACAACGTCATCCTGGCCGGCAATGGTCTGGTGGAGGCAGCGGGCGAGGCTGGGATTGAAAAGGTCAGGATCGTTGAGGCGGATGGGAACACGGTGATTGCCGTCCGGCGCACCGGGTTGACGCCGAAGCAGAAGGCGGAGTTGGCGATTGCGGACAACCGAACCGCGGAACTGGCGGAGTGGGACGCGGAGCAACTGCTTAAAACGATTGCCGAGCACGAGATCGACCTATCTGACGTTGAATTTACGGAAGAAGAAATCAGCAAGTTGAAAATCAGCACGCCCTCCGTTGAATCACCTTCGGAGTTTCAATCCTATGATGAAACGATTGAAACGGAACATCGGTGTCCAAAGTGTGGATACCAGTGGAGCGGCGGCAAAAATTGATCTATTTTTGCAGCGACAATCCCGGTTCATTTGTAACGGGCAAAAAATTCAGCGTGCTTGATCCGTGCCCGACAATTATGGCACAGGGCATGGCCGGTGATTCATTGCATCACTGGCATTTTGCAGACGATGCATTGCCCCCCCCCGGTCAAAATGAAAGTTGAAAACAAACCGCCGTATCGCGTTCCGTCAATGGACGAGATTCGCACGATACCGTGGAACGGATTCAAGGTCGTATCAACATTCAGCGGGTGCGGTGGATCGTGCCTCGGCTATCGCATGGCCGGATTCAAAGTCGTCTGGGCCAATGAGTTCGTCCCGGCGGCGCAGGATAGCTATCGAGCCAACGCCGAGTCGGATTGCATCCTCGATTCGCGGGACATCCGAGCGGTTCAACCCGATGAAATCCTGAAAGCAACGGGATTGAAAAAAGGCGAGCTTGACCTGTTTGATGGATCGCCGCCATGCCAGGCGTTCAGTACCGCCGGCAAACGAGAAAAAGGCTGGGGCAAAGAAAAGCAGTACGAGCACGGCGCGAAGCAATGCAATGAACGGCTATTTGATGAATATATTCGGTTGCTACGCGGATTGATGCCGAAAACATTCGTCGCCGAAAACGTTAGCGGCTTGGTCAAGGGAACAGCGAAGGGAATGTTCATTGAAATTCTATCCGCACTCAAGGCCAGCGGGTATCGCGTCATGTGTCGACTGCTGGACGCGCAATGGCTCGGCGTTCCGCAGCAGAGACAGCGCGTGATTTTCATTGGCGTGCGGGAAGGTTTGAAACTCGATCCGGTTTATCCGTCGCCGTTGCCGTATCGGTACAGCGTGCGAGATGCGTTGCCGTGGATTGACCGGGTGGTTCACGATACGAGCGGCTTGTTCGGAGCGGGAGACGTGACGAACAGGCCAAGCCCAGCGATTACCATCGGCGTCAATAGCGTCAACAGCAACCATTTCAAAATCGAAGCCTTGCCGCCCAGCCGCCTCAAGCCCGGCGCGTATAGCGTTCGAGACGTGAAGCCGGAATTGCCGTGCCCGACGGTAACATGCGCATCGCCGGGAAATGATCTGGCTGTACACATGAAAACGGACATTAGTTGTTTCGCGATTAGCAAAGAATGGGACAAGCTGAAACAGGGACAAAGTAGTAAAAAATACTTTAGCTTACATCGCGCCGCCGCCGCTCCTTCGCCGACGATTCAGGCGAGTCACGGCAACTTGTCTACGGCTGGCGTGACGCACCCGACTGAAAAAAGAAAATTCACCATCGCGGAACTCAAACGAATCTGCGCCTTCCCGGATGATTTCATTCTCACCGGCAGCTATGCGCAGCAATGGGAACGGCTGGGAAACTCCGTGCCGCCGGTAATGATGAAGCATATCGCGGAAGCCATTCGCGACAGAATTCTTTCCTGTGTCTGACCTCTGGACAACCAAAGAGCGTCACGCATGGGCGTGGCCGAATGCGCTCAAGCCGAGTGAGTGGGCGGAACAGAATCGAATCCTTCCGGCACATGTGACCGCCGAACCTGGACCCTGGAGGTGCGCGAGGACGCCCTACCTCGCGGGCATCATGGACGCCATCAGCGAGCCGGGCGTCGAGGAGGTCGTCGTTATCAAGGCGGCGCAGGTTGGGTTTAGCGAATCACTGCGAAACATACTCGGATTCTTCATCGACCACGAGCCGGGTCCGACGCTGGTCGTCATGCCCGACCAGAAGTCGGCGGAGGAGTTGATCGAGGAAAGAATCAAGCCGCTGCTGGAACACACGCCAGCCGTCGCCAAGCATCTGACGAGCCGGGCATGGGATGTGAAAAAGACCGCGATCCGCCTGGACACGATGAGCATCTACATCGGCTGGGCCGGTTCATCGCAGGCGCTGAAGTCGAGGCCGATACGCTACCTCTTGCTGGAGGAACCCGACGAATATCCTACTGTATCCGGCGCCGGCGGCGATCCAATCAGCAAGGCGATGAAGCGCGTCACGACCTACGCCGCCAAAGGCCGGGCGCGGGTCATTATCGGTGGGACACCGACACGTTCTGACGGGAATACATGGAAGGCATGGGAGGCGTGTGGGGATCAGCGGCATTTCTGGGTTCCGTGTCCGCATTGCGGCAAGTATCAAAAGCTCATCTGGTCGCGCGTCAAGTTCGGGCCGGCGATCGACGGCGAAACAGTCAAGCATCACGCGACGCGGATCGTTGATACGAACGCCGCATGGTATGAGTGCGAGGGATGCGGCGAGAGACTTAACGAGCAACACAAGCTCGTGATGATTCGCCGGGGTGTTTGGGCGGGTCAGGATCAGGTTGTTACCCCGGACGGAAGGGTCGCGGGTCCGGTTCGGCGCCATCGTCGCATCGGGTTCTGTCTTCCGGCGATGTATTCACCCTGGGTGACGATGGCGAAGCTCGCGGCGGAATGGATCGAAGCGCAGGACGACCCGCAGCAGTTGTGTGATTTCGTCAATCAGCGCCTAGCCGAACCGTTTGAAGATCAGATCGACCGGCTGAGTCCGAACGTCATCGAAAACAAGGCGAAGATGGCGCCGCCGGCGGGTGTGGTTCCGAGGTGGTCGCAGTTGCTCTTTGCCACGGCGGACACGCAGAAGGACTGGTTCAAGGTCCATATTCGCGCGTGGGGCTGGGGATACAGGTCACAACTCGTTTATGAGGGCGTCTGTCAATCCTTCGAGGAACTGTATCGCGTTGCGCTCGAGGCCGAGTTCAACATCGACGGCGGAGGATTGGCGCGGGCGTCGCATCTGTTGATTGACTCTGGCGGCGATCGTACCGACGAAGTGTATCAATTCGCGTTGAGGGACCCCGGCCGGATCATCCCGACCAAAGGCGCATCACAGATCATGCGCAGGCCGTGGAGCAATACGGCGCTTCCGTCGGGCGTGATCCTGCGAATGTTCGATACGGGGTATTTCAAGGACATGCTGGCCCGGTTGATTCAAGACCCGGATCAAACCAAGTGGCTACCGCATTCGGGAGTGACCGCGCAGTACTGGGCGGAAATGGTCGGGGAACACAAGGTTTTCGACCGCACGCGCAATCGGGCGGTGTGGAAGAAGGTTTCCGCGAATACGCGCGTCGAGGCATGGGACTGTGAAGTCCTGCAATGCCTGGCCGCTGACATGGCGAACATCGGGGCGATGCCGGCGGAACCGGAAGCGAAGCCCACGGCGAACGATCAAACGTCGATCAGCGGGGCGGACTGGCTGAATCGCGGTAAGCGTTGGTGATTTAACAGAGATACACATGGCACTTTCCGACACCTTATCCGCGCTGACGGACTACTCATGGTCCGACATCAAGAAGGCCGCGAAACACGCGATGGTAACAGCCGCGCTGGGCGGCGGGACGCTGGCGATCAACGGTCGCACGATCGGGCGCATCAGCATCTCCGACGCCAAGGCGCTTTATGAAATGGCCGACCAGATGGTCAACGATGAATCATCCGATGCGTCCAACGGCATCGCGCTGGTGCAGTACGGGGAGCGCGTCTAATCACCATGTCCAAGCTCGACAATCTTATCGCGTGGGCTTCGCCGAAATGGGCTTACGAGCGCAGCGCCTACCGCATGGCGCTCAACAGTTACAAGGGCGGAGTCGCGACGCGCACGAGCGAACTATGGTCCTCGGCCAACGGCTTCCGTTTCGGTACGACCGCCGAGCGTCAGAGCATCGTCGATGCCTGCAGCCGCGCGTATTCGGCCTACGACAACAATCCCGTCGCCAAGACGCTGATGGATACCGAGACGGATAACGTCATCGGCGACGGTCTCAATTACCAGCCGACGACGGATGATGAGGGATGGAATCGCGAGGCGAAGGATCGGTATTACGAATGGCTTGAGGATTGTTCTGTCCGCGGCGGGGATGTTGAGACGGGCTGCGAGGTCCAGCGCCAACTGTGGCAGGACTCCCGCGTCGCCGGTGATATTGGTTGGATTCTGGTTTCGCGCGGCACACCGGATCGGCTGGAATCGCGGATACAGATTGTCCGCGCCGAAAACATCGTGACGCCGGACGGGAAGTATTCCGACAGGAATATTTTCAACGGCATCCGGTTCGATGCGTGGGGCAAGCCTACGGCGTTCTATGTCTTGACGACGGATGAATACGGCAAGCGCGACTTCGCGACGATCGAGGCGCGGGACTTCGTGTATCTGCCGCATTCAACCAAGAGCAATCAGGCGCGCCCGCCGTCGTGCTACATCACGATCTTCGATTATCTGGCGCATCTCGACCGCTATGTAGACGGCGTTTCGCTGGCGGCGTGGATGGCGACGGTGTTCGGGATTGTTTTCAAAAAGAACAATGCGGCGCGGCAACTCAGCAACCTACCGCTTCTCACCAACAGCCAGGGCGATCAACAGAAGGCAATCACGTTTGAAAATGGCTCGGTGAAATTCGTCGGCACGGATGAAGAGGTCGCGCAGGTCCAGGCTACCCAGCCGATGCAGCAGACCCCCGAATTCATTCGGACCATGTTCCGCATGATCGGCCAGCCGTTCGGGATGCCGTTGGAAGTTGTCGCGCTGGATATGAGCACATGCAACTTCGCATCGGCGCGCATCGGACTACTGCCGTTCTACCGCAAATGCAGGATCAAGGCCGGCCGGTTCGGTTCGCGCTGGTCGCGCACAATCCGGTGGTGGTTGTCGCGCGAGCGGCTGCGGTCGAATGATGACCCGAAAAAGTGGGTATCGGCGTTTCCCGCAGACTATTGGAATCACGAGCTTTTGCTTAACGAGTGGTCGTACACAGATCCGATTTCGGAAGCTCAATCCGATCAACTACAGATCGACATGGGTACGAAGTCGGTACAGGCTGTGATTGCTGAACGCGGGCGTGACGCGGAACAAATCCTTCGCGAGCGTCGCGAATGGATGGAGAAGACGAAGGAACTGCCTCAAACGCATTCCACGCTGACGCGCGACCCGGCGCCCGAGCCGGTTGAACCCCAACCCGACAAACCAAACAAAGACGAGGACAACGATGAGCCAGCAACAGGCACTAGCGCAGGCGATTGACCCGGTACTCGACGCCATTTCGGCGCAGGTCAAGCTCGATGCGCCGACGTGGTACGCGATCAACATGAAAGAAGGCGCGGATGAAGCGGAAATCATCATCTACGATGAAATTGGATATTTCGGAATCAGCGCCAACAAGTTCATCAACGACCTCCGCGCCATCAAAACCAGCACCATCAACGTCCGACTCAACTCCCCCGGCGGAGAAGTCTTCGACGGAACCGCAATCCACAACGGACTGCGAAGCCACGGGGCCAAAGTTGTTGTGCATGTTGAGGGTGTCGCCGCGTCCGCCGCTTCGTTCATCGCGATGGCGGGCGATGAGGTGCGCATGGCGGACAACGCCTACCTGATGATCCACAACGCATGGGGCGGCGTGATGGGCGACGCCGACGATGTTCGCACCTACGCGGACATGCTGGAAAAGATCAATGACAACATCGCGGGAATGTATCAGCGCAAGGCGGGAAAGAATCGCAAACACTGGCGGGCGCTGATGGACGCGGAGACGTGGTTCAACGCGGCGGAGGCGAAGGCAGAGGGGCTTGTCGATGCCGTCTATGAAAGCGGTGCGGGCAAGGCGCGTGCCGCGAACAACGCGAAGTTCCTTGCAGTCTACAACAAAATTCCCGACCCCGTGCGGCAGATGTGGGGTCACGCAATCCAGGCCAAAACAGAATCGCCCGCGTCGGGTGAGGATGCGCCGGCCCAAACAAAGGAGCCAGAAAACATGGCTGATAATTCTATTCAGTCGCCCCCGGCGCCAACTCCTGCCGCCGCGAACGAGGGTATTCCGCAGGAAATCGCTCGCATCAACGAGCACACGCGCCAGCAGCTCATCGAGAACGGCAAGAAGCTCGGCATCGAGGAAGGCCGCTCGATGGAGTTCGTGCGCATGCAGAAGCTCATCGAGGCGGCGCCGGGGCGACTCGACCTCGTGGTCGATGCGTTTGTGAACCGCCAGGAACCCGGCGCGCTGGCGCTGGCGTTCAAGGCGGCGCAGAGCACGGCCGCAGCGGCTGCTCAGGCGGCACAGGAGCGCGATCTGGAAATCGCGCGACTCCAGTCGATCATCGCCACCGGCGGACACGCCGGCGTTTCGCAGGGCGTGGTTTCCGATGCGCCGGACACGGACGGCTTCGACATGGACCCCGAAACCCGCGCCGACATGGAATGGGATTCCAAGCCCGCCATTCGCGCCCAGTTCGGCAACAACAAGCGCCGGTACACGCTCTATCGCGTAAACCAGCTTAAGGGCGGCGTGCGCGTTCTGAAAACCGCGTAAACGCTTTCCCTTTTTTCACTCAACACCCCAACACAAGGAACACGAATTATGGCACTCTCCAAGGATACTCCGCGCCAATACGATCCGGCCGTCGAGCCGATCTTCGCAGATGTCCCCGGCAAGGTTTCCACCACGATCTATGAAGGCGCGGCGGTGACTGATGACGGTGGCGGCGGCGAATGCGACGGTCTGCTGGCCGCGAGCGAATCGTTTCTCGGCTTCGTCGAGAAGGGCGTCGTCACCAACGCGACGACCTCGGACATCAACGTGCGCATCCGGCAGAAGGGCATCGTTAAGAATCTGCCCGTCACCGGACTGGACGCGGACACCGACCTCGGCGTCGCGGTCTACGCTTCCGACAACGGCACGTTCACCCTCACGTCGTCCAGCGCGTTCGTCCAGATCGGAAAGGTCCAGGGCTACAAGGGCGTCACCGGATACGGCGACGTTTACTTCGAGGCCGCGGCCATTCGCTCGATCTAATCGCGCGATTGATACATGGGCTAGAGTCGCTCTCGAAAAGCCGCACCGCACGGCCTGCCCATCCTTTTTCCTGCGGCCCCACCGAAGCGGACGGTGTTCCACCCTAAACACAAGGAACACCTACAATGGGTCTCCAAGATCTCGCTTCTCCCGCGATCATCGGGAGTTTCTACGAACAGCTCGAAGACGAATGGTCGAAGAGCTGGGCCAGCCAGATCGGCTGGCTGAACAGCGGCAGCAACCAGGAAACCGAAACCTACAAGTGGCTCGGCAACGTGCCGAAGTTTCGCGAGTGGATCGGCGGGCGTTCCGCCAGCCATCCCAGCGTCGAGAGCTACTCGATCCGCAACAAGCTCTGGGAACAGACGCTTGAGTTCTCGATTGACGACCTGCGCCGTGACAAGACTGGGCAGATCGCGATTCGCATCGGCGAGCTGGCACAGGCCGGCGCCGCGTACTGGGAAGACCTGCTCACGGCGCTCATCAACGCCAACGGGCTGGCCTACGATGGCAAGGATTTCTTCGATGACGATCATCCGGTCAAGGAAGCGACGACCGGCAGCACGACCGTCAAGAATGAAATCACCTCAACCGAGGTGGGCGCGCTGAACGTCAGCACCGCGACGGCGCCAACGTCGGTCGAGGCGGCCAACATCATCTCTGGTCTGGTCGGTCATTTCATGACCTTCACCAATGACCAGGGCCACCTGCTCAACGCGCAGGCGCGGCAGTTCCTGCTCATGGTTTCGACCACGAATCTGTGGGCGCCACTCGTGACGGCGATCAGCCAGACAACGCTGACCTCCGGTGAGGCGAACCCGGTCAATGGCCTGAAGTCGATGGGCTACAGTTTCAATGTCGTGCTGAACCCCGCCGCTTCGACGATGGCAACGGACGATGACATCCTCATCTTCCGCACCGATGCGAAACTGAAACCGTTCATCCTCCAGGAGGAATACGGCACGAAGGTTTCCGTCATCGGCGCGGGCAGCGAAGAGGAGTTCAAGAACCGCCGCCACCTGTTCGGCACTGAGCGAATGGGGAACGCGGGTTACGGGCTCTGGCAATACGCGATCAGGGCCACATTGAGCTAGTATTTCCTAGCGAAACCCCAGCGCCATTCTTAACCGGATGGCGTTGGCATTCACAACATCGGAGAAACGCACAATGTACGAGTCGAAAGAAGTTCATCCCGTCATTCCCGCCGCTCCGGTCATCCGTCCACCGCGACGGAACTCGGCGTTTCGTCCGGTGGTCAAGACCAATGCGATGCTTCTCTCCGAATACAAATCGCTGGCCGCACAGTGTACCCAGGCAGCGAAGGAGAAACGGGATGCCGACGTGAAGCGATTGATGGCGGAAAAGAAGGCGGCGTTCGCTGCATGGTGGAATGCGACACGATACGAGCGGCATCCGAACAAGAAGCGATGACGCGCGAAGATCTGGCGAAGATGGCGACCGGCGTCGCCGCCGAGTTGGGCGTGGCGGCGGGGGAATACTCCGCGACGCTATTGGAGCGCGGCGACGTGGCCGTGCTCTATTCCATCGACCGCTGGGCCGATCATCACGACGAAGCGGAAATGCGCATCGCGCAGGAACGGCTGTCGAAATTCCAAAGCCGCAGCCGCATCATCCGCGAGACGTTCGCCGATGCCGTCAAAGATTTCGATGATGAGATGTTCGATTTTCTGTATATCGACGGCTACGCGCACACGGGACAGGACGGCGGGCGCACGCTGCGCGACTGGTGGCCGAAGCTCAGGAGCGGCGGCATCTTCGCCGGGCACGATTACAGCCCGCAATTCCAGCCGACGATTGACGCGGTGGATGCGTTCGCGGCGGAACATGGATTGACGATCCGCCTGACGATGGATGACGCGCTTCCGAGTTGGTGGACGATCAAGCCATGACGCCGATTTTCATCGCCTTCTACACGATCGGCACGCTGTACGAGCGCGAGGCGGCGCGGCTGCGGGCATCGCTCGATGCGCTGGGCCTGCCGCATGAGATTGTCGGCGTGCCTTCGCGCGGCGACTGGGCAACCAACGCCAGCCAGACGGCGCAATTCTGCCGAGACATGCTCGCGGCGCATCCGTGCGCGCCGCTGGTCTACGTCGATGCCGACGCGGTTGTTCGCCGCTTTCCGTCCCGATTGTGCGACATGGCGGGCGTGGACATCGCGGCGCATTGGGTCAACGGCGACACCTTTGCCAATGGCACCGTCTATTTCGGCGGCACGACCAAGGCGTGGCTTGTCGCCAACCGATACGCGGAGTTGGTGGATGCTTACGGCGGACGGCATCACAACGAACAGGTGTTGCTCGAAAAAGCGATCATAGAAATTGATCCGGTTGTGAAGCGACTTCCCAGCGCCTACTGCTACATACACGACGTTGACCACAAGCCGCTCGCCGAAGATGAGATAGTCATCGAGCACCTTCAAGCGAGCCGGGAGTCGCGGACGGCGGGTGAGCCTTTGGATAACCGGCGCCGGCGGATCGCAGAACTGGAAAAGCGGCGTGCCTGATTTCTCCGAACTGGCCTGGCTCTTTACCTGCGACAACCGCAATCGCGGGTTGATCCGCATGAATTTCGACGAGGCGGCGCTATTGTGGCGCGCCGTCCGCGAAACCAACGGCGACATTCTGGAAATCGGCTCAAGGTTTGGCGGGTCAACGATTCTTCTGGCGGCATCCGGGCGCCACGTCGTCACGATCGACATCGACCCCTATTGGTCCGATCGGGTGAAAGATGTTCTGCGGGGCCGTGTGGAGTTAATCGTCGGCGACTCGACGCACGTCGATCTGGGCGAACGCAAGTTCGGACTGGCACTGATCGACGGCGAGCATTCGTTGTCGGGCGTGGCGGGCGATGTTCGCAATCACTGGCGGAATATCGAGGTTGGCGGACTCGTCGCGTTCCATGACGCCGTTGCCAATGACGGATTGCGATACGAAAAAAAAGACAATCATTTTGCCGGAGTGTGGATTATCTGTCAGGCGCTTCTGATGTCCGGTGACGCGAGCGAATGGGGGCGAGCGGGTTCGATGCTGGTTTTACGAAAACTGAAATGAACGTCGCGGCGTTTATCTGTGGTCCCGATGGCGCGGACGATTGCTTTTTACCGCACAAGTTGCGGGTGCTGTCCGGTTTCTGCGATCGCATCTGCGTGATTCTCGACCGATCGCCGCAGTCGGAAGACATCTGCAAGCGATTCCGCAAGGTAGAGGTGCGTCATGTGGATAGCCGCGCCGGGGACGTGGGCGTGGTTCACGATGGGCCGACGTGGAGCGAAGGGTTGCTTCGTCAGGTGGCGTTCGATTTCGCGGCGGAATCGAATCCGAAATACATCGTCCTCGGTGACACCGATGAAATCCCTACGCCGGAAATGGCATGGGCGCTGATCGACGGGCTTGATGAGTCCGTGGATTGCTGGCTATGCGACTGGCCCAACCTGATACACGATGCCGGACACGCGATCGGCGGGGAAAAGTCGGCGTGGTCGTATCAGGCGAAAGGGAGCAATAAAAAAGGCGCGGTGGTCAGATACGTTAAGGGGCGGGACTACCGATACCGCGATGCGACGCGGCATGTCCGCATTGAGCCGTCGCCGGTCAATGAAGGCGCGGCGGTGTTCGATGCGACGCATCAAGCCGCGCCGTTCAAGCTGATGCACTACCGTTGGGCGGCATGGCAGCGTTGGCGCGATTCAGGCATGGCGCGTCTGCCGAAATATCAGCCGTGGCCCCCCGCCGATGCCCAGATCGTGCCCGTGCCCCGCGCGTGGCTGCATCTGTGGGACGCGGACAACCTGATTGAGCGATTGCCGGAAACGATCGCCGTCGTCGGCAACGGACCCGTTCACGGCATGGGTGAGGGAATCGACGCGCACGACTGCGTGATTCGCTTCAACAACTGGCGAGTCAAAGGGCATGAATGGAATGTCGGGAGCAAAACGACGGTCTGGTGTACGAACACATGGGACGACGTGTACATGCGTCCGTGGACGGGCGACATGCTCACGGTGACGACGGACCAGGAGCAGTACGACCGCAACAGTAAATGGCTCGGCATGTATCCGCAGATGCACGTCCCGCGCTGGAGTTGGACGGACGGGGCGCGCGACATCAAGCCTGAGAATCCGTCAACGGGCCTGGTCCTGCTTCACCGGCTGGCGACGGCGGGGAAACGGATCGACACCTACGGCTTCAGCGGCTTGAGCGGCGGGCACTATTGGAACCCCGATCACGTCCACGATCACGGTACGGAATCGGCGGCGCTGACGACACTGGCGGCAATGGGAGTGCGGTTCGCATGAAAATATGGTATAATCAAAGTGCTCCCGCGATGTTGAAGCATCCGGGAGCATGGCCCAAACCTGACAAGAGGAATGAGCGATGACAATCATATCCGAAATCTGGAAACCTGTCTCTGGCAATCAAAATTACGAAGTGTCAAATCTGGGTCGCGTTCGAGCGTCAAAGACTAGACGAGGAGTGACGGCAGGAAAAATACTTCGCCCAAGACCGTCCGGCTACGGATATTTCAAGGTTGCTTTACGCAGCAATGGAAGACAAAAGCAGTTTGGCATTCATAGGCTTGTTGCAAAAGCATTTGTTGGTCCGTGCCCCACAGTTGGCTTTGAAGTAAATCACAAGAATTCTGACAGTGGTGATAATCGAGCCAACAACTTGGAATGGGTGTCACACAGCGACAACATGCGGCACGCATTTGTCAATGGAAGAATCCGAATTCCCACAACGGGTGGCGGTGAATTAGTAGGAACGCACAAACTCACCAACGACAAGGTTCGAGAAATTAGACGGAGGTCTTCGTTGGGAGAAAAGCCACTGTGTTTAGCAAAAGAATTCGGAGTTTCTCGAAGCAATATTAGGTTTATTTGTAAGCGGTTGACTTGGAAATGCGTGCGGTAATTTTATCTCCCGGTCCCAGCCTTGCGACGTACACCCCGCAATCGGCTGACGTGATTATCGCCGTGAACCGGGCAGCGCTGGCGCATGCGTGCGACGTGTGGGCGGCTCTTGACTACCCCATGATTCGCGACAACGCGGTGAAGGTGCGGGGCACGCCGAACCTGCTCAGTCGCCAGCAGACGATTACCGACTTGAAACCGCCGCGCCTGACGCGCTTCCCGAACGTCATCGCGGTTGAATCGCTCTTTGAGTTCTGCCCGCCGAACCTGATGCCGTGGACGCTGTTCACGATGACTTGCGCGATGATATACGCGGCGTATCTCGGCACGAACGCCATTGACATCTATGGCGCGGACTTCAAGGGCACGCAGGACTACGACGGTGTGGAGGCGGGCGAGCGGCGCACGGAAGAGCGCTGGGAACGGGATGAAAAGCCGCTGTATGCCAGAGTGAAAGCGTGGATTGAAGCGCGGGGGATTTCCGTAACACGACATGAGCGCACTTGACGACATTCTCGAATTCGACGCCGCGAACGTCTTCGCCTCTGCCGATCATTCCTTCGAGGTCGAAAGCATCACCTACAAGGTGTTTCTCGGCAGCACGGAGCGGACTTTCCCCGTGCAGGTGTGGCGTTTCGCCGCCGAAGACATCGACGAAGCGGGCGGCGTGCATCTGGCCCCGCGCATCGAAATTTTCGTCCCGCGCAGCAGCACCTCCACCGTGGGGGTGACGAGCGTTGACATCCACATGGATCGCGTTTCCATCGCGACGAAGCGCGGAGGAACGGCGGAAGATCACGCGATCGCACAGGTGCTCCGCGAGGACGCGGGGGGATTCCTACTTCTTCTGAGATAATCAATGGCTGACACTTATCCGATCAATGCCGTCACGACTGCCGTTGCGCAGGAAGACCGATTCACCCCTGCTAACGTTGAGGTCAACGACATATTCACGCTCACCGTCACGGGTGACGACGGCGTGACCAATGCCGTGAACTTCACCGCCACGGCGACGACCGTTGCCAACGTGACGGCGGGCCTGACCGCCGCGTGGAACGCATCGACGCATCGGCTCTGTACGCCGATCACCGCGACGGACATGACGACGTATATGAAACTCGTCGCGGACACCGCCGGGCGTTCATTCTCTGTTGCGGCAACAACCACGGACGGCGGCGGCAACAACAACCAGACGCTCACCAAAACATCGCAGACCGCCAGCGCCGGGCCGGAAGACTGGGGGCTTGCCGGCAACTGGTTCACCAACGCTGTTCCCGTGGATTCTGATAACGTCGTCATCGACGCGCGCGCGACGGATGACCTGATTTATTCGATGAATCAGAGCGCGGTAGACCTGACGAAGCTCGATGTGTACATGAGCTACGTCAACCAACTCGGCGATACGACGTTCCCGCTTCGCATCAGCGCGACGACGTGCCAGATCGGTCTGCCGGTGGGCGACGGGTCCAGCCCCAGCGGGCCGACGTTCGTCAATCTCGCCTTCGGCAGCGTCAACAACACGACGAAAGTTTACAACAGCCGCAAGACGGGCATTAACGGACTGTTGCCGATCAATCTGAAAGGTTCACATAGCGCGAACGTGCTGCACGTTTTCGGCGGCGTGGTCGGTGTGGCGACGGCGCGGCCGGGGGATACCGCGACGTATGTCACGGTGAAAGTGGACGGCGGCAAGTGCGTGTTGTCCAGCGGCGTCACGACTTCAACGGTGACGCAAGTCGGCGGCGAGTTGGTGCAGGGTTGCGCTTGCACGACGCTGACGCAGGATGCCGGGATGCTTGAGACCAACGGCAGCGGCGCGATCACGACGGCGACGATCAACGGGACGGCGTATCTCGAATCGAGCGGCACGATCACGACGCTGGAAATTCGCACCAGCGGCAACGTGGACATGACCGGCTCGAAAGTGGCGCGGACGGTGACGACATTGCAAATGCACAAGGGATCGACGCTCGCCTATGACCCGGCGGTAGTGACGATCACCAACCCGATTCAACTGCTCGATTGCACGATTGAGGATGTGACGATCAAGGTTCCGCCGGGGCGAACGGTCGTTGTCGCGTAAATGGCACTCAAGGGAAACGTCAAAGGCGTCGCCGTTGAAGTCAGATTTGACGAACGACAGTTGGAACGCGCCCGCGTGGAACTCGCCGGCATCAGCAATGGACTCAACAAGGCGCTGGCCGGGGCGATCAACAAGGTATTGACCAAAGGACGCACGGAAGTCGTGCGCGGTCTGTCGGAAACTCTGACGGCCAAACCATCTCGCATCCGCAAGACTCCGGGGGGAACGGAGCGGATTACGCTGCGCAAGGCATCGGCGGACAGGCTCGAAGGACTGATTAAGATTCTGGCGCGTCCGATCGGCTTGATTAACTTCAAGCTCAAAGAGGTTCGCAAGAAACGCAAGGGGCGCAAGTACGGCACGAGCTATCCGGGCGAAGGTGTATTCGGACAGATTTACAAGTCCGGTCAACCCTTCCGCCTGAAACACGCATTCAAGGCGATTGGGCGCGGCGGGAATCTTCACATATTCCAGCGCGTCAAGAAGGGCGGGAAGTACACGCCACGCCAGCCGATCGAGGCGCTCAAGGGTCCGAGCCTGTTGACGGTCTATCGCGAGCATCCTGAACTCCATGCGCAGGTCGAGAAACGCATCACGGAAGAACTGGGGAAAGAACTTGACTCCCAGATTGACCGTTTCCTCAAGCGAAGCAAGTAAATGCCCGCACTCTCCATCTTAGAACTCATCACGCGCGACATCGAACAGACGTTGCAGGCGATCCGCCAGGTCAATGGCTACGCCTTCGATCTGCTCATCGAGCGCGCCAGCAAATCGAATCGCCCGCTCGACTCCAAAGTCGTCATGTCGCTGGACGACCTCGAGCGCGACAACGACAGCGCGATGCAGCATGACACGTTCTACGCGAACTTCACGCTCACCGCCTACGCCAGCGTCAGCGACAGTTTCACGACGACCGTCAATCAGCGGCTCATCGCGATCGTGGAAGACATCCGATCGGCGCTGATGGTGGACCCGCAGCGCAGTCTCTACGCGCTCAACAGCGAACTGGGCACGCCGAATTACAACGCGGAATCGACGGACTTTCCGTTCGTCGCAATTCCGTTCCGCGTGCATTACCGACATCTACGCGGCAGACCCTTTGAACTTTAGGAGCATATAACATGGCCGTTTCTACAACTCCGCTTGCCCAAGATCAGTGGTGCATGGCAGTGAAGACGGAAACCACGACGGGCACGCCGATCGCAATCAGCGCCACCGACGGCGCATTTTTCGCGTACAGAGTCAGCGATGGCATCGTCGATGAAACCGAACTGATTCGGCGCATGGGCGCCGGTTCATCCGATCAACTCGCCGGCGTTCCCGCCGGATACTGGGGATCAATCGAGTTCGAGATTGACCTAATGGGCAAAGGTTCGTCGGGCGTCGCGACGTATATGTCCACGCTGCTCGGCGCGTGCGGCATCAACTTTACCGGCGGCGCCGGTGCTCCGATCACCGGAGAAACGCTGGCCGATACCGTTACCATTGGTTTTTATCAGGACGGGATTCTACAGCAGTTGGCAGGTGCTGTCGGAACATTCAGCACCGTCTGGACTCCCGGCCAGACTGCGCGATTGCGCTTCAAGTTCTGGGGTGTGCCGCAGGCCGAGACGGATGTGGCGCTGATTGCGCCGACGTTCCCCACCGGCAAGCCCCCGCGATGGGCGGGCACGACCAACACATACGATTCGTACGCGCTGATGGTCAATCAGATGACATTCGACGTGCAGAATACGGTCGTGCCGCGTCCCGACCCGTCCAACGCCGCCGGCATCCTCTGCGGTTTGATTACCACGCGCGACCCGTTTTTCGAGTTCGATCCCGAATCAGTGCTCATGGCGACAAAGAACTGGCAGACCTACTTCCGCGATCAAACCGAGGCGGCGTTGACCGTCGCGATTGGCACTGTCGCCAACAACATCATCACGCTCGCCAGCACGAAGGCGGTTGTCGCGCAGCCGCCGAATCTGGCGAATGTCAACGGCATTATGCGTCGCAACGCGCGCATCCTGCCCGTGCGCAACGCCAGCAGCTACGACAGCGCATTCACAATCACCTTCTCATAAGGAGAGACATGCCGATTTCTGCGGACCCGAACGATTGCGTAGAGTTCACGCTTGAAGCGGATCGGGACAAGCCCGTCAAGCCGTTCAAGCTGCGGTTTCTCACCGTCAAGCAACGTCTCGCGGTAGATCGTCTCATACGCGAGGCCGGAGAACTGGCCGACGATGAGGCGGCGAATGCGAAGTTGTCCGAAGTGGTGAGCCTCGGCGTCGCCAACCTCGGCGACTTCGGGGACCTGGACGACGTACTCAGCGTCTATGAAAAGTGGGAACTGGCGTATGCCATCCAAACCCGCACGGCGCTGGAGGAACTCGACCGAAAAAAATCACGCTCGCAAGTCACTGCCGCTGCACCGGCGACTGGCGAGTCCGCGACATAACTTGCGCCCTGCTTCTCCCCTGTGCGTGCGGGGGGAAGTCGGACGATTGCGCCGCGTGCGGCGGTCGCGGACACACGATGTTCGTCGGCGACCCGGCGGCGGAAATCCCCGATCACTTCTGGCTGTTGTTCCGTCTGGCCGATTACGCCAAACAAGGCGCATGGCCGAACGGGGCGGCGGGCACGCTTAACGAAACGCATTCCTTCCTCGAATTCTGTCACCTGATCTGGAACTACGAATCGGCTTTTGAAGCCAAGCGCATGAGTCAACATGGCTGAACGAACAATCAACTACAGAATCACCGCGAAGGATGAAGCGTCGGGCGTATTCTCCCGTTTCAGCCGCAACCTACAGAAGTCCATGCAGGAGGCGGAAGTCGCATCGGGCAAGATCATTGGCCCAACGACGATCAATCGGCAGATGCTTTCCAGCACGCGCACGACCGAAGAGCAGGCGGTGCGGGACCTGATGGCGAATCGCATCAAGGGAATGCGCCGGGCGGCGGCGGAAGAGCGCATTAAGGCGATCGCCGAAGAAAAGCTATTCGGCTCGCAACTGTCGGCGGCGATGCGACAGACGAATCAGCGCGTCGCGAAGGAACTGACGGGGCTGGACAAACTCAAGTCCGTCCTCGGCGCGCGCGGGTCGGTCAAGAATGTTGCCGAGTTGTTCGTCGGCGGCGGCGCAATCGCGGCGGTCGGGTTCATCACCCATTCCATCGCCAACGCGGCGCGCAACGCGCGGGAACTGACCGACGAATTCCGCGACGGAAAGATTCAGGCGGGCGAGTTCGCCGACAAGCTGGTCGGCACAATTCCCGTACTCGGTTCCATCTGGAGGGCCGGGCGTGACATTCGGGAGATGATTACCGGCGAGCAGCGGTTAATTGTGGAGGCGACGAAAGAAGCGGAGTTATTCGACCAGGTAATGAAGTCGCGGGTGGACGTGCAGAAGAAAAGCAACGACGCGGCCAAAGAGCATCTGGAGATTATCCGCAACATCAATCGCGAAATGAAACTGCGATTCATGCCGGAACCGGGGCGGAGCGTCACCGAGGCGGGGTTCGCATCGGGAGACGAACGGCGAGCAACTAATGATCGCATTCAAAAGGCAAAGGATGATCTTCAAGCCAATACGAATGAACTGATTCGGGTTTTGACATCGGCGCGCACGCGACAACAGAACATCATGCAGGGCATCACTCCCTCGATGCTCGAAAACGATCTGCTCGGCAATGTTCGGTCGCGGTTCTACTCGGCCAAAGCTGAAATCGAAAAGATCGACGCCGAATTGTCATCGCAGTCCACGCGGCTCACCGCCGAACTTGCAAAGCTGGAATCGCAACGGGTTGCGGAAGTCGCGTTGATTGAAAAGAACGGCGCCGCCGAGCGCCGCAAAATACTGATCGACGCTGGCAAGGCGCAGGTTGAGGAATGGGTGAAACAGGGCGTGAAGATTCTGGACGCGGGGAAGGAAGTCCAGAAGCGCATGGAGGAGCAGGAACAGAAGCATCAGGAGAATATCCGCCGCACGCGCGATGAAACCTTCCGCCGGTACATGAGTCAATACAACGCCGCGATGCGCATGGCCGAGGGCGAGTTCCGCAAGAGCGCGCCGGGCCGGGGCACGGCGACGCCGGTTGAGGTTCGTTTCGCTACCCGCGTCGGCTCGCCGGAAGACAGCGTGCGCCGAACGTCGCTGGACGAATTGCGCAAGTCGGCGAACGCGGCGGTGAACACACAGAGGCTCGTCAACGACATCCTGCTCAAAATTCAGACCATGACCGGCATCGGCCAGGCCCAGTACGAAGTCTTCGGCAACAACTGACATGCCAGCATTCCCCACACTCATCTGGTCGAAAGACCAATATCAACGCGGCAAGCGCGCCGCCAAGTATTACCTCGTCACCGGAGTCACCGACGAAGACTCCGCGAGCAATGCCGTGCAGTATCAGAAGGGCGCGACGCATCCGCTCGATTCGCGACTGATTGCCGAGCAGCCGGACATCGCGGCGCGTCCGGGCCTGGGCGTCTTCGAGGTGCGCGTTGAGTTCGTGCGCCTGGAGAATTCCAGCCCCACCAGCGACAGCCCGACCCCGCTTGATGAACCGTATGTGTGGAAATGGAATCCGGGTATATCCGTCGAGCCAGTGTCGCATGACGTGGCGGGTTTTCCACTGGTCAACGCCGGCCTTCGTCCGTTCGAGCCGAACCTGACGCGGGAAATCAACACGTTGTTCCTGGAGGTCGAGCGGAACGAATCGAGCTTTGATGTATTGAAGGCGATGGAATATCAGGGGTCGATCAATTCAAACACCTTCACCGTCAGGACCGGCAACAACCAGAGCAGCACCGTCCAGCCGGGCCAGTGCAAGCTGACGAGCTATGCGCCGCTTTCGTTCTACAACGAGACGACGGCGTATGTGCGATGCCGCTACATCTTCGAGTTCCGCGATTACTTCCCCAACGTCACCGCGGCGGCGGAATACAAATCGGCGTTTCAGTGGCGCGTGCTCAATCAGGGCACGGATGGATTCTACACGAAGGATAACGCGGTCGTGCCGGGTAAGATTCTCAATCCATCCGGCGAATCGGTGACATCGGATGTCCTGTTGGATCGTTTCGGCCGTCCGCTCAATTCCGACTACACCGTGGAAGGCGAAACGCCGCAGTCGAATCCGAACCTTCCGGGCGGTGTCGAGTGGGATATTCAGGGATCGACGGTCTACCTGCTCTATCGCCGTTGTCTTTCCAAAAATTTCACGGGGTTGAACCTTGGCTAAGCTCGGCGTCTTCACTCCCGACTACTGCCGGCGGATCATGCGCGTGGTGCGCAAGGTCGAGACGATGAAGGGTCCGGGCATCGTCAACAACCCGGCGGGGATCGCGTTCTATCAGCCGCCGGCGCCGCGGCAAGTCGTGCAGCAAGGCCCGCGTTTCGTCACCTTCAAAATTTCCTCCGTCGTCGAATCCCAGGTCGGTCGTTACAACGCCAAGACTTTTTCCGGAGGCATCGACGCGGCGGCGACGGGGAATCTGGCGGAGGACAATCTCGGCACGCTGGCGGCGGAAGATGACGCCGTGGTGTGGCACACGCCGGAGATAGCCAACGGGTTTATCCTACTCGTTGGGGGAATTTATTCCGGCAAGATTCTCGGACAAAGCACGGACGGAAAGAAAATCATTGAATGCGTGGGGGGAACCAGCAGTGTTGTAGTCAAGATCACTTCATTGGTTACAAGCAAGGTAGGAAAATATAACGGGAAGATTTTCATTCCCAAGACTACCGATATCGACGTGACAGCTAGCTTGCTGGAAGCCGATTTTGGAACATTGCCAGCCAGCGACAACGCACTGATAGTGAATCAGCCGGACTTGGTGCAATCCGCGCACACTCTATCGCTATCGGGTTTCCCACTTGTATTCCCCGGCAACATCGTCCATTTGAACGCCGATGGAAAATACGTTGTGTCAATTCATGGATTCCAGACGGGGTGTTCATAATGGCAAAGCGACTGATACTCGACGGAACACGAAAGATCATCCGTATTTCCAACGGGCGTATTCTCACGAGAAAAGATTCCTACGACCTCACGTTCACCGGCATCACCGAGGGAACATCGTGTTCGAGATGCACAACTGCCGAGAGCGTGGGTTCTGACGCATACTGGAAAAAGGATTTCAAATTCGCGGCGGCAACAGACTTCAACGGAACTTACACGCTCCCGCATATTTCCGGCTGTTTCTTTCAATACAGCACCGTATCGGGATACGGCGCGACGGGGTACGGCAGCACCACGGGCGTCTGTACCGGAAGCACCACGGCAATCAACGGGATCAGGGTTTTCCTCTCGTTTTCTGCGCAGCTTGAAAAATTGGTGGTCCAAATCAAGTCGGCTTTATCCAGCAACGTGCTGAGCTACTTTTATGCTGAGATGGATTATTGCGACCTCACGGATTCGATTACGTTGAACAACGAACAAACATCGCTTGGGTGTTTCACCGCGCGGTCTTTGGTGTTTCCCCAAAGCGACAAAGTTATCACGGCGGCGGCAACGGGCGGAAGCATGACGTTCGATTTATGCGTACTGTGAAATGGATTTTCTATCACCGTGTTTGCCTTCGGTGCATGTCCGATCAGAGGCCATTCACCGGCAAAGTCGCTTGTCGCGCGGATGACATTGACATCATGCAGCACGCCGAACTAGCGTATTGTCCGGCCGGCCAATTTGAAAAGCCAGAAGGATGGAACGCCACGTCACTCCGCCCGCCGCTGCCGGTTGTCGAGCTTTCCGATGAGCAAATCGAGGAAGAGCGTCGCCGCCTGGCGGCGGGCGGATGCTGCGGCGAGCCGGTCACAACCTCGTAACGCCGGTGACAATCATTCCTTCAAGTCCCGCTTTGGCGATCGCATTTTCCGGGCTGGCTGCGGACACGACCCAAGACGTATCCATTTTGGATTCGCGGTCAACCCCGACGACCTGAAACGTGCCGGATAAATCAGGAGGCATGGAGTCGGCCAATTGTTTTCGCCGCTTGTGCTCCGCCGCCATCATCCAGTCAGCGGCAGCACCCCAGATGAGCAGCGGAATGCCGACGATAACGGGGGAAAGCAACAAGCCACCGCTAAACTTACTATAACCCGGAGGCAATCATGCACGCCAGCACCTTCCCTTGGGAACTCGACCCCGACGAATTGGAAGTCGATGAGGACAGAATCGTCTAAGCCGCTGCGCCCCGCCTACCCCCCGCAGATCAAGCCGCTGGACGCCAACCGCGCCCAGATTGCGCGCAACATCCACGCGATTGCGGCGCGACTATACGGGACAGGCTTCTTTTCAATGTCGATGAGCTGGCGGGGGTCTATCTCCACGAGGGCGGCAAATTCTTTCCGGTTCATTCGTTTGTTCCCCCGCATACGTCGAATCCACCATCCAAAATGGATTTGCCTGCCTTTATTATCCGTAGTCATGCCAATACTTTACATGCCGGTTTTTATTGCATGAAATAATTTCCCGTAATTTCATAACATTTCATTTGCATTCCGAAAAATTTACAATATTGTGTGAAGTATGACGATGAGGAAGGAAACATGCGAAAGACAGCCCCATTTTCAATCTATCCCCCCGCTGAGCTACGAAACCGGCTAGAGGCGATGGCGATGGATCAGGACCGACCGGCCAGCAGAGTTGCTTTGCGGCTGATTAGCCGCGGGCTGGATCGGTGGGAACGAAAGAAGACTTTTCACAGAGGACCACATGCCACGCCCGACGGACGCACGAAAAACAGAGCACATTGGAATCCCGGTCGATCTGACTTTCAAAGACCGGCTCGTGCGGGTGGCGCGGAACAAGGGGCGTAGGCACACCGACGTTGCGCGCGACTACCTCAAGGTGGGCGTGCGGCGGGATGAGCGCAAGACCGAGCGGAAAGCGGCAACGGCATAGTTCGCCGCGCGGCAACGCGGCGCGGGCCATCGGGACCACGGAAGGAATGGGCGACATGGCAACAAAATCCAAGCGGGCGAAAACGAAACACATCCTTGTCCTGCGGACCTGCGCGAAGGACATGACCAGTTACGGCGGCTTCGTGTGGCCGAAGAAAGGCCGCGTCAAGGCAACTGATTGGAAGCCGACATATTCATGCGGCGACGGACTTCATGGATTGCCGTGGGGGGTTGGCGGCGGCGGATATATCGATTGGAGTCCCGACGCCGTTTGGCTTGTCGTGCGCGTCGATGAGAAGAACCTTTTGCATGGCAAGGGTGAATTAACAGACAAATGCAAATTCAGCGAAGGCGAGGTCGTGTTCTGCGGCGATCGCACCGGCGCGACGAATTATCTGATGCTTAACGGCGGCGCGGGCAAGCCGATTGTCGGCGCGATATCGACCGCCGGTTACATGGGTCAGGCGACCGCCGGTTACAGGGGTCAGGCGACCGCCGGTGACATGGGTCAGGCGACCGCCGGTTACATGGGTCAGGCGACCGCCGGTTACATGGGTCAGGCGACCGCCGGTGACATGGGTCAGGCGACCGCCGGTGACAAGGGTCAGGCGACCGCCGGTGACATGGGTCAGGCGACCGCCGGTGACATGGGTCAG
>ERZ869925.624-NODE-624-length-23441-cov-4.544257_pt1 | contig 23441 bp, 30 predicted proteins | sample MGYA00579311_ERZ869925 | MGnify/ENA primary metagenome ERZ869925 (study PRJEB32216, sample SAMN09231817) | wastewater metagenome | place: USA: Maryland | collected 2016-07-30 | study: EMG produced TPA metagenomics assembly of the PRJNA472060 data set (Reclaimed...
GACAATGATAGCCTTCCTCGGAAATGTCTGCACGGTCGTTGACACTATTGCATTTCGGGCAGGGGAGCTTGCACGATGCCATTAGCTCACCCCCGGAATATTGCGGACGAGAAGCAATTCCGGCGCAGCGTCGTTCGCTTGGTTGCGTCCGTAAAGCTCGAACCGTGTCCAGCCGCGTTCGGCAGTATACAGCGAGTCAATCAACGGGTGCGCGTAGTACCGCACGACAACCGGCGCGAGCTTGTACCCTCGCAAAATGTTTTCAAGGTCAACATGGTCTTGTTGCTTGAAGTTGTGCAGGTAATCGTCGCCCAAATCTGGAAAGGGGCAGTCGAGATACAGGCCGCTGTCGCAATCGTCGTAACAACGTCCGAGAAAGGTTTTGTAATCCTCACATAGAAAAGTGCATCTCAGGAATTTGCTCGCAGCGTGTGACAGCATTTTGATAGCGGACGCCCAACGGATAGCGGGGTCTCCGCCCGGTGTGAACCTTGCGACCAGTTGGTTAGAGAACTCTTTGCCTGTGCCCGCGCTGCTGCTGCGAGACAGCCAAACGGTTGTAAAGTAAGCCTTTGCCGCCGCGAGGTCTGGCGTATCCTTCCAAGGTCGCTCCGGGTGTGCCTTGCACCATTCTTGAGCGCCGGCCAACGTATCGGGGTGTACAAGTTCTTTGCGCAGGTCGTTGACCAACGCGCGGCAATGCTCCGGGTGCGCGACACAACGCGCGAGATTGATAATGTGCCGGTGCAGGTCGTTGCAGTTGATTTGCCGAACGTTCTCTGAGATTGCCCAAACCTCAGAAAGTCCGCCAGCAAACGGGATGTTTACCACCTTACAGTCCCGCAGCAAGTAACCGACTTTCGACGCGCCGCTGCGATTACTGCCATACCATTGCGCGAGGCACGTAATAGGCTTGCGGCGTGCCCGTGTAGCGAAACCACTCTTGCCCGGTTTCTGGTGTGTTGCCCGCCCCTTGCTTGCCGCGTCGTCTGCGTTGTCTTTTGCGTCACCTAAAAACAGATGCATAGGGTTTACACAATTAGGCGTATCGCAACGGTGCAAAACGTATTGCTCGGGAAGAATCGGCCCGAAATTGTGAACCCACATAAACCGATGCAAACGAACCTTTTCGCCGTCGATCTGAATTGTGCAGTACCCTCCCGAGTCCTGGCACAAACTAGACAACCAACAGCCGGTGTCGTCGTCAACCGTGACGCTTCGCATGGCACGTTCGTAGGGGGTGCCGTGTGTTCCTGGCATTTGCTATTCCTGCTAGTCGAAGAGGTACGGAAAAGAAACCCGCGCGACACTCGGCCGAATGCCGCGCGGGTACGCTAACAGGCTTCTTTAGAAGTCTTTGGACGACTCGCCGCGTCCGGCTTCCTCCGTGTCGTCGTCGTGGTCGACTTGGATGTTCCCTTCGGCGTGCTTGGTCTGCAAGTACGTCGCCATGTCGCGGTACTGGTTGAATTTCTCAACCTCGCGAACCAACGGGTCGAGATTGTCCTCGACGCCCGGGTTCTCCACGTCGATACCGTACCACTCGCCTTGCGCGTTCTTGCGCCCGCTGCTCGGACCGTGCACGCTCGCCGCGAATCGGCAACCGTACAGGAAAGTCTTGCGCATCGTCGCGAGAGTCAAGAATGCCTGCCCGCTGCGGTACTCGCCCCGTTGGAACGAGATAGTTACCGGCAGACTTTCAAAGTCGCCGTTGCGCAGCAGCAGCACGATGAAATTGAGATGCTCGACGAACTTCCGCAACAGCGGTTGACCGTCGGGACCCTTCAAGCTCGGGTGCGGCATGGTTGCCCGCTCGCGTGCTTGAAACGCGAGCTTGCTGCGCGGGTCGAAACTCCGGTCGACGATGCAAGGCTTAACGCCATTCGGCTCCCACAAACAGAACTCCGAGAATTGGAACAACGGCACGAAGTAAAACCGTGCGCCGGTCTCGGTGTTGCGGTTCGTGATCTTGTCTTTGACCATCGGCGCGATGATTGCCTTTTGCGGCATGGCAACCACGGTGCCGGGGTCGAACTGCGCGAGCAACTCCGACGCCGATTGCTTCTGGATTACCTTCAAACGGGGAGGTACCAGAATATTCGACGCACCTTCAAGGCCGGTCGTTTCGCCCGCTTTGGGTCGCAAGTGCTCGGGCAGAGACTCGTCGACGGTCGCCTGCTGCGCGAGCGCGTAGTTCGCCCGGTTCGCAAGCTCGGTCAGGTTCGGGCGCACGTTCTGCACCGCGTTCGCTGCACCTTGCTGCACTTGCATTGGGACAACGCCAGCGGGTTTTGCATCAGTACTCATTTGCAAATTCTCCAAAAGTGACACACAACTTTTCGCGGCCTGTATAGCAACAGGATTACCGCTTACGCATCAAAAACTCGGTATACCTCCCGACAGCTTGCGCCACGCGGTCGGCTTTTTCTTCTTTCTCCAACCACTCGGCGACAGCATGGCACGCCGCCGTATGTCTCGCTGCGCTGCACGCAATGCGAGAATCTTCGGAGACTTCACGGTATTTCCAGTAGATTTCCTCGTCCGTTTTCATGGCGCATCCCCCGGCTCGCACTTGGTCAAGAAACGCATTTTGAAAACGCCCGTAGCGGTCGCCGTGTTGACGCCAGGGGGCACGGGTCGCCCCGCCGCGAGGTCTTGCGAAATGCGCGCTTGGATACCCGGCCAGTGCGGGCGAAATACTTCGGTCTCTTCCGTGTCCCAAAGCTCGCGCGGAATCTTGTAGTATTCCATGAACTTCGCGAACGCCTCGGGATCATTCTTGCGCGTCGGGAGCTTGACTTGCATGGTGCACTCGGGCGTAGCAGTGCAATACGGCGTGCGAATGGGTTCGTCTTTCGCGCCGCCTTCCAGGTGCTTCATGTGCACCAAGCACGCCATTTTGCTCGCAAGCTCGTTTAGCTTGTTTAGCTCTTTGCGCATGTCGTCTACAAGCTCGGCGCACTTGTACGCGAAAAACGCCGTGTCGGCAAGGTCCGCGAGATTGACGGTTTTCGTGACTTCCGAGCGCATCCGCTCCGCGAGGATGTAAACCCCTTGGTGCGTGTCGCGAATGTGCTTGGCCATTTGAACTAATTCGGGTCGCATTACTCTTTAACCTCCCATGATTGCGTGTCTTTTTCGAGTCGCGAGATTTGTATGTCTTTGGGCGCTTCGATGCCGATCTTGATTTCTTGCCCCTTGACTTTCTTAACCTTTATAAGGATTGTCCGCCCGTCGGGCAAGGTCAAAATTGTCGCTTCGCCCGTCTTGCGCGATAGGACTAGCATTTAGCCGAACGTCCTTTCTTTCCAGGTATCGGAAACCACGTCATACAACATGACGTTTACGCCGGAGTATCGCGTCAACAAAGCATTCAACGCGATAAGCTCGGTTGAAGTGTCCCATCCGACAACCCACTTGTCAACGCTCGGGTCGAACCCGTTGCGCTCAAGCGCGGCCTGCACTTGCCGCTTGATAATCGCGTGATCCCAAATCGACGCGCGGTCGCCGTTGCGAAACAACGGCGAGTGCTTAAACCCCGCGTCGGGCACTTCCTCGAATGAAAAAATCATAGCTCACTTTCTTTCGCGTGCGTAGGCCCGGCATCTTTGCCGGTTATAGCGAGAACCTCCCGCCGAGTAAATTCCTCGTGACACTGTTTGCTGCAACACGGTAAACGGTTTCCGTACCGCCGCATGTAATCCATAGGTCGACAACAAATCGGGCAGTTTACCTCGCATATCCCAAATACTGAATTAGGGTGTTTAGTTAGTTTGCTCATAGCCGTTTCAACCCTTCAATGGTTTTCGCGAGGATTTCCGAAACGTCTGTAAGCGTCAACGCATTCATGCGTTTCTCAAGCACTCGGGCGCGAATCGTCTCGTCAATCGTGCCTGGAACGCAAAGGTCCGTAATCGTGACTTGCACCTTTGTACCCTTGCGGTGCGCTCGGTCCTCCGATTGCGCCCGCAGCACGGGCGACCAACCTTGCGACATGTAAATCTCTCGCGTGCATGCTGTCGGCACGCTGTCCGGCGCTTCCGGCGGCGCACCGATTAGGTTCAAGCCTGCCCCGCCCGCCGCCGCATTGCCAATTAGCAGCAGCGTGTCCGGCTCGCAGTTAAACCGCCGCTTGGCTTCCTCGCGGTTCGCGTCCGTCGTGCTGCCGTAATACGTGACGTGCTTGATTGCGACCTCTTCGAGACGTCGCGAGAGTGCTTGAATGTCCTCGGTCCAGTTGCACCAGACAATCATTTTCTCCCACGGTTCCACGCCGTCATAATGCGCCCGCTCAAGCGTTGCGTTGTAATGCTCGATAATCGCGTCGATTTTGGGGTTCGGCGAAAACTGCTGGCAGAACCCCTCGCGGATTACTCGCCCTGTAGCGGGGTCAATCACTTGGTCCCACTTTACGAACCCGCTTGTTATCTGCGCGAGTCGCAACATTTGTGTCAGGATGTTATTCGCCGTCATTTGGCGGTCGAACGTATTTCCACTCGATTGCGCCGCCGAGATTTGCCCCTCCGCTTGTAGCACGAGGTCTTTCGCCAACTTTTCGTACGCTGCAATCTGCTCGGGAATCATTTCCACTTCTGAAACGTCATACACCTTTTCTGGTAGGTCCGGTAGCGCTTCTTTCTTGCGAATGATGTACGAAACCTTCGCGAGACGCTCGCGCATGAAAGGCACGTTTTGCGCCCCGACAATCGCACGGTGCCCGTTGTCCGTGATTTCGTAGACGTTATGAAATTCCTTGAACGCGTCAAACGTGCTAAAGCCCGAGAACCCTTTGCCGAGAAACTCCAATTGCGTGTACAGGTCGTTGATACCGTTCACAATCGGCGTGCCCGTCAGGCACATACGGTGCCGAGCAATGTCTCGCAGCTTGATTGCCGCCTTGCTCCGCTGCGCGTTGTTGCTCTTGATGTAATGCGATTCGTCAAGCAACGCAATGTCCCACGGCTCGCCCGTCTGCTCGGTGAGTCTCGCGAGCGTATCGTACATGCTTGCGAGCGCCTCATACGACATGATTAACATACTCGCGGTATGTGTCTCGTCGATAAACGCGTCGATAATGTGCTTAGTGCGGTCAAGTTTGTCGCCGCGTACAACGGTCGTCAACACTGTCACGCCCGCCGGCGCGAACCGCAAGAATTCCTCTTGCCAACCGATACGCACGCCTTTAGGGCAGACGATGATTCCGCGATACCGCTTGCCGGTCGCCGAGAACTTCACTGCGGCTTGCGTGCAGACGCGGGCAATCGCGGTAGCCGTTTTGCCGGTGCCTTGTTCCATGAACAGCGCGAACCCCTCGGACCAAAGCGCGCATTGCGCGCCAATCATTTGGTACGGCGCGAGGGGGAGCTTGTCGTTTAGAAGTAACTCGGTGCGGCAAGGGTTGCCGGCGCGAAAGTTGGCGATGAAATTCGCGCACCGATCTTGGTTGAACACGGTGCCGAGCAAATAGTCGTACGCAATCCTCGCGTCTTGCTCGAAGTGAATTTGCAACGGTGTCGCGAGGCTTTGCGGACCGAAATGAGCCCGCAGCAGTTGCGCGGAAATGTCCGTTAGCGCAACGTGTACGGTCGAAATTGGGTGCTTAGCGTGCTTGTCGTACCTGAACTGCGGGAATCTCTGCACGAACTTGTCGCGTAGTCGTGCGCTCGCGCCGCTCTTAAACGTGCCGTGGTCCGCCCACATGTCGAACACGAAATGGTTCGCCACGGAGTCGAGACGCACCCGTAGGCGGTCTTTCGGGTCGAACCGTATCGGACGCATAATTGCCTCGGTAGGCGATACGTCCGATGCGTCCGTGCTGCTCGCTGCGCTTGCCATGAGTTTACCGTGTCGCGTGAATTATGCGTGAAGAACCGCTAGCCGTGGGTCAATTATACGCCCCCGGCTAGCGGGAGTCAAAAGAATTCTGGAACCTCTAAAGCATTATCGCATAGACACTTGTGACTTGACTTTTGTACCCGCTCAAATAGGGGGGAAGCTCGGCGTCACCCTCAAGCAAGATACGCACATTCGGGAACGCCGAGAACACGATGCGCAGCTTATCGGCGTGCTTCTCGTCCAGCAATGCCGGGTGGTACACGCCGATAGGCTCGTGCCCCACGTCTCCCCACGCCGCACCTTTCGCGCCTTGCTGCGATTGAATCGCGCGCTCAACCATGCGCTCGAAGCAAAATACAACGTCTCGGTACGTCGGCACGGTGCTAGGCAAGTGCGACAGCAACGTGTCGAGACGCTCTTGATGATCGAAGAACGGACAACCAAGCGCGTTTACCGCAATGTCGCGAATAGCCTCGCTATTCGTCAACGCAATGCGGTACGTCATGACGTCGTTGCGCCAGAAGTGATTGCGCTCCGCGCTCTTCTGGTCTGTCGCGATGTCCGACTCCGACGCACGCTGTCCGACAAGCCAACCTTGCGAGGGAGAGTATGCGCGGAACTCGCCCGCCTGCACGTACTCGCCGATTCTGTGGTCGATGTGGTGCGCTTTCGGCCAAAGCTCCCAGTTCAACAGGCGTGCGTGCAGACGCCGAATTAAGCCGGTGCCTCGGTAAATCGTGGCGTGCAGGCGGTTGACGTTGTACGGCACGCTTACCAGCGTGTTGATAACTCGCGGGTAGAAAACGTGCGTGTGAAGGTGTTGACCGCCGAGATAGATAATGCAACCGTCCGCGCCGGCGCAATCTTTCTCTTGCTCGCGGTCGACTGCCGACAGAAACGCCGCGAGACGCCCGGCGTAGTTGTTCGCGAGCGGTATCGCGTCGTCCTCGAAAACCCAAAGCTCGTCGACGCCTTCCGCGATTGCGTCCGCCAAAACTTGCATGTGCGAGCGGTAGCACGCCCAAGCGCCGGCGGTCCGGTGCGAATTGAGCCAACCATCGGGAGGTACCTCGCGAGCGCCGTCGCACGCGATTTGCCGGTGTATGCCGCCTTGCGGGAACGCTTCTAGGAACGCTCGCCAGCGGTCGCACCGCCGCAGAAGATTGATGCAGACCTTTTTAACGTACATGTGCCTTTCTCCAAGTTTCTTTGCGTGAAATGAAAAACCGGGCGTCGCTCGCGGCTTCCCTTGTGCGCGCCATGAGGCGCACCGCGTGAGGGACGACGCCCGGCTTGTAACCTAGCGGTCGATCAATTCGAGATTGAACACGTGGGGGAAGAATTCGCGGACGTTGCCATCTCGCTTAACGACAACTCGCCGCGTGCCTGTTTTGACAAACTCCCACTCTTCCCCTCGAAAGTCTTTGATCTTGTCACCTTCCGCCAGAATCTTGCCGTCTTTGTCTCGTGCAGCTTGCATGTTACTCTCCAAGTTTGATTTTCTTACCGTCGACATTGGTGGCCTCGTCCTCCGCGACGCAGGCGTCGCAAATCTCCTCGTCCGTCCCTATGAATGAGGCGTTTCCCTCGGCCGGCTTGCCGCAAATGCAGCAAATCAGCTTGGGCTCCGGCTGGTTCTCTCCGCGGCGGAATTCTTCCCAAGCTGTCAGGTCGGCAAAATGTGGCATGGTGGGCTCCTTGGTTCGTAGCATCGCTTTTCGCGTGAAATGGCGTCGCGAAGTGCGACGCGATGCCTATACTACGCACGAGACGCCCGCGCGGCTCAAACTATTTTGCTTTTTTCGCCCGCGTCAGTGTAAGTTCTGCAACGCAAATGCCTTCCGCGTGCGAAACCTCAATCGCGAGACGCCTCGCGAAGTGCTCGCAGACCGCGATAACCGTGTAGGTGCTCGTCGCAAACACCTTCGCGGTACTGTACGTGTGCGCCTTGTAGCCTCGCACTTGAAACGTGTACTTGAACTGCTCGCACGCCATTAAACACCCCCTTTCGCGAGGCTTGCTTTCTGGTTGGTCGTGCGCTTCGACGCCGGGGTAAGCATCGCGTCGATTGCGTCGACAGTGTTCCCCAGTGCTGCGCGAACCGTCGTCTTGAGGCTTTCTACGGTAACGGGCGGGTTGGTCGCGTCCATACCGTTGATTACGCTTTGCAATCGCTTCGCTTCACGCTTCAACGTGAGATACTCGATACGGGAGAACATTAAACGCCCTTTCGCGTGAGACGGAAGATGGATACCGTTTTGCCGTTGGACAACGTAATGAGCTTGCCGTTTATCGCGACGACTTCGGCACGCCCGCCGTCTTTGATGTGCGCGCCCGAGCAACCTAAGCTGCGGACGCGCACCGTGTCGCCGATGCGAATCTCGGGACCCCTCCGTGGGTCCCGTGGTCGTATGCGCCTCATCGCGGACGAGTCCAAGCATATTCGCAACGCTCGCCGCCGTCGTACGCTTGCAGAACGTGCCCGCCGTTGACAACGCGGACGTTGAACACGTTGCCGCCGTTCGAGTACCAACCGAACGCGACGAGCGTTTCGGGAATCGTCCGGTCGTCCTCTAGGTTGCTGCTCGTGTACATGCACTTGTAAAACTGCATGGTCTGAAGCGCGGAGACTTCCGGAGAGTCCTCAAACGCAATTTTGACGATTTCCGCAACGAGGTCCGCGAAATTCGCGCCGCTGTCGAGATACTCGCAGATTTCCGAAACGGGACCGGCCAGATAGCAACAGAACATTTGAAATCCTTTCGCGTGAAGTTATCGAGGATTGCGTTGTGTGATGCAGACACTAGCAAGACGAACGGCGCGGGCTTTTGGATCAAGCCCGCGCCGAGATCTTTAGCTTTCGACTTCCACGATGCGGACCATGCGGACGCCGGCGCGGCTCATAAGCTCGCAAGCAGTTGCGACAGCTTTGCGTTTGCTGGTGAAGATTCTCGGTCCCTGCGAAGTCCCTTGCAGAGCGACTTCAACCCCCGGCTCGTCGTCCGTCGAATAGCGGATAAAGTATTCCTGCATGTGCTCCCTTTCGCGTGAAGTTTTCTTGTCTCGACTCACCCATCTTACACCAGATAGACGAACGAGTCAAGCGTTTGGATCAAGAATTTTTAAGTGCAACCGGCTCTTGACGTTGCGCGCACGTGTCGCAGGTGTGTTCCGGCTTTTTCCCTCGTCGCGTCGTCCAGCGCCATTGCGCACACTCGCCGTGTATTGCGCACGGGAGCACATAGACCATCTTGTCGCGCTGTCCGCACATGTCGCACCCCATGACGCGCACGGGTCCGGTGTTGCCGACGTCGCGATGCACGCACGGATATTGCAGACGCTCGGCCGGTTCGGCTCGCGCAACGGGCGCGGGAGCGTTCTGCGGCTTGCGTTCTCGGCGTGCGGGTGCCTGCTTCGCGCGGTACGCGTCTACTTTGTGCTGTCGCGGCATATTAGCCCGTCAAAATCTTGAGGAATGCGCAAAGATGGTCCGCCGCCCCTCGCGGCAAACTGTCTACGATGCGAACTGCAAGCTCGCCCAAGTCGCCGCTGTCAGCCCAACGTGCAACAAGCCAAAGAGTTAGGTACGTGAAGAACACGCACGCTAACAGTCTCCAACGTAGCGGAAAACCGGGGTGCGAGGTCGTTGCGGTAGGTGTTTGATACGGGTTCATGCTTGCAATACGTGTGAGGGGTTCGTTTGGATCAAGGCGGATCAAGGTGCAGCGCCGGCAACTCCGCTCGCGGTTATGGCGTCTTTGCACGCCGCGCACGGTCCGAAGCTCGGCGGTTGCGCCTGCGCTGCCCACGTCATGCTAGAGCAATCAACGATTGGGTCCGTGTACTCAACCCACGCATAGAAGTCTGTGCCATCGTCCCAATACAGGTAGTTACCCACCAAATCTCGAGTGATGTGCAACGTAATCGTCGCGCCGCCGACTGTCGTAACAAGCTCCCAGTTACACGGGTCGACTTGTGTGAGTTTGAACGTTGCGTTCATGCCGCCGCCGTAGCAGCAACCGAAGTTGGCAAACGTCACGTCCATGTACAACGGTGTCGTACCTTCGTTGCATAACGAACACGGTTCTCCAGGCGGGATTCCGCCGCAGCAATCGCCCTCGCAATCGAAAACGATCGCGCCCGCGTCGTCGAAAAGTATCTGGTCGTCAAGAAACATCATTGCCATGCGTTTAGTCCGGGCACGCCGTGCCGGTGTGCGCGTCGATCCACTCGCCCGCGTCGTCGGCACAATTCGACGTGCCGGACATGGGGAGCTTTGTCGACTTGTACTGTAGTTTGCGAGTTGCGCCGTCAACGCGGAACGCGGTCAATACCGTTTGCTCCCACTCGCTGGACGCTGCTTTGCATTCGTCGCATGTGTCGTAACTGTCCGGGTCCTCGGTCAGTTCAACCGTTACGTCTCCGCTCGCAGGGTCCTCGATACTGACAATCCAGCACTCGCCATCGTACTTGATTTGCTTGCCGACTTCGCCGGACAAATCCCAGTTAGTAAACACGGGATCGCGCGGCCCGCCCTCGCAATCGGTGCAAGAGTTAGTGAGCTTGTAGTAAATCAACCCGTTGCACGCGTCGCAACTTTTGTACGGGTCCGTGTCCGGCTTGGGCGTAACGTCAACGCTGCCCGAGAACGCCGCGTCCTCGTCCGTGATCGTATAGCAAATGTCGTCGTCTAGCTTGATAGTGTCGTTCTCGACAAAACCCAAGCCCGCGAGGTCGGTATACGTCGTGATAGTGCCGGACAACGGCGCACACTTGGTCAACGTCCAGATAATGCACGGGCACGCCGCGTCGTAAAACTCCAGAATGTTGACGTCGACAGCGCCCGCGCAATCTTCTCCCGTTGCTTCCGAAATCGTGTAGCAAAAACCGTCGTCAAGCAACACAACTTTGCCGACGTAATCGCGTAGTACAACGCTGTCCGAACCCTCGAACGCACCTTTCGCATAGATAGGGTCCGGCGCGCCGCTGCCCTCGTCGCACGGCGTCAACAGGAAACAACCGCAGTACGGGCAAGACGGATAGTATCGCCCGATTGTCGCGTCGGATACTGCCGTTCCGCAATCCGTGTCGTATCCGTCCTCGTCGACGGTGTAGCACACTCCGTTTATCTCGAACACGGTCCCGAAAAGATCTTCGGGCGTTAACGGCGGGTCCGCGTGCTCTTGATCCGTCGCGATGCGCGCCAGGTCGTTTGTGACAACGATTGTCTGCTCGGTGTCGATGCAACCCGTCAGATGGTAGCACGATTCACACGGCGTGCAGTCGTCGTAATAGTCGTAAAACTCAACCGGCGTCGCGCTTTCGCAATCCGTCCACAATTCTACCGTGTAGCAAACCTCGCTTGGCGACAGCTTGATAACTTTGCCGACGTACCTTGCGAGGTCCGTATTCGTGTAGATAATGTCGGGCGATTCGCCGCCGTTGCATTCCGTCAGTTTGTAGCACGCTTTGCAATACGTGCAGTCCGGGTACGTCGCGAGGATGATTTGCGCCGGCGCGTCGCTCACCAGACTTTGGTTATCGGAGTCGTCCGGCAGTCGCACGCGCCAACATGTGTTGTATCCGGCAACCTTGACAACTTGGTCAACGTACTCGAACAATTCGCAATTGCTCGCGTAAATGTTCGGCAGTCGATTATCGCGAGGATTGCAGTCCTCAAGCACGAACGCGCACGGGAACGGTAGGAAGATCAACCCGACGCCGAGCACGCTAATACAGTATCCGCTGCGCCCGACTTCAAACGCGCTCGTATAGTCCGCGTTGTACACGGTCAATTCCCACTCTTCGCCGTCGACGGGCGAGAGTGCCGTGTAAAGCTCGTTGTTATCGTACGGCGTGCGTCGGTACTTTACCTTGACTTTGCCGAGACCAAAACGCGAATCAAGCACGTTGAACCGTGTAATGCGCTCCGAGACTTGGCACACGAGGCCGGTAGGCTCGGGGCATTTCACAACCGCGACAAATTCTGTCGGGTCGTCGCCGCTGCTTACGGTGCGGTGCCCGGTGCAGATTAAGCCGGTGCGATTCTTGCTTACCTTGTGGCTATCCGGGTCCAGTCCGCACGTCTGCCCGACAGCGGGCTTTTCGTCCGTTGGCGAATCAACCCACTGTACTAGAACCTCTTCGCCGTCTTGCAGAAAACGCGCGTAGCCGATGCCGTCGACGGTTTCGACGGGTGGGATTTCGTCCTCGTTGATGCAGATTAGCTGCGGGCTCGCGGGGAGCGTACCACCCCACTTGCTCGCGAAGATTTCTTGGTACGCGGTCGCTGGCGTGCCTAGTGCGCCCGAGATTGAGAAAAGGCTATTCGCGGGAATCGCTACGCTGGTCGTATTCTTAACCTGGAACCATAGGCGATTGTCTACCGGCATTTGCCGCCCGGTAGGCGTGCCGTCCTCGTCGACGTTTTGAACCAACGTCTTGACGGCAGCAAGTACGGCGTTCCACTCGGAAGCGCCCAACACTTGCCCCTGTAACTTTTCGAGTAATTGCGCGAGAGTCGCCATTTAGAAGAATACCGAAAAGTCCTCGGGCGGATAATTCTTGTACGCTGCGCCGGTCGCCTTGATTTTGAACCCTTGCCAACCTTCGAGCGGTCCGCGCCAGAACTTGTTCCATTCGGAATACTTGACGCCGAACTTTAGCGTCATGTTCCAAGCCAAATCAGCCGCGTCGGGGTCCGCTCCCGGTTGCATGGTGCGCGAGAGGGAGACGCCGCGATACATGAGTGTCTCGGCTGGAAACGTCAACCCTAGCGAGGTCGAAACGATTGAGCCGTTATTCACGCACCCTTGCAGCGTGATTAGCTCGATAGGCAACGGCGGTTCGATTTTCGACAGCGTGCGCACGTAGTTCACGCCGCGATTTTGCTTGGCCGGCGCTTCCTCCGGTTTCAAGACGATTTGCCCTGCGCCGTCCCAAATAAAGTCGGTGTGCGGCAACGTCTGAAACTCGCACGTCGGTTCCAAATTCTCCGTGACGTTGCCAACGTCCGGTTGATTCGGGTTCATGCTCGGCGTGCTGTACGTCGCGACGACATACGATTGCTCGACTTCGTACCCTTGTGTGTTTAGCGGTGCGGTCTGCGCTTGTCCGGGAGGTCCGTCCGCCGCTTCAACGCCGGTGCAAAAGAGCGCGCCGCCGTAAGGCCACGCACGCCCGTACCCCGCGTTGCCGAAAAGCAAGTCGTACATGAGCGCGAAACGGTCCGTAAACGCGCATCCGAGAGTAACGGACGCGGTTAGCCCGTCAATCCTCGCGCCCTCGCGCTTGGTGTCCTGTATCTCGCGACAAGTAACACTTGAGTATGTCGTCATTACGGACCTAAGCCCCCGTTTACAACCTTGTCGCGGATTTGTTTCAGGGTATCGTTGTTGCGGTCAATCGCTTTGCGAATCTCTTCCTCCCCCTTGCTCGCTGCGGCTTGCGTGATGCGTTGATGTAGCGAGTCCAGAGATTCAATACGCGATTGATGCGTCTGCACGTTCTGTATCAGTGCTGCGCCGTTGCCGCCGAATTCGTCGTTGTACGCTTTGCGAGCACGCTCCAACGCGTACGGGGTTGTTGCCGAGATAATCGCAGCGCTAAGTTGCTGCTTTTTAGCAAGCTCGGAATCGGCGTCGGCAACCATATCCGAGCGTTTTTTATTCTCCCACTCCGCGCCGCCCATAGCGCTTTTCTCGTGCGCGGCTTTTCTTTCCTCCCGCTCTTTTACTAGCATTGCGCCGGCTTGCTGCGATAGCTGAAAATCGCGTTGCGTCCGCGCGTCGCGGATTGCCGCGTTCTTTAAGTTAAACGCCCCTTCGCCTATTGGGTTGCCTCGCGCGTCGAGTCCTGCGCCGTTTGCCGGGTCCATTCGGAACTTCCGAATTTCTTGGTCAAGCTCGTCGGTTGCTAGCGGGTCGCCTAGACTGTCCTCAAGTTTTCCCGCTTCCTGGCGCAACCGGGATGCGTTAGCACGCCGCGCCTTTGCTTCGGCTTGCATCGCCATTGCCGCACCTTTATTAAGGCTAGTCTTGGCGATTTTTTCGAGGTCCGCCGCGATTGCTTCCTCGCCGTCTGCCGCGATACGTTTTTGGTCGATGTCGCCGAGAGTAGTTTCGCGTGCGTCGTTCGCTGCCGACTTCGCTGTCATTGCGTCAAGCTCGCGCTTGATCTTCTCGTTGTTGTTTGGTCCGCCGCGCATCGCATTAAACAACGCCGCCCATCCGTCAGCGGCTTGATTAAATTTCGTCGTCATGCGGTCCAAAATTTCCAGTGCTTGTTGCAGCGCCGGCGCGAGCATACCACCGACTTTTTCGGCTACCTCCCCCATTTTGGTTTTGATATTGTCCCATCGGCCTTCAAGAGTGTTGCCGATAGCTTCCGACGAACCTTTGACTTTCTTTTGTAGTTCGTCGAAAATGAATTGCTGCGCTCGCCCGACGTCTCCAGTTTTTTCTAGATACTGGATTGCGTCCTTTTGCTGCTCCGTGAGTATTACGCCGTACTGCTTCAACAGGCGTAAACCCTGCGCAGGGGATTCCATAGCGCGGGAGACTTTCTCCGCAGCGCTTTCCATTGTGCCGCCGTCCATGTTTGCCATGTCCTTAGACAAGGCAACAATTTTCAGCCGCATATCGTCCGTGATTTTGCCGAACTTCAACGTTGCTTGCTGTGCTGCCGCAACGTTCTCGTCGGAAAACCTCCCGCCCATCAAACCGCTTTGCTGCTTGTCGAACGCTGCGCCGTTCCCACTGCCCGCGTTGCGAATAGCTAGCTCTAGACGTACTGCTGCCGTCTCCGCTTCGGCAAACGCCGCGACAGATTCGGATACCCACGCCTTGATTTTGCTAACCGCGAACACGCCGCCGAGCGCGACGCCAAGCTCCGCGACAGCGCCGGTCGCCAACCCCTTAAGCGCGCTACCCACTTCTTGGGTTGCGGGCATTGCCTCTTTTTTCCACTTATCCCATCCCGCTTTTTCGTTGTCCAGCCTGATTTTGCCGAGCGAATTAGTGGCGAACTTGTCGATTTGCGCCTGTACGTCCGCTAACGCCATTTTAACGGCGTCGACGTTCATTGTCGCTTTAATTTCGACTTCATCGTCTGCCACGGTGTTTACCGCTTTCGCGGACCGTTGGGATAGTGGTTTTGGTATTCCGACGCGGTTGCAAACGTCACGACTTTGGGTTTTGACAACAACCCGATTTGCTGGTCGGGCGTCATGTCTGCGATTTCGTTTGGCGTGTAATGGTGTTCGTCCGCCAAACGTTGATACAAGCTAAGTTTGATTTCTTCGCATTGTGCCGCCGTTTTTATGGTGCCGGCGCGGCCACCGGCCCCGTAGGGTTTTCATCGGCCGGTGCACGGTTGTTAATGTCGAAAAATAGGTCCATTACTCTCGTAATGTTTCCCGCGACATAGAAGAGGGGGCGCAGGTTGCTTTCCTGCGCATTTGGGTGCCGCTTCTTAATCGACTGCCAGAACAAGCGACACACGCCAAACGGCGTCATAAAAAGTTGCTTGCCTTCCTCGCTGCTCCAAGTCGTTTCGAGCGCCTTAGACAGCGCGACGCGGTAGATAGTTTCCGCGTCGTGATTGCTGCACTCGGGCATTAACTCAATCGACCGACGCGCAACGTCGACAACGTGCGCACGCGCCCACTCGGTCAATTCGTCGTAATCCCGGTCGGTAAGCGGAGACATTTGCCACTCCGACCTATCCGTCAGGGTAACGGGAGCGCTTGCCGCGCTCATTCGTCCAGCCATGTTTGAAGCTCCAAGTTTTCTAGTTAAGCACGCCGCCCCGCGTCCGGCTTATGCCGGAATCAACGCGAGGTTTGTGTTGTTCGGCCACCACAACGCGGTCCCGGTCTCAGACGGGATTGTGATTTGCCCGAGCACGTCGTCGTCGTCGTACGCCGACATTGCGAGGTTCGCCGTCGCCGAAATGATTTCGCCGCTTTCGACGTCGACTTGCAGGTTCGAGAGGTCGCCGACGCGCCCCCACTTCAAGAACCAATGCGAATCGTTCACGCTGTCGACGTCGGCCCGCAGTGCCACGATGTCGCCGAGCGTGTCGCCGTTCTGCCAGAACCCGTCAAGATCGTTGCCCGCAAAGTTAAGCGCTAGGGTCCAATCGAGCGGTCCCGCAAGACGTTGGTACGTGCCTTCCGTGCACGAGTCGGCGTTTTGCACCAGTTTGCTTGTGATCGTCAACGTCGCGGTGCGGGCGCAGAGTTTTGTACCAGCGCCGCCGCTGGAACCGCTGCCCATGCTGTCGCCGACGTAAATGAAGTTGTCGAAAGACGACTTGCCGACTTCCTCGGAAGTGTCCGCGAGCGCTGCGCCGCTGCTCTGCACAATCGGGCCGTCCGCCGCCCACGTATAGTTATACGTGATTGGCTTGTTCATCGTCCAATCCCAGTTAACCTGGAGTTGCGCGAGAATGACGTTGCCACTGTACAACCAGTGCTGCGAGGGAATCGCGATATTGACGCCCGCGTCAAATACCGCCGAGAGACGCTGGCCCGGCATGGCGAGCGGTACAACGCTCTGCGAGGTCCAGCCGCCGTTGGCGTCCTCGATACCGCGCATGCGCACAGTCGCTTGCTTGGTGTTGCTCGCGACATAGCTCCCGTTCTGGATACTCTTTGTGAGGTTCCAGCGCGAGATACCTTTCTGCCCGTCAACAACGCCGTACAATCCAGAGACAGCTTGACCCATTTTGTTAGTCCTTTACGGGCAGGGTGCGCGGGTCGCCGCAGCAATTAGCAGCGTTCGCGGTAGGTGTATTTCGATTTCGTTTTGCCACATTGCCGCCCATCCGACGATACCGCCAGACTTTTTCGGGTCCTGCCCGCCGACGTTGAAACTCTGCGCGTCGCATCGCTTCGCGAACCGCACGCCTTCCCACGTCAGCGATTCAATAAACGGCTTGAAGTTCACCATGCTGCAAAGCATAGCGAATTGACATTGTTCAAGAATCGCGTTGCTGCGCCAATCGGCGGTCGTCAAAACCCACTGATACCTGTACTTGACCATTGCACTACAAGAATCGTAGTGCGGGTTGACAACGCCCGCTTGCGGACACAACCACAATTCGGGATAGCACGCCGTGTCTTTCTCTTGCTTGATGGGGTCGCGGTCGGTCGCGCTGGTGAAACGGATACGGTTGCGAGGCGCGACGAGATTATCCCACATGGGATTGTCGTCGATTAGCTTCCACATGCCGTCATGCAACAGCGTGAAAGGGTTCGCAGGGTATCCGATTTCACGCGCCATTAAGAACTCTCGCGGATTTGCCGCAGCGTGTCCCGCATGATAGTTGCCATTTCGTTGATCGTCGCCGCGTCGGGGTCCGCCATTGCGTCGCGTATCGGCAAGTTGCCTGCGCCCACTTGGTGAAAGCCCGCGATTTCCGCAATCGTCGTCATTCTACCGTGTCTTTCCGCTGTCGGGTGTACAGCGGGACCGCCGAACCCCACTCTTACCCCGGTTCCATCGGGTGTTATTTCTGCAATACCACCTGGAGCGGTTAAATCCGTTGGCGATAACGCACCAAGCAATGCGCCGGTATCCCAAAGGATTCCCGGGATAGGTTCCCGATACTTGAGCGCAGGCCATCCGCCGCCCCCTTGGGAATACCGGATAAACCGCTCGGTCAAAAATGTGCGATACACTACCGCCCACTTGCCGAGCATCTCGCGTATCTCGGGCGATTGCGCAGGATGCTCAAGAGATTTGAGCATCTTGTTCAATCCCGCCAACCGCACGGTTACTTGAGTCTCAATCGCCATCGCCCACGTCTCCACGCACAATGGCGATTGATTGGAACTGACCGTGTAACCGCGCGGTTGGCGTGCGTAGCAAGGAAACTTGGATAACCTCACTACGCACGCCCGGCCCTCACCCTTTGAGGCTTGGGACCATCTCGCGAGAGATGTTACTAGCTGCCGCTGCCGCCGTTGATGCCCTTCACCAAGCATCCCGGCCGCTGGCAGATGCACAGCGCGTTCTTTTCGATGTGCAGGTCGACGCCGAGCCCGCTTTGCATCATGGTCTGACGCGCGTAGGTCGGTTGACCCATCGTGTTGACGGTCTCGGGGAACGGCGCGGGAGCGTAGTACGTCTTGAACACGCTCGGCGCACCGACGGGGAAGAAACGCGCGGTGTTCGTCGGGATGTACGATTGCGTCCCGATGAAACCGCGATAGTTCGCCCACATGATGCCCTGGAACTCGAACATCGGCACGCGGGAACCTTGCCCGCCGTTGTTCATGCCCGCGCGAACTTGCGTGCTACGGAAGAACGCACCGCCGTTGGTGCCGTTCATCCATCGCTGGTACGCTTCCTCGACGCTCGGGTTCGTAACGAATTCGTCGAACCACTGGTCTCCGCACAGCGCGAGGATGTACGAGTACGGCGTCGCGCCGAGCGAGTCTTGAATGTGGCGAATGACTTCGCTCGTGCCGGTCTTGAAGTTGTACGACGAGCTTGTGAGGTCGAACGTAACTTCCTTCTCGGTTACACCGAACTCGTCGAACCAGTCGTAAACGACCGTCGAACCGTCCGCGTCCAGCAATTGACCTTGAATCGCACCGATGCGCCAGAATTCTTCGGTCGCTTCGAGCGACTGGCGCGCGACGGTCAGCTTTTCCGTGACAAGCTGCGCGATGGTCTCGGTCTGGTTCTCGGTGCCGAACGCGCGAACGTCTTGCACGTCCTCGGCGAAAACGGCGTCGTCAAGCTGCGCGTGAGGCACGGCGAACGGCCGAGCCTCGCGCACGTACGGCTTGGGCGTGACGTTGGTACGCGCGAGGCGTGCCGAGAACGGCACAAGCGACAGAACGCCCTGGCGCTCTTCGATCATGGCATTCTTGGTGGTGATGCCCTGCTCTTGAAAAAGCCCGATGTCCCCCAAGAACGCGGGAATGTACGGAACTTTGTTGATCGCGTCCGTCAATTCCATGACGTTGAACGCGCTTCCCGTGAATACGTTCAAAACTCCAGACATATGGCTTCTCCGAAATGTAAGGTTGTGTGTGTTTTGTGTTGCGATTGGTACAGGTCGCGTCGCGGGAGTTGCAGGCGATGGTATGCAATCCCGCGACGCTTCCGGGGTGGTTTACGACTCTTGCCGTTCCAGTTGCGTCGGCTCGGCTTTCGTCGTGATCTTCGGCGAGAGTGCCGCGAGCGCGGTGCCGATGGTCGTCTTGTTGTAAGACGCGCCGGCGTAGTCCGTGTCCGGCAGATTCACGATGTCGACGCACGCGGGACCGCGCACGAGGAAAGACAAGTTCGCGAGCGGGGTGGTGCTGCTCGCGGGAACCGTCACTTCTTCGAGCAACAGTGCGACAGTCGACGCCGCTGCCGCTGCCGCGAGCGGGGTCGCCGTGACGCCCGACACGCTAACCGGCGTGCCTACCGGATACGTGTATTCGGACGCTTTGGGGTTGACCAGCTTGTACGATTCGATACAGTAAATCGCCTCTTCGAGGAACTTAACAATGTCCCCGATTCGGCTGTTTTGCGTCTTGACGGGTACCGTCATTGTTTCTCTCCGTTTATCGTTTTGTGTGTTGTGGGAAAAGTAGTGTGGGGCCGCTTCTACGGGAGTATGTCGCACGCTCCCATCGCCCTCCGCCCCGCACGCGACACTACGTCAATTCGCAGGGTGTTTACTTCGCGCCGCACTTCTTCGCGACAGCCTTCTGCATCGGCGAAAGCTGCTTCTTTCCGCCGTTGTCCAGACCGACGAGATTCTCGTCCTGCGGTCCGGTCTTGCTTTTGCCGTCGGCCGACAGCGCGAGGGGGTCCTGGAGCGACAGCGCTTTGACCATCTCGTCGAAGTATTCGGCGGGGTTGCGAGGGGCGGGCGCGTCGGCGTCCTCTTCCTCGTCGCCGTGCGACAGCGACAAAGCAATTTCCTCGTCCGTGCAGAACGACAGTTTCAGCGCATTCAGCACGGCGGGCGAGTAGCCCTTGGCTTCGAGGGTCGCGAGCTTCATTTCGCGGTTCTCGCGAAGCGCTTTCACGATAACGGGGTTCGTCTTGCTCATTCTTTTGCTCCGAACGGGTGTTGTAAAGTCGCTATCGAGACTTGCCGCAATCTGCCACTTTTCCATGTCCGGCAGTACGGGGTAGTCCGTCAGCGCGACATGTGTGATAACGTTTGTGTACTCGTTGCCGAGTCCGTCTTTGAATTTCGGCACGGCGTACAAGCTCACGCCCGCCGTCGCCGAGAGTTTCGCCGCTTCCGCGTCTCGGAACCGACCGACGAAAAACAACGCGTCGCGCCCCTTGCTGTCTTTGCCAAGCTCCAGCGAAAGAACTTCGCCGCGATTCTTCTCCGGGTCCGTCGTGTGTTTGACGGGGAGCGGCACTTTCACACCGCGCGAGCGCATCAATTCGTGATTACGTGCCCACACGGTAAATTGCTCGTTGGATAGACGGAACCGCTTTCCCTTCGCCTCGAACTGTCCGGCGTACGCAAGCTGCTTGCGAAACGTCAGCGGGTCAGATTCGAGCGCAATTGCGCTGTCTAACCCTTCGAGAAGTAGCGAGAGTGTGAGGGGGTCGCGGTTGCTCATAATGGGCTAATACTAAAATTCGCCGTCTATCATTTTTCCGAGAATTTGCTTGCCGTCATTGTCGCCAAAACCCTCGTCCGGTTGCCAACCGTCGGGCGGGTCAACGCGCTTGTACGGTCCGTAGATGGGTACCACGATGCAACGGCAGTTGTACCCATTGGGCGGGAACGCATACACCCAAAACCCATTCTCTTTCGAGAGTGTCACGCCGTCGATAATGGCGTGATTGTGCCGTACTCGGTCGTCGCCGACAGTTTGGTACCGATACGCAAGCACGTCGGGGTTGCTGTCGTTCGCTATCCACTGGCCCGCCGAGTAGAACGTGTGCGAAACAGTGCGCAAGACGGTTTCGACATTCGCCGCCGCGACGCTTCCGGCGTGCTTGGCGTACTTTTGCGCCGTGTCTACCATCTGCGAGACGGTTGCCGCGATGTACTCTTTCGCGGTCTTGAACTCGTCCCAAAATCCCAGCTTGAACGTCAACGACATGTTTTCCGCTCGGGCGTGCCCTACCTCGAAAGCACGGCACGCCCAGCGATAGCAGCAGCGCTTGCGCGCCGGCCACGTCCGACAGTTGCGAAGCTCAATCAAGCCCGGCGCAATGATCTTGTGCGTAGCTTCGTACGCGAGGATTGCGCGGCGCTTGGCGAACGATAAGGACATGTTACGGCTTCGCCGATGCGACGATTGCCCAAATGGATAACGCAATAGCGAGCAACCACATGGCGAACTGCCCGCCGCCTTTAACGAGCGTTTGCGACGACTCTACACCGTCGACACGCGCGTTAATCGCGTTTTGCTCCGTTGTGCGGGTTGTTTGCTCCGTGACGATACGCTTTTCAACCATCTCGAAACGCTTCGTGTCGTTTTCGAGATGCTCGCGCAGCATTTGTTGAATATTGTCCATGACTTTGCGGCCGTGCCTAAGCTCGGCAGTAGTCTGCCCGCGCCACGTCGCCCAGTCCTGCGCCCCTCGCAGAATGATACTGTCAGACTGGTCATATTGCTTCGGCGAGAGGTCCGGGGGCGGACGTAGCTCGTCGCCGCTATCGCTCAATACGTCGTCGTTATCGTCAGGATTGTTGTCTGGAATATTGCTTGTGCGGTGCGGCATGGTGGGTGTTCCAAAAGCAAACCGTCCGCCCGGTATCTCTCGGGCGGACGGCGGTAGTCCGTTACTAAGCGCCGCGCTCCGCGCGACGTCGACGAATCAATTCGATGATTGCGGGCGGAACGACCGTCAGGATTTTGTCCCAGGGTACGTCGATTGCCGCAATCTTGAAGGTGCCTGCGCCCGCGACTTGCTGCGGGTCGAAAAGGTCCATCAACAAATCACCGATTGCCTTGATTTCGTGCCAGACCGCGCTAGGACGGTCCGCCGCGATGGCTCGGCCGATTGCCGCCGCGATTTCTGGAGCGGACGCAAGCGCCCAAATCCAAATATCTTCGCCGGTCGGCATCGCCTGTGCCGTAATGTCGTCACTCATTTCTTTTCTCCAAGGGTGGGTGATACAGCCGAGACTACTTACTTGCGTCGGAAAATCAGTGTGCCCGCGATACTGTCAATAATGCAGTTCTCCGCGAGCACGGTTTCGAGGGGCGCGACTTGCTCGGGCGGTTTCTCGGGAGGAAGCATTGCGCCCGGATTGATTAGGCCCCATCCGTATGACGGGTCCCATCCATCAATTCCGCCGTCTTTCGCGGTGCGCTTAACCAAATCGCGAAGCTGCGCAATTCCTTCGAGTAGCGCGCCCGCACCCATCGCCAACCCGAGCACGCCCGCGACAAACGGCGTCGCCATGCTGGTACCGCTTAGCTTCGCGTACCCGCTCGGCGGGTAGCAGCTAAGCACGTCGCTGCCCGGTGCCGCGACGTCAACCTCCGGCCCGGTCGAACTGTATTCGGCAACGCGTCCCATGTTGTCGATTGCAGCAACCGCGAGCGTTTCTTTCAGCGCGCCGGGGTGGTTAATGTGCTTCGTTCCCTGCCCGTCGTTACCAGCGGCGCAGATGAACAACGCCCCGCTCGCCGTGTGACGCTGAATTGCGTTCGCAATGTACGGGTCGTTGAACGGCGAGCCCAACGACATGGAAATAATGCGAGCGCCCTTCTCGCGAGCCCAATTGATTCCCGCCGCGATGTCTCGACCGTTGCCGCTGCCGTCGTCGCCGAGAACCTTACCGATAATCAGGCGTGCTTTCGGCGCAACGCCGATAACGCCCACGCCGTTTTCCTCTGCGGCAATGATGCCGGCGCAGTGTGTACCGTGTCCAACGCGGTCGTCAACACCAAACTGCGAGCCCGTGAAGTCTTTCGCGTCTTGAATCTGGTTCTTCAAGTCGGGGTGCGAGACTTGAATGCCGGTATCTAGTACCGCAATCGGAATGCCTGCGCCCTTGCTGCGCTTCCACACGTCGGGCACGCCTGCGAGGGTCAAACCCCAGTCGATAGCCTCTTTTACCTCGTTCGCGCGGTAAACTTGCTCGACTTTGTACGGCGGGTTGTAAAACGGCATGTCGAAACCTCTAAGGGTGGGTGAAAAGTGCCCGGCATTCCACCGGGCTGGCGGATTTAGCCCCGCTAGCATTTCCTAGCAGCAGCGGTTGCCGATAACGTCGAATGGGTTCTCCGGGTCGATGCCGCGTTGCGGTGTGTCGCACGCGTCTTTGCACGCGCCTTGTACAAAACAATTGTCGCCGTTGTCGATTATCGGCGTCGGGTAGCTTCGCGAGACGCTCGCGATTTCGAGCGTGATTGTGCACGCCCAAATCTTGCGAACCCAAAGCTCATAATCGGCAAGCTGCGCCGCCATGCGGTCAACAGGCTTGTTGTTCGCGCCCATGTCCGTAATGCCGCGCAACGAGTACAAGATGCACGCCGTCTTTTGCGTCGCCTTGTCCTTTACCGCTCCCGGCAGCGTGCTAGGCTCGAAAGGTACGTCGTACCGCGAGCCTCGCAGGTCGTCGTTTAGGTCGTCTGCCGCTTGAATGCACGCCCAGTCAACCCGCGCTTT
>ERZ869925.625-NODE-625-length-23379-cov-9.596510_pt1 | contig 23379 bp, 27 predicted proteins | sample MGYA00579311_ERZ869925 | MGnify/ENA primary metagenome ERZ869925 (study PRJEB32216, sample SAMN09231817) | wastewater metagenome | place: USA: Maryland | collected 2016-07-30 | study: EMG produced TPA metagenomics assembly of the PRJNA472060 data set (Reclaimed...
GGCGTCCTTATAGAAGGGGCTAGGACTAATCTGTGCTTGCAGAGCCAGACGTTTGATAATGCGAGCTGGACGAAATCACGGGCGACCGTAACAGCAGATGCGGCGGTGGCGCCTGATGGCACGACGACAGCGGATAAGCTGGTAGAAGATAGCAGCGCAACGACCACGCACAGAACACAACAGGGCGTAACGAAAGCTGCAAGTGCGATCCAATATACCGCTTCGGTTTATGTTAAAGCGGCTGAGCGCACCTTTGCACAACTAACGCTCACAGACGCAACTGAAGATGACGGCGCACAGGTCTTCATCAATCTTTCGGATGGGACGCTTTCAACGCCTGCCGCTCGCGTTGGCGCTGGAGGTGGATTTACGTCCATTTCAGCCACAACAGCAACACTTGCTAACGGCTGGTATCGCGTCAGCCTGACGGCGACGACGGACTCAGACACGACCGTTAGGTTGTGGGTGCATACCGCAACTTCGCTTTCAAACAACTCCTACACCGGCGACGGCACATCCGGCATCTACCTCTGGGGCGCACAACTAGAAGCCGCATCCTTCCCCAGCTCTTACATTCCCACCACGACAGCCTCAGCCACAAGAGCGGCTGACGTGCTTACTGTTCCTGTAAGCGGGCTGGACTATCCGCTGAGCTTGTTTGCTGAGTTTGAATTAGTTGTGCTTGCGGCGTCAGGCACGTCCCAATCTAATCTTCAGATTGACGATGGCGATAGGACAGACCGCGCCCTTTTGTATGGGACTAATAGTGCTGACTCCGCTTCGCGCATGTTTGTGGCGTTCGGCAACGTTCAGCAGGCGCTGCCAAGCGTTGGCACAACGGCGCTGGGCGTACGGAAAACTGCTGGTAGGTGCTCTCTCAACTCGTTTCAGGCAGCGGGCAATGGAACGCTTGCCACAGAGGGCGTGAGCGGAAGCGTTCCCGCCACGCCAACAACGATCCGCTTCGGAAAAGAGCATGGCACAGGCACGGAACTGTTCGGCTACCTCCGCCGCGCGGCAATTTGGAACCGCGCTCTTACAGACGCTGAACTCCAAAGCGTGACGACATGACCAAGGGCCAACGCGCGGTCATAGGCTGGACAGCGGCTCTGTTGCTTGGCTGCGCTCTATGGGCTGCGTTGTTCACTGTGGCTCTGGCTCAACGCGCGCCCATCGCTTTTCGCGGCCCGGTTCAGATCACGGTCCAGTTCACTGACGCTCAAAACGTGGAAGGCCTCTGCGGCATGATAACGAACGGACGCCTTCACGGCGTGGAAGCCTGCGCGAATGAGCAGGTTATGATCCTTCCTGATCCTTGCAACTATCCGGGCCGGTATGCGGAAGTTGTCTGCCATGAGATCGCACACACGCACGGCTGGGTGCATCGGGAGCGGGTCGGCTAGTGGCCTACGACCTTAAAGAAGGCCCAACCGAAGAGGCCAGCGAAGGCGAACCGCCGGAACGTGAGCCAAAGCTAACCGACACTGAGTTTCTGGAGATCGTCCGCGCCGAACAGCTTGCAGCGATCGGCATTGAGATGGGCGATGAGGTCGTAACTGACCGCATCCGCGCTATGGAATACTTCAAAGGCGAGATGAGCGATCTGCCATCTATGCCTAACCGCTCCAAGTCAATCAGCACTGACGTATCGGATTCGGTGCTGACGGCATTGCCCGACCTCGTTGAAATCTTTGTAGGCGGGGAAGACATCGGCGCCTTCCGCGGCGTCGGTGAGGAAGACGAGCAGGCAGCGAAGCAAGAAACGGAAGTCGTCAATCACGTTATCATGGAGCAGAACCCAGGGTTCGAGCTTGTGCATGACGGCATTCACGACGCGCTGCTGAACAAGGTCGGTGTCTTCAATTTCTGGATGGAGGAAGAGGAGAGCTACAAGGCCGAGGACGTTGAGGGTCAATCGGCAATGGCCGTTGAGACGGCCATGCAGCAGCACGGCGAGAACGTGATGAACGTTCAGCAGACGGGCGAAGATCAGATGATCGGCCCGCTTTACAGCTTCACAATTCAGCGCGCCAAGACCAGCAAGTGCCTGAAGATCATGGCGGTGGACCCGAACAGGTTTGCCGTGGCGCGGGACACCAAGAACCTGCGCGATACAACATATTGCTGCATGATGACCACGCCTCGGGCTCAAGAGCTTAAGGCGATGGGCTTTGACCCTGATTTAGTGGACGCGCTCCCAGCCTATAACGCGGCCGCAGCGCAAGAAGCGGAGATGGCGCGCGATACGGCAGGCGAGAACCTGAACCCGATCTCGAACAGCGCCACGCACGATCTGCGCACGGTCTGTGTTTATGTTCACGTGATCCGCGTCGATGCGATGAACGAGGGCAAGCCCCAAATCTGGCGCATCGTGTCGGATGAGAAGGGCACGGTCCTGCTCGATAAGGAGATGCTGACGTGCATTCCGTTCGCGGCAGGGAGCCCATATCGCATCCCGCACCGGCTCTATGGTCGCTCGTTGGCTGATCTGCTCATTGAGGTGCAGAAGATCCGCACGGCGTTGACGCGCTTGCATCTGGACTCGGGCTTCTTCAGCATCAACCAGCGCCATGAGGTAGCTCTGAGCGATGCGAACGAGCACACGCTCTCGGATTACCTCAACAACGTGCCGGGCTTCCCGGTGCGGTCGAAGACAGGCAACGCGTTAAAGCCGCTGACCAACGCACGCAGCGACTACAACACGCTGGAGAGCTTGGAATACTTCGCCACGGTGGCGGAGCAACGCACGGGCATTGTGCGCAACGCGCAGGGCATCAACCCTGACACGCTGCACGACACCGCCAAGGGCGCGCAGATGCTGATGACGGCGGCTCAAAAGCGCCTGCGCATGATTGCGCGGACGCTGGCTGAGACGCTGTTCAAGGATCTGTTCATCGGCGTTCATACGCTATTGCGCACAAGCGGCAGCCAAGAGCTTACGGTTCGGCTTACGGGCGGTTGGCAGCCGGTTGACCCGTCAAGTTGGGGCGAGCGCTCCGACATGACCATTGAGATCGGCATGGGCGCTGGTGGGCGTGAGATGGACCTCGTTGCGGCCGGGGCGATCGGCAATCTCTTGGAGAAGACGCTGGCAGGCCAAGCGAGCGGGGCGATCAGCGCGCCCGTTGTGACGCCTGACGATGTGTTCCGCTTCGGTGAGTGGTTTGTAGAGCGCGCGGGCGTGAAGAAGAAGTTCTTCACCGATCCCAAGCCTGCAATGCAGCAACAAGCACAACAGCCGCCGCAGGAAGACCCGGAGACGCAGAAGGCCAAGGCCGAACTGGCGCTGCAACAACAACAGATGCAATTCGACCAGCAAGCGCAAGCGGCCAAGCTGGCGAACGAGAAGGCCGCAGCCGAAGACAAAGCGCGGCTTGAACAATGGATGGCGCAACAGCAGGCGGATTTGGCCGAGAAGAAAGCCCAGTTCGAGGCAGAGCTTGCGGAGCGCAATGCACAGCGCGAGGCGGACCTTGCAGTTTACACGGCCAATCTTCAGGCCGAGACGGCGCGGCACACGGCAGAGGTTAAGTCCGAAGCGCAGGTGCACATCAGCAAGAACCGCCCAGGCGGGAGCCTTAGCGAATGAGCGACGCGCCGAAGCCTAAGCGCGTCCGCCGCAAGCCGCTGCCGGTGACGCCAGCCGAGATCATCTCTCGCGGCCTTGCGGCTAAGGCAGAATACGAGCGCACCGAGGACGCATTCCTAGCCGTGCGTGAGGAATTGCTTGAAGCCATTGCAGCGAGTGTGCCGAATGATACGGCGGGGCGTGAACGCCTTTACGCGGCGATCTGGGTCTTAGGCCGAGCCCGCGACATGCTCATTCAGCAGATCAATGACGGCGCGATGGCCGATCACGCTGCGAGTGTCGCGCACATTACTGGCGCTGAAGCGCTGAATTAACAGGAAGCACATGAGCACGGAACAAACGACCCCAGCGGCGGCGCCGTCTGGGCCGATCACGCTTGACCAGTTCGTAGCTGAAATGGACGCAGAGCAAGCAGCGCCTGCGGCTGAGGAAGAAGAAGACCAAGCTGCGCCGAACCCAGACAACGCAGCGCCCGAGGGTGGCGACGTTGAGGAAGAAGCGCCCGAGGTTGAGGCGCTTGCCGAGGAAGAGGAAGAGGCGCCCGAAGCGCCTCCAGAGCCTATTCCAGACCCGCCGCAAAGCTGGAGCAAGGAAGACCGCGACGCATGGGCAGAGCTTACGCCCAAGGCGCGTGAGGTTGTTCTACGCCGTGAGAAGGACCGAGACGCCGCTGTCGCCAAGGCTGTGCAGCAGGCGAGTGAAGTTACGAAGGGCCTGCAAGCTCTTGCCGATCAGACCCAAAGCATTTCGCACCTCGCGACGACTGAGTTCGAGCGCAAGTGGGGCAAGGGCGAAGAGGGCGAGATTGATTGGGTGAAGCTCGCACGCCTCACCCGCGAAGACCCTTACAATTACGATTACGCTTCTACCCGTGCGGAGTTTGAACGCGAGAGGCTTGAACTGAAGCAGGCGCAAGCCGCTGCATCTCAGCAAGCCGAACTCGCTCACCGCACGTTTCTAGCCGAGCAGTCCCAAGAGCTACAGAGACTCGCCCCGGAACTCGTTGACCCCAAAGAAGGGCCAGCGAGACGGACCAAGGTGTTCTCGTACCTGAAGGACGCAGGCTTCGCGCCAGAGGTGCTGAAGGACATTAGCGCCGTCGAACTGACGATCGCGTGGAAAGCCGCGCGATTTGACGAGATGGAAGCCAAGGCCAAGCAAGCAGCGACCGCACCGCGCAGGAATCCAGTCGCACCGCCAACCAAGCCGATCAAACCGGCTGGGAGTGGCGATGTATCCCCACAACGCACCCTGCAAGGGCTCAGCCAAAAGCTGACGAACTCGGGCAAGCTAGACGATTTCGTCGCGCTCATGGATGCTGAGCAAGCGCAGGCCGCATCGAAGGCCAAACGCAGATGACTGCACCAACCAACACAATGAGCACGCTGACCAACATTGGTCAGCGCGAAGACTTGGAAGACAAAATCTACCGTGTCGCACCGGAAGAAACCCCGTTTACCAGCAATATCGGCTCGGTAAACGGCAAAGCCCGGACGCACGAATGGCAAACTGAAACGCTGGCGGCGCCGGTTGCGACGAACGCCCAGCTCGAAGGTGACGACTACACGGCGGCGGCGGGCAACCTGCCGACCCGCTTGAAGAACATTATGATGATCTCGGCCGCCGCGTTCACGATCTCGCGCTCGTCCGACATCGTTGAGACGGCGGGCCGCTCGACTGAAACGAACCGCATGAAGGGCATTCGTGGCCTGGAAGTGCGGCGTGACTTCGAGATGCGCGCGATCGGCAACTACGCATCGGTGGAAGAATCGGGCGCTACGACCCGTAAGTCTGCCGGCGCTCTGGCGTGGCTCACCTCGAACGACTCGCGCGGAGGTGGCGCCGGTGCTGACGGTGGTTACTCTGGCGGTCTTGTGTCTGCCGCCACCAACGGCACGCAGCGCACGTTCACTGAGGCGCTGTTCAAGACCTGCATGTCGAACCTCTTCACGTCTCGTGGCGGCGGTAAGCGCACGTACCAGGCGTACATGAGCGGCACGCACAAGCAGCAATTCTCGGCGTTCACCGGTATTGCTGCGATCCGCAAGGACGCGCCGGGCAACTCGATGGCGACCATCATTGGCGCGGCTGACACGTACGTTTCCGACTTCGGCGACGTGGCGTTGATCCCGCACCCGTATGGCCTCACCCGCGATTGCTTCATCTGCGATCCCGACATGTGGGCCGTGGCGACGCTGGACGGCATGAGCACGCGCCAACTGGGCGCGACTGGCGACGCAACCAAGTGGCTCATCACGATGGAAAAGTGCCTCGTGTCTCGCAACGAGAAGGCCAGCGCTGTCGTGGCGGACCTCACCTAAACCCCAACGACCTGGGGCGGGGCTTAACGGCCTCGCCCCATTTTTGGAGCACACATGACCGAAGACGACACGAATACGAAGCCAGCGGCTGATCCGATGGCGGCGGCTCGCGCTTCCAAGGCGCGGAAGGCGGCTGAGAAGGCTGAGGCGGAACTGAAGCAAGCTGAAGCGCAGGCGGCGCCCGCAGAGCAGGAAGAAGACAACCCGCCGCCGATCTCGACGCTGAAGGGCAAGGCCGAGCAAGTCTATGAAGGCCCGGACGTGTGGATGCGCGTTACCCCGTGGGGTCACGGCCAAATCAGCACGGGCGGCGAGTTCGGTTTTGAGCGTCACAGCCGCGGCGCCAAGTTCAAGTGCCCAGAGCAGGGCGCGCGTTCGCTCTACAACAAGCGCTGGGCTGAGCCGATCGATCCGGCGCTGGCGGACAAGTTTGTGAAGCAAAACGAGGCTGAAGCTCGCGCTGCTGAGCGCCGCGGCGCACGTGAGCGCCAAGTGCTCGCCAACGGCGTGAATGCGAACGAAACCTGGAGCACTGGCGCCGATGGTTGATACCGACGAAGCGCTCCGAGTTGTTCGGGGCGACGTTGGCGAGGCTGCGCACGAGAAGCCTAAGCCGGTTCAATCGTACGAGCACTTAAAGCAGGACCGCACGGGCTTTACGCCGCTGTTCCGCTCATCGGCCGGCATCGACTACGAGACGGCCATCGACAACATGACCGGCGACATGATCATCCGCGCCGTTCAGGACGTGTACGCCATTCTGGAAGCGAACCAGGAAGAGTTCACGGCCAACGATGGCTATTCGGCGGATAAGAGCATTCGCCGCGTCGGTCGCATCCCGGCCATTCTGCGCAACAAGGTGCTGGTTGAGACGAGCGGGCAAGTGGATCTTTGGCGCCCTGACACGGACCAGAAGTACTACAAGCGCTTTATGAACGATGCGGACTACAAGAAGTTGCGCACAGCGCCGGGGCGGATTTGAGCGACAGAGAACCGCCAGAGCAGGCGGAATTTATGCTCAGCCTCTATGGCAATCGTCCCACAGCGAAGATGCACGCGCACTGCATGGTCACGCAGGCGGAGCACGACGCTAGATGCGCGGCGCGCCCTGGGCCGGGTAGGCCGTTGGCTCAGGTGCTTGAGCGCTTGGGCTACTGGCAGCAGGTTGAGGCGCTGCTTCAATGAGCTTCTCCAACTACACCGAGCTTCAAGCTGCGGTGCTCTCGTTCAACTGGGCTCGTAGCAGCGGAACGGTAACGGACTTCATCCAGCTCGCACATACGAAGATCAACCTTGGCCTTCGCGTGCCGTTCCTACAGAAGACCGCAACGCTCACGATCAACGCCAACCGGATAGCCGCACCCACAGATATGGCGGCTCCGGTGCGGCTCTGGATTGATGGGACGTACGACAACCCGCTGCGGCCGACTTCGCCCGATCGTATTCTGGATCTGCGCGCTTCGTATTCGAGCGCCCAGCCGCAATGGTACGCCATTGAAGGCGACACCACGACCGGGACGGAGAACACGACCGAGGGCGAGTATTTCGTGTTCGGCCCTAGCCCCGGAACAACCGTATATAGCGCATACTTGCTCTACACGCGCAGGCTCGCAGCCTTGAGCGCCGGCAGCGACACCAACATTGCTCTGGATCGCTATCCGAACCTCTATCTCTACGGCGCGCTTGCTGAAGCTGCGGCGTTCTCAGACGAGACGGAGCGGCTTGCCACGTACGGCAGCATGTTCACCGGGCTCCTGGCTCAGGTGAACGACCAAGCCCGTTCTGATGCGTACTCAGGCGGCGCCATGGTGATGACCAACGGCTACAATCTGGGGCAGTTTTGAGCTTCGTCACGATTGATCTGCCGCCTGGCAACAGCCGACGCGGTACGCTCTATCAGACGAAGGGCCGCTGGTACGATTCCAGCTTCGTGCGCTGGTACGAAGGCTTTATGAAGCCGATTGGCGGCTGGGTGAAGCGCATCACGACAGCGTTCACCGGCAAGGGCCGGGCGATGATCGTCTGGCGCGGGCAGGGTACGCGGTTCTTTGCCGTTGGCACTCAATCGAAGCTTTACGCAGCCACGCCCTCGCTCACGGCCATGGTGGACATCACGCCCGTAGGCTTCACGTCTGGTTATGCCGACGCAGCGACGGGCGGTGGCTATGGCGTAGGGCTTTACGGTGTCGGCACATACGGCACGCCGCGCACAGATAGCACGGTGCTGGCGTATCCGGCCTCAGTGTGGACGCTGGACACGTTTGGCGACTACCTCGTGGGCTGCATGGCTGAAGACTCGAAAGTGTACGAGTGGCAGCTTGATATTACGACGCCAACCAAAGCGGCTCAGGTGTCTGGCTCGCCAACGGGCTCTGCCATCGTAACGACGCCTGAAGGCTTCCTGGTTGTGCTGGGCGCTGGCGGCGATGCGCGCAAGCTCCAATGGAGCGACCGCGGCGTCAACACGACATGGACGCCGACAGCTACGAACCAAGCGGGCGATTACGACATCGAGACGCAGGGCCAGCTTATGTGCGGGCGGCGCACGCGGTCCTCGACGCTGATCTGGACCGATCTCGACGTGTTCTCGATGAACTATATCGGTCTGCCTTACGTCTATGACGTGCAGCGGGTCGGTGAAAACGCAGGCATTGTCTCGCGCGGCGCTCATGCTGCGGCTGACGGGCGCGTGTTCTGGTGGGGTCCGAACGGGTTCTGCATGTGGGATGGCGCTGCGGTTCAGCAGATGAGCTGTGACGTGTATGATGCGACCATTGGCGATCTGAACTTCACGCAGCGGTCGAAAGTCTCGGCCATGTCGCTGGCGGCGTTTGGTGAAATCTGGTGGTTCTACCCTTCCTCGGGCTCGACAGAGAACGATATGGCGGTGGTGTATAACTACAAGGAAGGCACGTGGACGCTGCACACGATTTCGCGGCTCTCGGGCGTCGATAGCGGGATCTATAACTTCCCGATGATGGTTTCGTCAGACTCGTACGTTTACGAGCACGAGAGCGGCACGACATGGGACACAGACCCTTACGCGATCAGCGGCCCGTTCGAGATTGGCGACGGCGACCGCATCGCCAAGGTGCGCGACATCATCTTTGATGAGGGCACGGCGGGCGATGTGGAGATGTATTGCTACACGCGCGAGTGGAACAACGATGCGGAGACAACGCTAGGCCCGTTCGTTGCGCCTAACCCGATTGACGCACATTTCGCAGGACGCACGGCACGGATGAAGGTAGTTTTTCAAACGAACGGACAATGGGGCGCGCCGCGCTTTGACATTGTGTCGGGTGGCCGCCGATGAGCGATCTCGCTACCCTTCGGGAGAAGGGCTTCTTTGTCCGCAGCAACGATGACGGCACAGTGAGCATTCATTGGCCTAACGCTGATCCGAAGACCACGTTCACGGTGGCGCTGGAGGAAGACGGGCAGACGCTGCATCTGGTGAAAGACCGCAGCGCGACGCATAAGATGCTGGCAGCGGAGCTGGGCCGGTGAAGCAACTACCGGCCGCGCCAGCGCAATACTCGGCAGCGGATCAGGCAAGCACACGCCGTCTCATCCAAGAAGAACTGCGCCGCTGCGTGAAGACAGATGAGCAGCTTACGCCGGTTCGCTTCGTCCTGATCGATACGGTGACTGGTACGAACTATCAGCTAACCGTGGCATCGGGCGCGCTCACGTTGACCGCCGTATGAACCAGCAGGAAGCCTGGGAAGGCTTTGCTAAGGCCATTGAGGGCAACCCGTTCGTTACGCTCGCAGAGCTTATGAGCGATGTGGACGAGGGTAGGGCTACGGTTTTTTCCGGCGCTAAGGCCGCGGTTCTCGTGCGCTGGGATTTCGAGTGTGGCGTAGCGCACTGTGGCCCGGAAACGGGCGACCCAGACGAAGTGATTTACGAACTGCGCCCGCTCATTGAGCAAGTCTGCTCTGAGGTCGGCATCAAGGAAATTCACATACAGGCGGGGCGCCAAGCGTGGTCACGCTTGCTGCGTGAGTACGGATATGAGGAAGCGGCTGTGATCTTGCGTAAGGTTTTGCACTGATGGGGCTGTCTACCAGCAAGACGAAAAGTTCGAGCACGAGCAAGGGAACGGCAACGACGACCCCGCAAGTGCCGGGCTACATTCAAGGCCCGGTGTCGGATTATTATGGCCGCGTCGGCAATCTCGCGAACCAAACGCCAGGCGCTAACGCATTCGCTCCGTCTCAACTTCAACAGCAGGCGTTTTCTGGCGCGGGCAGTCTCGGCGCAGGGCGCGCGAACATCACACAAGGCGCAGACGCAACGCGCGGGCTTTTGGACTTCACGCCCGATAGCGTGCAAGCGGGCCAGCTTTCGAGCACCGATCTCAACCCGTACATGGACCCGTTTCAGTCCAACGTGATTGACTCGCTTTTGGGTGATTTTTCCCATGCGAACGATCTCGGCATCAACTCGCTGCGAGCGATCGGCCAGGGCGTGCACGGCGGATCACGCCAAGCAGTAGCAGCGGGTCAACTCGTTGGTGACAACACGCGCAACCTGACGGGCCAGATTGCCAACCTTCGCAGCCAAGGCTTCCAGAACGCCCAGCAAGCGGCGTTGCAGGACATCAACAACCGCTTGGGCGCCGATCAGTTCAACAGCCAGCAAGGCTTGGCCGGCGCGAACTTCCGTCTCGGCGCAGCAGGCCAGCTTGGAAACACCGGCATCGCCCAAGACGCCAACGACCGCGCGAACCTCGGGCTTATGGGCGACCTTGGCGCGCAACAGCAGCAAGCCAACGCCATGTCAGATCCCGCCATGCAGCAAGCGGCATGGCTTCAACAGCTTCAGCAATTGCTCGGCCTCAACCCGGCGGCGCTCATTGGCCAGCAGGTCAACAGCACGGGCCAACAAACTGGCACGCAATCAACCAGCGATCCGATGGGCGCGATTGGCACGATCCTCAATGCGGCGGCGACGGCTTACGCATCGGATCGCCGCTTGAAGAAGGACATCGTTCCGCGCGGCGACACGATCAACGGCACGCCGCTCTATGAATACTCCTACATCTGGGATGAGCCGGGCGTTCGCCATGTCGGCGTGATGGCGCAAGAGGCGCCTCCGCACGCGGTGATCGTCATGGATAATGGCTTCCTCGCAGTCGATTACGGATCCCTGTAACCATGCCGTACACAACGCTGTTTGGCCGAGGCTTCAGGCTAGGCCAGATGCCGGTTAAGCCGCTCGAAGCGCAGCCGATGGGTGACAAGAGCCAAGCCGGTCAGCGCGCGGTGAACTCAGCGGCTGGTGGCTCGGCTACGCCGGGTTCAGCAGGCGGCGGTTGGCGCGGTGCGTTCATGCGCAAGAACCTCCCGCGCACGCTTCAGATCATCGGCGCTGCGATGCAGGACATCAACGGCAGCGGCAACCTCGCAGCGTTTCAGGGCAACGAAGCGGAGCAGCAGCGTCAGGCCGCAATCGAGATGGCGCGATCGCGTGAAGGCAAACTGGAAGATCAACAGCAGGGCTACTTCGACCAAGCAATTGGCTCGCTTCCTGCTGAACAGCAACCATGGGCGCGCTTAGCCCCCGACGCAGCGGCGCGGAGCGTGTTCGCGCGACAAGCCCAACCAGACTACGAACTCGACGCGAACGGCCGCCCTTACACGATCCAGGGCGGACAAGTGCAGTACGGGCAGGGCCAAGTGGCCGTGCAGCGCCCCGGAACGGATCGCGCGCCACCTGCGGGCTATCAGTGGACGCCAGAAGGCAACCTTCAAGCGATCCAAGGTGGCCCGGCCGATATTCGCGCGACCACTGAGGGCCGGATGCGCCTTCAACAAACGGACTCATCAATCCGCCAACTCGATAACGCCATCAGTTCGCTGCCGGACAACATCAACAACAGCGCGGCGGGCTTCTGGGGTGGCATGACCCGCAGCGTTCCGGGTTCATCGGCCTACGACTTGAACCAAACGCTAGAGCCGGTGCGCGCGATCCTGAGCTTTGAAAACCTCCAAGAGATGCGCCGCAACTCGGCAACGGGTGGCGCCTTGGGCTCCATCGCGGTTCGCGAGCTCGAACTGCTCGGCAACACGGTCCGCAGCCTCGACACGGCTCAAAGCCCCTCACAACTGGCGGGCAACATTCGCGAAGTCCGCCGTCAGCTCACCCGTACACGTGATGCGTTGGCCGCGGCCCGCGCAGAGATGCAGCAGGGGCCGGAAGAGCAACAGCAACAGGCACCCGCCGAAGGCGGTGGACGCGTCATGCAATGGTCGCCAGAGCGAGGCGTTTACTGATGCCGGTGCGCGTGCGCGGCTCGGATGGGATCATCATTGAGTTCCCAGACAATACCGACCCGCAAACGATCAACAGCGTCATGGCGCAGCGTCATACGGAATACGAAGCGCGCTCACGCGCAGGCAATCAGCAGATGGGTGCGCAACCGCAACCGCAGCGCCCAGCAGGGCCGCAGCGTTCGCCCCAGTACCAAGCCGAGATGCAGCGCCGCCAGAGTATTCGCGCGCCGTACACAGACGAACGCTGGCGCCGTGAAGGCGTACCGGAAGCGCTCGTTCCGCTCGCGCGAGGCGTCGAAAGCTTCAACCGCAATGGCCCCGCCGCAGCGATGGGCCAGATGTGGCGCAACATGGGCGTGCAAGACGATCTGGCGTATTGGCAGAACCGTATCCGCGGCCGCGACACCGCGCAGGCCGCTTATGATGACACGCAGCAAGAGCAGGCGCGTGTGGCGCGTGAGCAGCCGGGCGTGAACACCGCGGCGAACGTGGCGAGCATTCCGGCTTTCGGCGGCAACCCTGTTGCGGCTGGCCCAATGAGCGCTCTACGCGCCGGGGCGGGCGCAGCGGCGATCAACGCGCCGTTCGCGCTCGGTCGGCAGGAGGGCAACCTTCCAGAGCGTTTGCCGGGAGCTTTGCAAGAAGAGGCCATGGTTGGCTTGTTCGGCGCAGGCCTCCAAGGCGCCGCAAACCGCTTCCTTCGTCCTCCAGTGGCAAACAGCACAGCAGCGCGGGCGCAAGAGTTTCAAGCGGCCAACGTGCGTGCTCCGCTAGCGGCGGTTCAGGGACGCGGCAACGCGCCAATGGCGCAGGCGATCGCAGAGAACCCGATTGGCGGCAACGTGCGGCGCAACCTTCAAAACAGCGTCGATGACGTGCAGCGCGAATACACCAACATGGTGGGCCGCGCCGGCACAGCGGAGCCGCGTGAGGTCGCTGGCGAGATTGTTCAGCGCGGGGTGCGCCGCTTTGCGAATGGTCGCAACGAGCCGATGCCAAACCAGACGCGCGCCAATCCGGCAAGCGGTCAGCAGGTGCGCGCGACGCCGCGCCAGATCCGCACTCGGGATTGGAGCTTTGGCGCGAAGTCAAACGCCCTTTACGACGATGTGTTCACGCGGCTCGCTCGCGATGAAGACGCAATGATCCAGGGCGGCATTCAAGGCCACCTTACGACAGACGCGACACAGCAAACGCTTCAAAGGCTCACGAACAGAGTAGCGGGCCAAGCGTCACGCGAAGTAATGCGCTCGCCCATGCTGGGCCAGATCGATCAAGCGCTGGCGGATGACTTAGCGAACGGAACGCTTCGCTTCCAAGATTTGCGCGCATGGCGCACTTGGGTGCGGGAGGCGCAGCGCAACGAGGGTTTGCGTCAAGGGCTAGGCAATGCCGAGCTTCAGCAGCTAGAGCGCGCGCTCACGACAGACATTTACGCCTCAGCCATGAACATTGGTGGGCAGGCCGCAAACGATTTGCGCGCGATTGACCGCTGGTATCGCGTGACCAACAACCGCATCCAGACGGCGCTTCAGCCGTTCGATGACGCCAGCGGCGGCGCGCAAGCCTTTCGGCGCGTGATTGACTTGGCATCGCAGGGTGGGCGCCAGAACACGCGCCAGCTCATGCAATTGCGCGAAGCTTTGCGCCCGGATGAATGGCGCTCTGTGTCCGCATCGATCATGGACGAGTTAGGCAATCCGAACTTTGGCAACCCGCACATCATGGAGCCGGGAGCCTTCAGTCTAGAGAATTTCGTTCGCAACGTAGGGCGGATGTCAGACGAAGGACGCCAAGCGCTGTTTGGCCCGCAGATGGCGCGCGAGCTGGAGAACTTGGCTCGCGTGGCAGGCTACATCAAAGGCGTGCGCGCATTTGCGAACATGTCCCGTTCCGGCTCGTCGCTGCAAAACGCTAGCACGATTGCGATGGGTGGGGGTGCTGTCGTGGCGGCGGCCACCGGCAACGTTGCGCCCCTGGCTACTCTCGTAGGCGCTGGCGCGGCGATGCGGATCACGGGTGAGATGCTGACGAACCCCGCTTTCGTGCGCTGGCTGACTACCCCCTCGACCGGCGGTCTAAGTCGTCAGTTGGCCGCTCTGGCGACGATAGCGTCGAAAGACCCAGCCGTTGCGCCTCTGTATGAACAGCTAGTTGGGCTCGCAACTGATCGTTCTCGTGCTCAGTCCAGCCCACAACCAGAAGGCACAGCAGTGCTCCAATGACGCAAAGCCACCACGTATTGAAAAATGCAATGGCGACGAGCGCTCCGATAGCGGCCAAACCAGTTTTCAAGGCAGCCCTCCATGCCTGATTTGCTGACGACGCTAGCCCAGCTTCTAAGCCAACGCGAGCAGGAACGGCCAAACCTTAACCCGCAGGCCCCGAGCACCATTCCAGGCACGCGCGGGCTATTCGCTAGACGGCCCGTACAGGGCCGTCCGAGCCTCGGCTATGGCGACGTAGCCCCGATGCCCCCGCAATGGGCTGAGCGCGGCCCACAGACGATCCAGGCCCCGCAGGAGGTCAATCCGTTCCCATTCCCAATGGGAGGCCCACAAGCGCCGCAAGTGCCGGTGGCGCCCATGCCGCAAGCAGCGCGGGTGGGCGTCTCGGATCAAAGTTCACCCGGCTCGTTCGGCAACTTCGCAGACTACGCCAACACAACGATGGGGCTGCAAACTCCGCAAACGCCGGCAACAGCGCCCCAGCCATGGGTGCAGCCGGTGAGCACGGATCGCTGGGAGGCGGGCCGTCCGTCGATTGGACGCGGGCTAGAGCCTCCCAGCGCGCCAGCTCGCCGCGAACCTGCGCCCTTCTCATTGGAGGATGAGGCGTGGCAGGCGGCGCGTCGGCGCGTGCATGGCGAGGTCATGGCTGAGCGCCAGCAGCAGCGAATGAATCTCCCGCGCCCCCACCGCCCGCTCATTGCTCAGGCGTGGGCAGGAAGTACTGGTGGAGGAACGATTGGCGCGGCAGTCGGGTCTCGTGGCGCGCAATCACGGGAAGCGCCAATCGATTTGCGGCGCCCGATATTGAACAACAACGATGGCTCGTTCTCAACCGAAAGAACGATCACCATTGAAGCAGATGGGCGTCAGTACTTGATCCCAACAATTGTTGGCGGTCGTCAGCGCACTGAAGAAGAAGCCATCCAGCTTTGGCAGTCTGGCCAAAACCCTGAAGTGGGCGTGTTCAATTCGCCCGCCGAAGCAGAGCAAGCAGCGCAAGCTCGCTCAGCGCGGATTGGCCAAATTCGTGGGCCGCGACGGCCCTAAGCCGCCGTACCCGCAGGGATGGCCTGTAGGCACGGGGTCTAGCTCTTCGCCTTCGCCAGTTGTGTAGATCGCAACCTGACCGAAGCGAGCCGAGCAGCCATAAACGAGCACCGGAGGCGCTGGCCAACCCGCCAGCTCCACGTAAGGCTCAGGCGGCTTAGCCGTCACGGCCTGGAAGAGAACAACGCCGACGATTGAAGCGGCGATAGCGAGCATGACGGCGTAGCGTTTACGGACGCGCATTGGTGGCTCCAGACGCAAAAACGGCCCGGTGTGTTTAGCACCGAGCCGTGAGAGTTAAACGACTTTGAGGTTTTTGCGGGCTTGGCCGGCGGCCTTGCGACGCTTGCGGGTCTCGGCGGCTTTGCGACCACGTTCCTTGAACATCAGAGCTTGGCGTTCTTCGGTGGTGATCGGCGTCGGGACACGAAATTTCTCGGCGGCAAAGTTCAAGATGCCGAGAAGGATGAGCGCGAACCAGAACTCGCCATCGAAGGGCGAGAGGTTGGCGTTCGTTGGCCGCACAGTGCGTGCGGCGGCCTCGGTGATTTCGTAGGCTTCAGCGGTACGATCGCTGATGCTGAGGCTCTGTTGGCCCGCCAGAGCCACGTCAGCGGTGTAAGCTGGCGAGGCATGGTAGGCATCCCAGGCGACCTGGGCGTTGTGGAGCTTCACGGAGCTTCCAAAGAAGAAGACCGGGAAGCAGAGGAACGTCACGGCGATGAGGCGAACGGCCCAGGCGCTGCGACGGATTTGCGGGCGCTCGTCAGCTTTCATCTGACCGACGACCGTAAAGCCCAGCGCCGCGAGAATGGCACCGAGGAGGGTGATTGCCGCGAACTGGACGCCTTCCACCGAGGTGGCTTGGGTCTGGTACGCGAACAGAGCGCTTTTGCTCTCAACCGAGAGGATCAGCGCCCAGAGGCTTGCCGTGATGGCGAGCTGTTGGACTTGGTGCGTTTTCATGGTGGGTTGCTCCTTAACCATGAACCCAGTATAGACGCCGTATAGCAGCTTGTCAAGCGGCTGTATAGCAGCTATACCGTGCCTATGGGTAAGAGCACCAAAACCCCGGTCGGGCTTCGCATGGACGAAGACGAACTGGCGTTGCTGGAGCGCGCTGCGAAGCGCTTCAAGGGCAACAAGACAAAGGCGATCGTGGAGGGGCTGAAGCTCGTCTGCGGTCAAAACGAAATGAGCAAGGCGGCCCTGTTGGCTGAGATTGAGAGGCGAATAAAGTGAGAGAGCGTGACTGACGAAACACTGCACGACCTGATGCTACGGGTCGGCTTGGTTCGCGATCGTCCAAGCCCTTGGGCTGCACAACGACCGCGCCCGCTTCCTAGAAGACCACAGCAGCCGTACCGCTCTGCGTTCTGGGATGCGCCGGAAACGAACCAGCTTCAGCAGTTACCGAGCCAAGCGCTAGGAAACCCGAACACGCTCCCGATGAGCAACGAGCCGACGCTCGGGCAACGCCAGCAGCGTAACGACATGGCGCAGTTTGCGCTTCAACACGAAGCAGCGCGCAACGAAGTCAACACACCGCCCGGAACGTACATTGGCCAAGACGCGCTGGAGATGACGGGCTTGCCCTCGGTTGCTCGCGGCATCGGCCACTTGCGCGATCAAGAGCCGGGCCAAGCGCTTCCAGAGCTTGCTATGGGCGGGCTTGGCGTCGCTGGCATGTTCGGCGCGGGCGGAGCGAGAACACCGCGTCCACGTCCGCCGCTTCGCGCTGCATTGCCAGAGCTTGCGGCTGAAGCACCGACACTACCCAACGCACCAGCACGCCTTCCAGGCAGAGCAACAGACGGTTCAGTCCTTCCAATACGGCCGCCACAACCAATCCGTCAGAGCATGGTGGGCGGCAGTAATGATCTCGCAGAAGCGGCAGCGATGCGTCCGCAACAAGCGCCCGACGCGGGCAGTGGGGGCGCGGGGCAAGAAGGGTTCAACTACAACTTTGACGAACCGCTTTATCACGGCACTTCCGGAGCGATTGAAGGCGAGTTCATCCCGTCTCGCGGCCTTGAATTAGGAAATGGCGTTTATGTCACGCCAGACGCCGAGTTTGCCAGCCAACACGCGACAAAACACAATCAGGGTGGCGCGGTTGTGCCACTATATGCTCGCCAAGGTCGTTACGCGACAGGCGAACAATACCGTAACGCCCTCGATAATGTAGGCAACGGGAGAAATCACGACGCGACCCAAGCGTACCTTGAGAGCAGAGGCTATATCGGCGTGCGTGACGGCCGAGAGATTGTTGTCTTCCGCCCGGAAAACCTAACCTTCCGCACCCAATCTCCTGACGGAGGCAGTGCTCAGACGGGAAGGTCTCTTGCTGATCGTGTGTTGAATGTTGAGCCCGCGCCGACGCTTCGACAGGCAATCGCTGAGCGTGTGAATCCGTCTCCGCAAAGCGTTATCGAGCCACCCGCGCCGACTCGAATACAGCCCGACGCGGGCGGTGTTCAAGAGGGATTCGGCACAACGCCATTTTATCGCGGTGCCGTGCATGACGTTGACACTTCGCAGGGCCCGAACCAGTTGGCGTTCTTTACACCATCCCGCGAGTTCGCAGGCGAATTTCCGCGCGCGCTTCCTGCAGAGCAAAGACGTGTTGGCGAATATCGTTTGCGCGAAGATCAGTTGGCCGACTTCCGCAATCCCGAAACTCAACAGCGCGTGCTAGCTGAGTTGGCGGACGATGCTGATGCGACCGATCACTTGCGCCGTCGTATTGCGCAGATGCGCGACAAAGCCACCGGTCATATCGATTGGGTGATTTCGGCTGACCCGGCAATTCGCGATGCAATCGAACGCGCCGGGTACTCCGGCATGTGGCTTGACGAAGGCGGCGGGCAAGCGTCGGTTGCTGTGTTCAGAAACTCCGACATTCGTCCCGCCAGCGCACAACCTGACGGAGGCGCTAGTGGCGCGGGCAACTTCGCTTGGACGGATGACAATTTCACGCTTGCTGGCGATGGCGGGCAGATACGCGGTCGCTTGTGGACCAATGGCGAAACTGGCGAACAGGCTCTAAAGATCGACAGCTCAGCAACGCTACGGCCTGGAACGGGTCAAGGCGTGCCGCTCTACATTCAGGCTTTTCAGGAAGCCCAGCGGCGCGGTCTGCCGCTTGTCTCCGATCAACGTGTATCGCTGAGTGCATCGCATGTTTACGATGCGCTTGCACGTCGCGGCTATCGCGTGGAGCGTAATCCAACCGCTGAGCAAGTGCGAGGCCATTGGGTTTCTCGCGATGGCGACCCAGTGTTTCGCGTAACCGACGCGCCTAACGCAGGCCCACCTCGTACACCGCCTCGAACACCACCCCGACCCAGACCTCCCCGGAGGCAACAATGACCGAACACCAAGCTCCTAACGGAGCTTTTTTTATGCGCCGAGGAGCGACGTAATTGGCTGACGCAAGCACAACACTGTATCAGTTCGTCAAGCCCGAGGTCGGCGCGAGCGCAGATACCTGGGGCGGCAAGTTGAACGCCGACCTAGACGATCTCGACGCGCTCTCGGGCGCGATGACACTCACAGGCTCGTCGTCTGCCTACGTTCTCACGACTGGCCTTTCGCTCGCAGCGTACGTCTCCAATCAGCGCTTCCTTGTAAAATGGAACCACACCAACGGCACGACGCCAACACTGAACGTTGACGGCCTTGGCGCGAAGAACATCAAGAAGCGCGATGGTTCGACAGCGCCTAGCGCGAGTGACTTGGTGTCGGGTGCGTTTGCGTTCGTGTGCTATGACGGAACGAACTTTGTACTTCTCACTCTGGTCGCGTCTGACTTCCAACCCAAAGACGCGACGCTTGATGCGCTCGCTGCGCTTTCCTGGTCTTCAGGCAACCCGCTTCTTCAATTCACCGCAGCAGATACAGTATCGCTTACGCTTACGCCGAGTGTGTCTAGCGTTACTGCGAGTCAAGGTGCTGCGGATACGACGCCTTCGGGAACGTTTGTAAACACCACTGATAGTTCTGCTGTGAGGGGCCTTCGTGTCGAAGGGGATCGGGCTACCCCGACAGCAGGTGACGGTGTTTACGCGAGCTTCTTTCTCTCAAACGCGAGTGGAACGCAGAAAGAGTTTGGCCGCATAACATCAACGGGCACGGTGCTAACCGCAGGGTCAGAGCAAGCGACACTGACGTTCGGCCTGATGCTGAACAACGTGCTGACGAACTTCCTGTTGCTCGGCAATACCGCGTTACGGCCGGTGACGAATGACGGCACGGCGCTGGGGTCGGCTTCCTTTAGCTATGCTGACCTGTTCCTTGCCTCTGGCGGCGTCATCAACTGGAACAACGGCAACTTCACGCTAACGCATTCCAGCGGCCTGCTTACCGCCTCCGGCGCCATTCAATCGCGCGTGCCGGTATCGAGCGAAACGAGCGGAACTCTAACAACTGCATCGCAGAACAAGAAGGTGATCTGCTCCGGCAATATCACCATCCCCAATAGCGTGTTCACAGCAGACGACTTCGTTCTGTTTGACCCCGGCACGTCTAATCGCACGTTCACGCGCTCCAGCACGAATATGTACGTCAACGGCACGGACAGCGCATCAGCAACGCTCGGCGCAAATCAGATCGGCGCGTGTCACTTCCGCAGTGCAACGGCAGCGGTGCTGTCTGGCGCCTTCAGCTAAGGAGAACCCATGTTTACAGACGTAAATGGCGCTTCGTTCACGGTGAGCGTAGAACCGTACGGCGATGCGCTGGCGGTGTTTATCGCTCACCCTTTGTTCAATGGCGGTGCGGCTTTTCCCGTTACTGGCTGCTCGGTCTCCGCTGGCGCGTTTGGCAGCGCGCAAGCATGGGTGGAGCAGTTTCAGCGTGAGTTGCCTGCGGCTCTGACCGATCTGGACGATAATCGCTACGAGCGCGCCTAATGCATTTTGCGGCGACGGCTTGCGTTGCTGGTAGGCCCAACGTCTCGTTCTCAGGCGCACTAGGCGCGTCAGGGGCAACATCGACCGTTACAGGCACGACGCGAACCGTGACGGTCCCCGCAGGTAACAGCGGTGTCGTCGGCGTTAATCAAGAATTTTCCGTTGTTGGCGGCACGCTGGAGCATTCGCTTAACGGGGGCGGGTTTGTCACGACAGGCGCGACGATCACGTTCGCCAACGGCGATACGGTTCAGTTCCGGGTGACATTCCTGCCAAGCGCTGACGGCAACATCATCACGCTGCGCGACCAGACCGTTTCCCGCGACATCGTTACCTTCACGATAGGCCGAACATAATGGATGAGATCGAGACGACTAACTCTGCTTTGGCGGTTGCTGCGATTCTGAGCGGCGCTGGATGGAAAGCTGATCCCGGCTGGGGCGGCTTCACCTACGGAACGTGCGTTGGCGGCTTAGCGCCTGATGGCAACGTGTACGTGAAGAACTGGGCTGCTATCGGCCCGGATCATCCCAAGTACAGCGCCGACACGCCAGACACAGCGGAAGAGGCGGCCCAATGGCTTGCGGATCGCTACAAAGCCAACCCGCTTGAAACCGAAGTCACACTAGACCCTGTTGCGCTTCAGAGCGAAGAGGTGGAGAATCCGGGGGATGAAAGCAACGGCGAAACTGGCGCGTCATCTGGAGAAAAAGGCAGCTTCGATGGCTCTGAGTTGGGCGCCGGAGATGACGTATCTGTGCGACTGCCCTCCGGGTTGGGAGAGCTGGACGTTCGAGGAACGGAGGGCGTGGATGCGTCAGGCGATGCAGATGCTTATGACGAGCGAGCAGAACCCGATCTAATCGACGCCGACTTCACCGAACCCGAAGACCTCGGATCAGAACTCCTAGACGTAGAGTCAGAGCTACTTGCTCCTGAGCTTCCTGCGCCTGATCCAGAAGACTTCGCACCGGATGAAATCGTACCGCAAGAAACCCAGAGCGGCGCGTTCATCTTCGGAGACAACCTAGACCAGCTTCGCACCGCAGCGATTGGCCGTGTCATCCGCTACGCTAACGCGCTCATGCCTCACTGGGCAATCCAAGACGATGCGCGCCTTGCTTATCTTCGTAACTTCGCGATGGGCGTATCAGAAAAGCGCTGGGACGATGACCCTGCACTGAGCGCTGAACTGAACGCGCTGGAAACCACGATCCGCCGCATCAACGAGATTAAGAACTCACGCGACGCCAAGGTTGAGTTTCTGGAAGGCGCAAGCCGTGAAGAGATTATCGACTTCGCGGTTGAGGCCAACTGGCCATGAGCCCCGCACCGTCCGAGGGCTGGGTGCACCGCGCCCCACGCCCGCTCATGGGTTGGGGCGGCGTCCTGCTTATCGTGGTCTGCCTGCTCTTCCTTGTCGTCCTGGCCGCCATCGCAACGTTCGCGATGTGGCGCTGGGCTAACGGCCAGCCGATCGACCTTATGGGCTTTGCCGCGGTGCTGGGCCAAGCCACGGCGGCCGGCGCTGCGATCTGGAGCCTCGTGAAGCGGTTCATGATCGGGCGCGAGATGCAACGGGCCGACGAGATCCGCACGGGTCAGAGTGTACCCCCTTTCGTCCCGCCGCAGCCTTCCTCGCCCACGCCCGAGGGCGGAGTCGTCAACACCGGAGCGCTGAACAACCAATGACCCTCCTAGACCGCGCGCGCCAGATCATCACTGGCGCTCGCGCCTATCGCTTTGAGGGCGAACGAGAGAACCACGCCGACCTACTCCGAGAGCGCCGCGTCAGCCTGTCCATGATGGCCAACGTTGACCCGCAGAACCCCGACCAGCTCCGCATGGCGTCCGAGATCGAGCACGACGCAGAAGCCCGGCTTACGGTGCTTCTAGGCAAGCCGCAGCTCACCCTGGAAGAGAAGCGGGAGCGGGACGCTATCCAGGCCGCAATACAGGCGCGTAGGGCGGGCTTTGGGGAAGCCCCCGTGCTTGTCCCCCGCCAAGCAGGATGGACGCCACCGCGCTTCCTGAGCGCCCTGGGAGGCGTCCAGCTTTGGCAGGCTCTAGCCGTAGGCTGGGCCGTCACGTTCGGTCTGCTGGGCGTCCAGACGGCGCGTGTGGCCAGCCTGAAGGGCCACGAGCGGGAGATGCGCCAGGACCTGCGCGAAGCCGCCAATACGATCGACCACTACCAGCAGCGGGAGGCTCAGTACGACGCCGCCCTTCAGAGCGCTCGTGCGGTCGCCACCGAAACGGCGGACGCCTTGGAGCGTGAACGCAGCCGCGCCGCGCGCGCCGCCGCAGCAGAGCGAAGGAGACAACGTGCAATTCAAGACGTTATTGCTAACAGCCCTGAGCCTCCCGCTTGGAGCCTGCGGGACGATGAGCCTAGGACGAACTAGCGCCCCACCTGTCGTTGCGCCGCTGGTTATTTCGCCCGCCTGTCTGGTGGGGCCTGTGGAAGCAGCGCCCGTCGAAGAACCGCCGATCCCTGACCCGATCGAACGGCCAGCAGGCCAGCCTACAGCTCAGAACTACCCCGCATGGCTCACCTATGAAGCGCGTCGGCGCGAGCGGGCCGAACTCTACGGGCTTTTCTTCCAAGGCCAGCGGGATGCGTTCCAGTCCGCTTGGGAAATGAACGCCGACACACAGACGCGGTGTCGCGACTGGGCTCGCAGCCAAGACCAATGAGCGGAGATCAAATGGCAGATAACGCGGCTGGGGGCAGCCAATACGTCACGTATCGCGAGCACATCACAGCGAAGGAGGAGGCGGCCAAAGTTATGTCCGCCATCCAACTTGAACAGGCCGCACAACGCGCCGCGCTGATGCACTTACCCGATGACGTGCGCAGGCTAACGGAAGCGGTGAATGGCCTAGGCAATCGGCTAAGCGCGCCACAACCGGCAGCGACCGATCCGAATGCGTTGGCGATGCACCACGCAGCAGACGCGCTGAAGCGCGCCACAGACGCGCTCGCACAGCGCC
>ERZ869925.626-NODE-626-length-23360-cov-9.336838_pt1 | contig 23360 bp, 21 predicted proteins | sample MGYA00579311_ERZ869925 | MGnify/ENA primary metagenome ERZ869925 (study PRJEB32216, sample SAMN09231817) | wastewater metagenome | place: USA: Maryland | collected 2016-07-30 | study: EMG produced TPA metagenomics assembly of the PRJNA472060 data set (Reclaimed...
AACGAATCATAAGCTGCGCTCCATGCCGAAGAAGCGCCGCCGCGAAAAGAAGTTTGAACCCCCGCCCCTGCGCCCGGGGGATTTTCTGGAGCCGAGCCCACGCCGCCGGATGCGGGTCAGCCGCCACCGCATGAAGAACGCGATGGAGATTATCGCCCGCGCTTACACGGAGTAGCATGGCCAACGCCACCGTGCATCTGGCGGATTCCTTTCGGCCCGCCTTCGGCCTGCCGTGGCGCGCCCCTCTGCCGCACGAGCATTTCAAGGATTGGTCGAGCGAGGAAATCGCGCGCTACCTGACGACGCGCAAGATGATCGAGCAAAACGCCGAGGAGAACCCGGTGGGCGCGGGTTGGACGCTGCCCATGTGGGAGGTTATCATGGATAACTGGTGTAAATACCAGAATATAATTATCTTAGGTGGCAACCGTTCCAGTAAATCGATGCTGGCTTCACGTCTTTGCGTCTGGGCTGGCTGCACGATACCGCAGGCCGAAATCCGCTGCTATCATGTCAACGAGGACCGTTCCATCGAGGACCAGCAGCGCATGATTTGGGACGCACTGCCGCCCGCCGTGAAGAATATGCCGACCAAAAAAGGCGTGAGCCATTCGCTCACGTGGTCGCAAAAAAACGGCTTCACTGACAACATTTGCATTCTGCCGCCCATTGCTGGATATCGGCGCGGCGGGTCGATCAAATTCGGCAACTACAAACAGTATCAGCAGGACGCACAGGTAGCCGAGGGATTCAAGAGCCACGTGATTTGGGGCGACGAGGAAATGCCGCAGAAAATGTTCGAGACGCTTCAATACCGGACCGTCGATTATCACGGGCGCATCATCCTGACGTTCACGACCCTGACCGGCTGGACGCCGCTCGTGCAGGATATTCTTGGCAAAACGCGGACCCTGAAAAAGCGCCGTTCTGATCTCCTCGGCATCGAACTGCCCATCATGCAAGAGAGCCTGTCCCGGCCCGGCACCGTCATCTATTACCTCTGGACGAGCGATAATGCCTTTATCGACACGTCGGATTTTCTGGCGAAGATCAAGGGCCGCCCGCGCGACGAGATCATGGCGCGTGCGCACGGCATTCCCACGAAGTCGGTCACGAGCGTTTTCCCGTCCTTCAATAAGGAGGTCAACGTGGTGCCGCACGAAAGCCTGCCGTTCGTGAAGGATCCTAAATACAAATGCACACGTTACATGGCGATTGACCCGGCGGGGCAAAAAAACTGGTTCCTCCTCTGGGTAGCGGTGGACCCGGCAGGGACGCGCTGGGTTTATCGGGAGTGGCCGGACTACGATGATTGGGCGCTCGCCGGAAACACCGTCGAGGGCAAGCCCGGCCCGGCGACCAAGGGGTCCAGCAAAGGCATTCGCGAATACGTCGAACTCATTCGCCAGTTGGAGGGCGACGAGGAAATCTATGAGCGCTTCATCGACCCGCGCCTCGGCAACTCCGAAAAGCAGAGCATGGACGGCGCGACGACGATAATTTCGGATTTGGACGACGCGGACATGACCGTGATTCCGGCTCCCGGCGTGGACATCGAGGACGGATTGCAGCGCATTAATAACCTCCTCGCCTACGATGAGGCGAAGCCCATCGATTCCCTGAATGCGCCGCGCCTCTACGTGTCGGACCGCTGCATGAACTTCATCTATGCTATGACCGAATACACGGCGAAGGGCGGGAAAAACGAGGCGACGAAAGACCCGATTGACTGCCTGCGTTACATCGAGGTGAGTAACCCGGAATACTATGAACTTACGAACGCGGACCCCCAGAACCGGACCGGCTGTTACTGAATAATTGACTTTCCGGCATATTAAAGCTGCTAATGCCTCAACTTGAGCAGCTACACGGGCAGCATCACCGACACCGACGTTTCCTTTGCGGACCAACTGGCTCCGGTAGGCGACGCTCCCGACCTCGACGCTTGCAAGGCCGCATTTGCCCGCGCACTCATCGACACGCAGCCTTACGTGGATCAGTGCCGCCTTAACTACCAGACGCGCTATGCCTTGTGGTCGGGTCAGTCGGCAGACGGCAAGAAACACTCGCGCGAGGGCGCTAAAATCGACCCGACGCCGTGGGACGGCGCGTCCGACCTGCGGGTTTACCTGAACGACAACGTCATCAACAAAAAGGTGGCGATGTTCTGCATGGCGCTGCGGAAAGCGAACCTCATCGCGAAGCCAATTGAGGGTAACGACGTCAAGCGAGCTAAGGTCGTATCGAATTTCCTGCGCTGGCTGATTCGGACCCAGATTCCAGGGCTCGACCGCGAGGAGGAATTGCTCGCAAACTACCTGAACGAGAAGGGTCTCGCCATCACCGGGCAGTTTTGGGAGGTCTGCCAGCAGAAAACGCTGAAGACGGTTCGCCTCGCTGACCTCCAGAGCGAGTTTCCGCAGACAAATTGGCAAACTATCATCAATTCGCCCGACTTGGCCGACGAAATTCAGGCCTTGTTTGAGGAAATTTACGGCGCGAGCGCGAAAAAAGCGAAAAAGATGCTGGTCGAACTGCGCGACAGCGGCACGACGACTGTTCCGGTGGTCGGAAAGGAAAAAAGCTACCCGGTCATCCGCGCTTTCAACCTCGACAACGATATTTTCGTGCAAGGTTCGACGACGGACCTCGAAACCGCGCCCGGAATCTGGCGCGTGCAGTATTTCAACCCGGAGCAGCTCCGTTCCTTCGTAAATACGGACGGCTGGGACAAGGATTGGGTCGAGGCGGCCATTGAGAAGTGCCGTGGTCAGCTCATCACGAACCTGAACAACCAGCCGGAGAACCAATATTGGAACCGCTCGTTCCTTTATACGCAGCAGCGGTTCACGAACATGGTCGGCGTCGTCTACGGCTATCAGCGATTGAGCGACGAGGACGGCGTCACTGGCATTTACCTGACGATTTTTCACCCGAACCTCGCGAAGGATAGCACCCAGCGCGGTTATGCGAAATTCGGCCTCCTCGACTACGGCCACGGCAAATATCCGTTTGTCCTGCATCGCCGCGAGTATCTTTCGCGCCGTATCCACGATTCACGCGGCATTCCCGAGCCCGGCAAGCCGTGGCAGGACCAGATCAAGGCGCATCGCGATTCGCGCATCGACGCCGCGTCCATGCGAATCATCCCGCCTATCTTTTACCCGATTGGCCGACCGCCTTCCCGCTGGGGTCCAGGTTCGCGCGTGCCGGAGCGCCGTCCCGGCGAATACCATTTTGGCGAGGGTCCGCCCGTCGACCCGGTGACCGACGATTCGGAGGACAGGCTGTTGTCCTCATTTAATGAATACAACGGCATCATGTCGAAGGACGGCGACCAGACAATCACGCCGTTCGAGAATCAGTTTGAGGTGGACAAGTTCATGCAGGGATGGGCCGCCGCCTACAATCAGGTGTGGCAGCTCTACAAGCAGTTCGGCTCCGAGGCGGTGTATTTCCGCGTCGTCGGGGTGCAGACCGCCGACCCGATTGAATTCAAGAAGGGCAACGAGGACGAGGAGTTCGACATCATGCTGACGTGGGACGTGGGCAACCTCGACACGGAACTGACGAAAACCAAGGTCTCCTCGATCATCCAACTCTGCCAGACGCTCGACCGCGAGGGGACGGTCAACTATTCCGAACTCCTGCAATGGGCGATGGACACGATTGATCCGAACGTCGCCGAGCGCATCCTGCAACCGGCGTCCATCGGAACGCAGCAGGTCGTCGAGCAGCAGCAGAGCGATTTGGCGAAACTGGCGGCAGGCATCAACGTGAACGTGAAGCCGGGAACTCCGCCGCAGCTAGCGATGCAGGTCATGCAGAACTGGCTTCAGGGAGCACCGGATGTGCAACAGCGCCTCCTCTCGGATGAGCCGTTCAAACAGCGCGTCGAGGCTTACGGGAAACAAATCAACATGCAGTTGATGCAGCAGCAGAACGCCAAAATCGGACGGCTCGGGGCCGCGATGCCCGGACAGGCATTGCAATGACGCCAAGGGAAATTGCCGCCGCGCGCCATGCGCAGCTTTTGTCCGCGATGGAACCATTGCTGGGCGACCCGCGTTTCGATGAATTTCTGAAGGCGGTGAAGGAATTAAAGGAGCAGGCCGTGGAACTCGCCATTGGGCATGACACCGTCAAATCAGATCGCGCGACCTTGGCCTCTCTCGGGGAAATCCGGGCTTACGTGGCGATTCTCGACATCGCTGAAAACCACCGGATGCAAATCGAAATGGAGCAGGACCGGCGCATCGAAGAGCACGCTTCCGCGCACGAGTCCTAGTCCATTAGCTGCGATTATACTCGACATGATGGTTTAGCTGTACTTATAGGTTCCTCACTGAGCCGCCCGGCTCTGCTGAAAACGAACTTGGACGCTATCCATGCCAGACCAGACAACTCCGGCTCCCTCGCAGCCCGCGCCCCCGGCGCAAAGCGATGTCGTCAAACCCACCGGCCCTGAAAACGTCGGAGTGACCCAGTATGCGCGGCAGTTTCTAAATCCGCTGCCCGCTGCTCCCTCCGCCCCGGAATCAACCCCGGCAGCGCCGATCACGGCGGAGACAAGTTCTCCCACCGTCACCCCGGAGTCAGCGTCGAGTCCCGAGCCCAGCGCTCCCGAATCGCACGAGGACGAGGGCGAAGCTCTTTCACAGTCAACTTCTCACTCGCTGCCACCTGAAATTCAGGCGGCAGTGGACAAGCGGATAGCGAAAATCACCGCCAAGCGGAAAGAGGCGGAACGGCGCGCGGAAGCGCTGGCGCAGGAATTGGCGCAGGCCAAGACCCAGCAGCCGGTTCAAGCTCCGACCCCCGTTCCTCAGGCCGATTTGCCGGTTCCTCCGCTCGCCAAGATCACCACGATTCAGGAATTGCAGGACCTTCACCATCAGGCTTCGGAAGCCGTGAGGTTCGCGGAATACAATCTGGACCGGGATGACGTGGTCGAGCGGGTCATGGAAACCGGCGAGACGGCCAAGGGCGTCATGGTGGACGGTCAGTTCTACACCAAGGCGCAGCTTCGGCAGATCAAATACAATGCCCAGACGGTCAAGGAATCGGAAATCCCCAAGCGGGCCCAGTTTCTTACCGCCCAGCATCAGGCGACGCAGCAGGCTTTCGAGATTTACCCATTTCTGAAGGACCCGACGACGCCCGAGTATCAGACTGCCGCCCTCGCCTACCACGAACAGCCGTGGCTCGCCAATATGCCCAACAGCGCCCTCATTGTGGGGCGCATGATAATGGGCCTCAAGGCCGAGCAGGATTTGGTCAAGGCCAAGACGAATGGCGCGCCTCCCAAGGGCGCGACCCCGTCGAAGCCGAGACCAAGCGGGGACCAGTCCGCCGTCACGAGTGCCGACACCGGCCCAAGCCGGGTCCCGCTCACGACGACGACGCGCTCGGCGCTTGCTCAAGAGGATGCGAAGTTGGCTAAGAAGGGGAACGTGACGGCAGCAGAATTTGCCGCTTCGCTAACCCGTAAAGCCCAACTTCGTAATTCTCTTTAGCAATGGCTATCGCAACAACTTACAATACCGCAGGCGACCGTGAAGACCTCACGAACGCCTTGACGATTCTTACCCCGGAGGACTGCCCGAAGACCTCCATGTTCCCGAAGACGACGAATCCGACGAACGTCTATCAGGAATGGCAACTCGACACCCTCCTGCCCGTTGATTTCTCGGGCATTCCCGAAGGCCAAGATTTCACCGCCTTCACCGATCAGGTCGCCCAGCGCGCCCGCGTCGGCAACTACATCCAGCGTTTCGGCGGCACGTGGGCCGTCTCGCGGGAGCAGCTCGCCTCCAATCCGGCGGGCGTCGACAACGAGGTTTCCAACTCGAAGACGAAGACCCTGCGCGAACTGAAGCGGTCCATCGAGGCCTGCATCGGTTCCGACAACGACCGCCAGCAGGCGGTGGGCGCGACGCCGGGCAAGACCCGCGCGCTCGGCAAGTGGATCAGCACGTCGCCCGGTACGGACGTGCCCGCGATCTACTATACGCCGTCAGCTTCGATTGACACCACGGTCACGGCGTCCCTGTCGGAGACGAACTTCAACGACGTGTTCACCTCGATCTTTACGCAGGTCGGTGGCCGCCGTTCATATCAGCTTTTCGCTGGTCCGTCGCTGAAGCGCGCGATCTCGAACTTCCAGCGTGCCTCCGGCACCACTGCCGCCACCCAGCGGTATATGGTGACGCAGGATGCGACGGAGCATCAGATCGACCTCAACGTCACAATCTACGAGGGCGACTTCCACACGGTCACCGTCATTCCCGATCTCTTTAACGGTGTCGCGGACGGCGCAAATCCCTCGACGACCACGAGCCAGCAGAAGGCGCGCGGCTACGTCATCGACCCGGAACTGGTCGGCATCGGCACCATGTATGGTGTCGAGTCGAGGGACAACCCGGACTTTGGCGGCGGCCCGAACGGTTACGTTCGGACGGCCATGCTCCTCATGTGCAAGAATCCGCTCGGCCTCGGCAAGTTCGCCGCTGTCAGCTAACCCGAAAGGAATAAACTACCATGGCTAACACAAACGTCACGATTGCCAATTCGGGCCAGACCACGCTCGGCGCGATGAACTTCCCGCCGCTTGGTTGCAACACCAAGTGGACGATTCCGTACACCCTTGTCGCCACCGGCACGGGTTCCACGGATACGGTCACCGTCGCCCTTGGCAACACGCCCGCCAAATGGGTCATCAATTCCGCCTATGCCGTCGTCACGACGGCCTTCGCGGGAACGACGGCCTTCAGCATCACGGTGGGCACGACCACCACCACGAACGCGATGATTGCCTCCGCTGACCTGATTGCGGGTGGCGCGAAACTGTATCCGCCCGCCTCGGGCGTGCCGGTTTCGACCAACCTCAGCGGTACGTCGGCCCTCGCCCTCGTTGCCACGTTCACGAACGCCACGGGCGGTTCGCCGAGCGCAGTCACGGCGGGTCAGGTGGACATCTACGCAAATGTCGTGGACCTGAGCGACCTCGGCTAATCCAAGGTCATCGGAAAAATTCGGGAGGCATATGGATTAACTCCTATGCCTCCCTTTTCTCTTTATGATTGATAACCAAGCGACCGCCGACCTCGCGCGCCAAGTCACCGAGGAGACCACGAGCCAGCTCCCGCAGGAAAAACTGGAGGGCGAGCAGGCGATGATCCGCACTGCCAACGAACTCGCGGAACGCGGCTCCGATTACGCGGACGGGCGCGGTCAGGCGATTGGCTCCATTCCGCCGCGCATCTACATGCGCTGGAATCTCCTCCTGCCGGGCTGCTGGAACGACAAGACGTTCGTTGAGGAATTCCTTCAGGATAACCCGCAATGCCGCTGTCCGGGCTACCGCCCGCGGCCTACCTCCATCCGCAACACGTTTCGGATCGGCGGGGACTTTTACCAGAAGAACAAGCATCTCGTGACGAATGGCCCATAAGGTTTCCAGTTACAGCGCGTTCGTTTCCAAGTGCAGCGCCCTCATCGGCATTCCCTACGATGCCATGACCGCGCAGGAGCAGGCCTTCCTTGCGACGTTCTTCGACAACCAGATGGGAAACATGTGGGCGGACAGCAATTGGATGGATGTCTGTCCATACGGCGAGGCGCGGTTTGCCGGCGACCTCCTGACCTATTCCAACGACCTGACAAAAAGCTCCTACTGGAGCCTCTACAATTACACGGCAACGGCAAATGCCCTCTCCAATCCTGCTGACGGTCGCATGACGGCAACCAAGGTGCTGGAGACATCCGCCGTCAGCGTGACGCACGGCGTGGTGCAAAACTACACTTTCATCCCGAGCGTCAACTATCAGTATTCGGCTTATCTGCGGCCCATCGGTGGCCGCTCCGCTATTTCGCTGGAGATTTACGACGGGGCCAACACCTACACGGCATTTTTCAATATCCTGAATGGGACACTGACTTCGCAGTCTGCGAACATCACGCAGACGCCCACGATCACGCAGCAGAACAACGGATTTTGGCTCTGCACCCTTTATATCACGTCGGCGGCCACGGCTGGGGCGGGCACCGTGGCAACCGGCTCCTCGGTCAATTACACCGGAGACCCGACGAAGGGATTTTATTCGTGGGGCCAGCTTCTCCTGCAAACGTCCTATGCCGATCCGACTGCGATCAATATTCCCTACGAGCAGCTCGGCGAGGACACGATTGACGAGGTTTTCCAAGTGTGGGCGACTAGCCCCGCTTCGGCGCTTGCGCCGCGCCCGCAGGGTTACGAGCTGACGCCGGATAACATTCAGATTGTTGGGCCATCCGGCTATTGGGGCTGGGGGGTCAACTATTCCGCCTATCCGAACGGCTACACGCCCTGCCAGAATCCTTTCTACATTTATTACCGCAAGGAAATGCCGAGCTACACGGGAGCGGCCTACAGCAACACGGCGACTTACGCTGTCGACGACCAGATTCTTTTCACGGATGGAGACGGTGTCATGAACTTCTGGAAATGCGAGGTGGCGACGACGGCGGGGCAGAGTCCCGACACGACGCCGGCCAGTTGGCGACTGCTCGAAATCCCGCTCATGTTTCTTATGTTCGCCGTCTACGGCTCATATGCGGACTGGCTCCGCATGGATGGGCAGTTGGAAAAGGCTGCCGCAATGGATACGCTGGCGGAAAGCTATCAGGACCAAGAGGCGGACAAGGCCGAGCGGCAAGCTGGCTGGGTGCTGCCGATGAAGGTGCAGAGTCACGTCACAAGCCAACAGAGGACATGGTAATTTCGTTCAGTCCCACGTAATTCCCGGTTTCCGGGTAATCGCTTAACCTCAACCCATAAAAATAAAGTGAGTTTCTCAATCCTCCGCCCCCTCTATCCTTCACCCACGCGCTCGGGAAACTCCCTTGTCGCAGGCCAGCTAACGACCGCGACCTCAACGGCAGCGGTGGCCCTTGTCGGTACCGCGCTCAACGGCGGCACGCATATGTGCATGTTCGATATTCAGGGGGGCAATGTCTGGTGCACGGTTGACGGTCAAACCCCGTCTTCCACCAAGGGCCACCTCCTTTCGGTCGGGCAGGCTTACACGTGGTCCGCCGGAATGATGAACGCGGCGAAGGTCATCGCGACCACGACCACCAACGCAACCATCTGGATCAGCGAACTACAGGACTAACATGGGCCTCGCAAATCTCAGCAATCCTCTGGGTGGCTCCGGCGGTTCGGGTTCAGGCTCGGGCAGTGGAGTTACCTCCATCATCCCGGGCGCGGGTATCTCCGTGGACCAAGCCACTGGCAACGTCACAGTCACAAATACGGGAACGGGCTCGGGCGATATGCTGTTGGCCGGAGTCCAAACCGTGACGGGGGCTAAAACCTTCGGCACGATTGGCGGCGCGGTGGGTAAACTCATCCTCGCCGGTTCCACCTCAGGCTCCTCGATCCTGAATGCGGCGGCGGTGGCGGGTTCGACCACGATCATCCTTCCGAACGCCAACAGCACGCTCCCAATCTATACGCAGCAGGTCACGTATGCCGGTCCGAGCGCGGCGCGGACGGTCACCTACCCGGATGCCAGCTTCACGGTGGCCCGGACCGACGCCGCCAACACGTTCACCGGGACGCAGACCATCACGACACTCGCCGGAACCTCCAGCATCACGGGTGCGGCAGGGAACATGACGATTACGGCGGGTACTGGTAATTCCCGCACTCTGACCCTTCGGACGACAACCTCCGGCGGTTCGGCCACCAACGCCGTCGTGTTCGATGCAACGCAGGGCGCAAGTTTTGTCGGCGTGCTGGCGGCAGCGGGAGCCACGATTTCCAGCTCCACGGCATTTATCACGCCCGCCTCGACTACGTCTGTTTCCAGCCTGCGCCTGCCGCACGGCTCGGCCCCAACTTCTCCCGTTAACGGCGACGTTTGGACAACCACCTCGGCAATGTTTGTCCGCATCAACGGAAGCTCCGTGCAGCTTGGCGCGGCATCCGTTCCCGGCTCGGACACGCAGGTTGTGTTCAATGACGGCGGTGCATTCGGCGCGGACGCCGGAATGACCTACAACAAGACGACTGACTCCCTGACACTCGCCGGTTCGCTCACGACGGGGAGCGGCGCTTCGACCGCTGGCGCGCTTGTTCTGACCCAAGGCACGACGCAATCAACGGGCACGACCAACATCACGATTCAGGCTCCGACTTCGGTCACGAGTTATATTCGCACCCTGCCGGGCTCGGCAGCAACCGGGTTCTATCTCGGCACGAACTCGGCTGGAACGGTCACGGATACTCAAGTTGCCTCGGTCGGCACGGGCAGCGTAGTCCTGTCCGCTGGCGCTCTTGCGGTCACTACGGCCAAAACCCTGACCGTCACGCAAAGCCTGACCCTATCAGGCACGGACTCGACCGTGATGACCTTTCCGACGACCTCGGCTACTATCGCGCGGACGGATGCAGCCAATACCTTCACCGGAGCAAGTGCCACAACCTCATGGACGGCCAACACCCAATCCGTTCGGACAAACAACACCACCCTCGCGACCACGGCGTATGCGGATCGAGCTTCACTTGTGGGCAATGCTACCTCGGCCCTCTCTGGCACAACGAGCACCACCATTGACTGGTCCCTCAGCAATAGCTTCAGCCTAACCTTGGGCGGTAATCTTGGGACGGTCACCTTTAGCAATGCCACGGATGGGCAGACCATTGTAGTCGCCCTGACCAATACGGCCAGCAACTATACGGTCACATGGGGCAATAGCATCAAATGGGTGGGAGGTTCCCAGCCGGTTCAGACTGTGGGAGCAAAGACCGATATTTGGACCATAACCCGTTTCGGCAGCACTTATTACGGTGCCGTCGTGCAGAACCTGTCTTAAGCATGTCGCGTTTCCCTGTTTCGTTCTGGAACAGTTACACCGGCGGCGGAGGTGGTGCGACTATTTCGTCAGTTTCCGAAGCTTCGCGTGGAACAAGCGACACCTCGTTTGCCTTGGCAGCGATTACATTCACCGTCACGGCTGGCAAGGCTTACGCCTTCTTTGTCAAACTGGAAACAAACGCCCCGAATACGGTGACCCTGAGCGGGGCCAACACCGGCACGATGACTGCCGGTCAGTTGCTCACCAATGGGGCACTGTACGGGCGGTGGTATTACGTTACTTCGATGGCGAGCAGCGGAAGCACCGTATTTACTGGAGCCGCATCGGGTGGTCTCGGTGAATATGCCCGCTGCTGGCTTTGGGAGATCACCTACACCGGTACTTTGTCGGCGGATGTCGACCCGTCCACCGGCACGGGAACCGCAACCACAGCGACGAGCGCCAGCTTCACGACGACCGGAACATCGGAGGTGATTCTGGCGGGTGTGGCAAACGACACAGGTAAGACTTACACTTCGCCAACGATTGCCGGAAGCGCCGCCACGACTGGAACGGCTTACAGCGACGCGCAGACGTACTACCGGATTCTATCCGGTACCGTTTCTTCGCAAACTGCGGCCATCAGCTACACGGGTTCCACCATCTACTGCGCTCCGGTTCTCGGGCTGAAGGCCAGCTAGCACAATGGCCATCGTCCCGTCTACCAACCTCGTCACGTGGCAGGGTAACGTCGGGGTGTCCGGCGGCATCCCGACCAACGGCGTCCAGTATGGCTCCACGCTTAATCCGGCGGGCGGCGGCTCGGATGACCAGCCAGCCATTCAGACGGCCCTGAATGCAGCGAGCACTCAGTATGGAATCAGTGGCACCGTTCAAATCGTTCAATTGGCCGCAGGAGCATGGCGGCTCAATGGTACGGACCTCACCGCCGTCAACGGAGTTATTCTGAGAGGAACGCTTTCCGGGGCTACAAAGTCTACCGTTTTCACAATCCCGAGTGGGGCTCAGATTCAGGTGCGTAACTCGCCCTATGATCCCTCCGGTTCAGGTTCGACGAATTCGGCCCTGACGACGAATGCCACCAAAGGTTCGACCACCATCGTCGTCGCCGACGCGAGTTGGGTGTCGGTCAATGATCTCATCGTTATATCGCAATTGGATGATACGAGTTTTGTAAATCCGGCGGGGGAAAGCGACTCAACCGCACAGAGCTATGTTTATCCCGGCACCTATGGCCTTGGTCAGACATGCAAGGTGACGGGGAAGGCGAGCAATACTCTCACCATCGAAGTGCCGCTATATTGGGATTACACCACAACGCTCTCGGCCAAGATTTCAAAGGTGATGACGGCGGGGCGGCGATTGTTCGGAGTCGAAGACATCAAGTTTGTGCGCTCAACGGACGTGGACACGCAATTCTTCGCCTTCGATACGGTGGAGAACTGCTGGCTGAAGAACGTGGAGGTTTCCAACATCGGGAGGAACGGCGTTCTTTGCTACGTCTGCTACCGCTGCGAGTTTCGCCACTGCACCTTCACGGGTGGGGCGCTCCTGGGCGCTGGACAAGGCTACGGCTTCGCGCTCTACAACTACACGAGTGCGTGCTTGGTGGAGGACAACATTGCGACCGCCTGCCACGCGGCCTACATCACGGACCTTGCCCCGGCGGGGAATGTATTTGGCTACAACTTTGAGGACCTGTCGATTGCCGACTCGCACCAGTCCCCCGCGTTGGCGACGCACGGGTATCACTCGCTGATGAACCTCGCGGAAGGGAATTACTTCAACTCGAAGATTCTTTGCGACAACACCCACGGCTCCGGTTCCAGCACGACGATGCTCCGCAATCGCATCCTCGGCTACAGCTCGACGGACCACAGCTACGACAATAGCGCGGTCCATATCTACAAATGGAACCGTAATTGCAACTTGGTGGGAAACATCCTAGGCAAAGTCTCATGGCAGACAACGACCCAAACGTGGTATCCTACTTCCTACGATCCGAACACGGACAAGGTGGTGATTCGCGGCGGCGACAATGCCGCCGGGACTGGCTCCGGCGCGGGTGGCGACTCGCTTGCCACGTCGAATCCGATCATCGAAGGCAACTGGGATTCGGTCAGCGGTACAGTCACGTGGAATATCACGCCCGAGGCGATTCCAGACAGCTATTACTATTCGACGACGCCCGCCATTTTCGTCGGCACCGGTCTCGCATGGCCTGTCTACACGTCGTCAATGGGCAACAGCGCCACGGCGCAGATGATTCCGGCGGGCTATCGCTACTACAATGGCGGCGTGGACCCGGTGGGCTCAACGCAGACTTCGGCCATGAATGGCGTCGCTAAAATCGTCGGGAAGGCCACGATCAAATGAACCGCTACCAGACATACCAGCCGCTTGACGACACGCCGCTCAACGACGGCGACCGTTATTTCTTCGGGATGTTCTCGCGGTATCATCCGACCAACCTCAAGCCCGGCCAGCTCCATTATTCCGGCAACGGGCGCATGGACCGAGGGACGTGGAAGGTCCGCGCGGGATTGGCCGCGCTATCCACGGACATCAACCTGACCAATCCTCCGCTGATTGTGGATCAGTTTTCGCTCGCTCCTGACGTGCCGCTCACCTCCATCACGCGCGTCACGACGACCGCCACCGCCACGAGCACGTCGCCGCATGGATATTCGACCGGGAATTACGTCAACATCCGTGGTGCGACTGGGGCCGACGGATTGCTCTATAACGGGGACTTCACTATCACGGTGACCGGGGCATCAACCTTCACCTACACGATGGCCGGAACCCCAACCGGATCGGCGTCCGGCACCTTGGTCGCCAATCGCGGCCCGCGCGTCTTCAACAATTATCCGTCTCAGGCCGTGGGTTCCGGGGACTATGCAGACGACACGACCAACACGGAGGGAATCATCATCGCCTCGACGGCCGAGGCTTATCTTTACCGCTACGGTACACCCACGCTCACGATTGCCTACCCCGCCAACGAGGGCTGCGTGATCGGACAGCCCTGCGACATCAGACAGTTCTTGGACAAGGTTTACATGTTCCGTGGCTACTCCACGTCCACGAATCCGCCACTGGCCGTCACTTCCATCACACAGGCGGCAGGTACGGCGACTGTTACGACGACCGCCAATCATGGCCTGAGCACGAATAACTGGGTCACCATCGCCGGAGCGGGGCAGTACGGTTACAACATCGTCGGGAAAATCACCGTTACGGGTCTCACTACCTTCACCTATGCGGTCAATGCCGCGACGGTGAGTCCGGCAACCGGGACCATTACAGCGCGTCCCTGCCAGCCGCCGATGTATTGGGACATGAACACGACGACGCTGGCATTCCAAATCGTGCCGGAAGGACAAAACGCCGCCGGTGCCCCCATCATTGACATGCCGTGCGTGGATTGGGGAATGTATTTCAAGAGTCGGTTTGTGCTCCCTTACGCTCGGGACCAGCTCATCATGTCGGACATTCTCGACGCGAACAGCTATGACCCGACGCACACGCAATTTCGCATCCTGCCGGGCACGAATGACTGGCTGATCGCCGCCTTTCCCTATCAGGACGCTCGCCTCCTCGTGCTTTACCGCAAGTCCGTTCACACGCTCATCATGGACGGGACAGACCTGTCGATTTCCCAGACGTTTGAAATCACGCGCAATTTTGGGTGCATCGCGCGGCGCTCCGTCGCCAACTGCGGGCCATACATCGCATGGCTTTCGGATATTGGCGTCGTGCGAATGCAGGTCACGGGGGAATTGTCGCTCATCAACAATCAGGCTCCGTTGTCGGACCCGATTCAGGACCAATTTCAGAATATCAACTGGGCCTATGCCACCAACGCCGTCGCGGTGTTCTGGAACAACCGCTATTATCTGGCCGTTCCGACCGGCTCCTCGACGCTCAACAATACGGTGTTCGTCTTCAATTTCCTGAATGATGCATGGGAGTCGGTTGACACCTACCCGCCGGGCTGGGACGCGCTCAATTTCCATGTGATGTCCTACAATGGGACCAAGCGCATTTTCACCGTCTCTACCGTCGGATACGTCACACTGCTGGAGCAAAACGACTACGACGAATTCGGGGCACCGGGCAGCGTCGCTGATTTCGCGATAGCTGGCGACATGGAGACAAGGAACTATCTCTGTGACACCTACGACATGAAAAAGGTAAAGCGTTTCCAATTGGACGGGGACGTTTCCAGCGGGGACAAAATCCAAGGAACCTACGTTCTGGAGAACCCCGATTATTCGCTCGCAGTCCTCAATTATACCGCTACTAGTTCCACCGGAATCACCTTGCGGCTCCCGGTGCAGCGTCGCGGAATTTCTGGCAGGCTGGAACTGACGACGAGTGCCGGAAGGCCTGAGTTTCATTCCGTCACCATTGAAACCGCTATCACGAGTCGCCAAACCCTTAATTATTCCTAGCGCATGGCTCTAGTCATCACACCGGGTTATACATGGAGCGCGGGCGAAACGGTCACGGCGACCAAGCTTAATAGCGCAGACTCGCCGTCTATTGCAAACGGCCAAACTTATACGTTTGGGGCAGGCAGCGCCGCCGCCCCGTCGATCAATTTCATCGGAGGAACCACCACCGGACTTTATCTTGGATCGTCCGCCGTCGGATTTTCGGTTGCTGGGATTTCAGTGGGCACTTGGTCAGCAGCAGGCGTCTCCACATTGCGTGTTGCCACGACTGGCGCCATAGCCAGCGGAACCTATGGCGCTGATTTTGTGGCAACATCGGGTGCCGATAGAACAATTCTTCGTGCCGGGGTCGGTGGAATTAGCAATGGATTTACCTCCGAGTATGTATCGTCCCGGATGCTTTATACCTTGGCAGATGGGGATCTGTTAATCCCGTCCCTGTGCGCTAAGAGTTCCGCCTTCACGGCATCGGCCACGACAAGCTTGGCAAATATCACCGGCCTAAGCATCACACTGACAGCGGGTGCCACCTATTATTTTCGGGCGAAGTTGCTCGGGTCGGGAACGGCGGTTCCTTCTGCGGGCGGTATCAAAGTAGCAATTTCCGGCACCTGTACGGCAACCTCCATCATTGCCTCGATTGCCGGGTCCTTTGGCACAGCGGCCACGACACCTTATTATCGTTCTGTCGTGACGGCGCTGGATAGCGCGACCTCCAATACTCCGACCTCGGACACGTCGCTCGATATGACAATCGAAGGAACCATTGTTGTGAACACGGGAGGTACGCTGACGATTCAAGCAGCGCAGGTTACGGCCTCCGGGGTCACTACAGTCAGCGCCGGGTCGTCGCTCTGGGCGCAAAGAATTTCCTGATTTATGCCTGAAATCAAACTGACTCCCATCGAAGCACTCGAAAACCTAGACAAGGTGGCCGCCGTCGCGACGACCAACCGCGAAGGTCACGACATCCTAAAGGAATCCATCCGGGTTCTTCGCGAACTCATCCTGAAGAGCCAGCCGTAAAATGCCATATTCGCTGCTCGATCCTACCAGTTGGTTCTCCGCTGGCCAAGCCGCAGACTTGGCCAACACGGTAAACTATACTCCGGGCGCTGGCTATCTCGGGTTCGGCAACAACGCGGTCAACGATCAGGGCGGCTATGCGACTGGTTACGAGGGTTATGTTGGCAATACGGGCGACTGGCTCGACCCGGCGGTGACGGGCGGGACCGGCAACGGCATCCTGCGCGCAATGGGATTCAATGGGACCATGCCGACCTTTGACGGGTCGATTGTTCCTCTGGATACGAGCCTGATTGGCATTGGCAATTATCCGGCTAGCACGCCTAGTCCCGGGCCTTCCACGATGCTGCCGGGATTGAATGGCATTCCAAGTAACAGCGCTCAGTATAATTTTGGACAGGGCTTGGGTAATTTCCTCAACGCCCCAAGCACCTTCCTTTACAATCTTCTCACTGGCAGTAACGCATCCTATCCCGGCGGAGTGATGGGCAACATCACGGGAAAACTGGGAAGCGCCGTGGGCGGCCCGAGCGGCACCGGGCCGCTTGTTGGCGGGACTCCCGGAACGACAGTTAATTTCAGCGGAACGCCTAATGCCTTCGGTGATATTGGAGGCGGCCCATTCTTGGGCCAATCCAGTCCGGGCGCTGGATCGTTCGGGCTTGGGCTTAATGGCGGCCTTTTGGGCCAGAGCACCGGCCTGTATAACGGAATTGGAGCCGGAAACACCAATCCTTCCGCTGGCACAAATAACCCGATGTCGTTTGCGGATTGGGCGGCATGGAATGCATGGGCCGGGGCTCCCACCGGTTCAGGCGCGGGCGGCGTTGCGAGCGGGGCTACAACCACAACGGCGGGCGGTCTCCCGATTGGCGGTCCCGGCATAACCACGCTTCCCCCGGTCACGTCTTCGGGAGTTTCCAATCCAGCAGGCGGATATGGCGGGTATCTTGGCGGTGGCGCATCGTCCGGCGGCGCAGGCGGCCCGTCGGGATTTGATCCCGGCGGAAACAATGCGTTGCCTCCCTACATTGTCAGCGCTCCGGGATATACGCCGCCCGGCATCACAAACCCGAATCCGACTACGACAACTGGCGGCAACGATCAGATCGAGCGTCCGGCCTTCAACTTCAATCTCCCGGGCTACTCTGCGCCGGGTGTCACGACCAATCCGGGCCAAAACCCCGGAACCACCGTTACCAATCCCGGCACGACGTTGACGCCCGGAGGTGGTGCTGGTGGCGGCGGTGGGGCAGGCTCGGTCGGCAATACCGGCGACCGCAACGCTTATCTGGAAGGCTTGGCTCAACTGTTTGCGCAAGCCGGATTGGCTCCGGGGCAATTGGAGCAATATCAGAAATATGCCCCGCAATATGCCGCGCAGGATGCGGCCACGCTCGGAACCTCGCTTTTTGGTGCGGGCGGTCCGTCCAACATCAACGATCAGTATGCGAAACTGACGGCAGGGCAGCAGGACCCGCTTCTCCAGCAGCAGAACGCGATTGCCTCGCAGCTTCTTTCGCAGGGCGGAAACCTGAGCGCCTCAGACTTGCGGAATGTCCAGCAGGCTTCACGCGGTGCGTTCGCTGCTCGTGGACTCGACGCGACGAATGCCTCGATCGTTGATGAGGCGATGCAGACGGACGCGGCGCAGCGCCAGCGGCTTCTTCAGAATCTCGGCATCGCGCAGAACGTTGTGGGGCAGAATCAGGCCCAAACCGGGCTCATCAACGCGAACAATAATTCGCTGTTCGGTCTGGCCTCTGGCCTAACGACTGCATCGAATCAGTATGCGCGAAATCAATTCGATCCATTTAGCGCATATGGTGCGGATGTTGCGGGATCAAACTACAATGCCGGCCAGTCGCGCTTGAATGCGGCGAACAACAATGCGCTGGCGCTGACGATTGCCGGCATGAACAGCGACGCGGCAAAGAGCGCCGCCACGGCGTCTACGCTTGGAAACATTTTTGGCTCATGGCTTGGCCGTTGCGTGATTGCGCGAGAGGTGTTTGGCGCGGAGAATGTCGAATGGCGGTGGTTCCGATACTGGCTGGAGCGGAAGGCTCCGGCTTGGTTTGTGGCAGCCTACGACAAATTCGGCCCTGAGATTGCCGAACGGCTGCGGCGTAACCCGAGGGAAAAGGCGCTCGTTCGCGCCTTCATGGAAAATCGCATCGCCTCGATTGAGTTGGAAGTCGCTCGGGAATTCCTGAATCTCGCCTAACAGCCATGCCCTACGCTCCGGCAGTCGCCCCTTGGTCAGCTTCACCCTCCGATTACACGGCGGGTCAATCGCGCGCGCAGGCCATTACCAACGTAGGTAATTCCATCGCCCAGGGGATGAACCAGTGGTTTCAAAACGACAAACAGGACACGCAGACGCGGGCTCAGGTGGCCGCGCTCCTGCCGCAGTTCGCGGACCGGCTTACCAACCCCGAGGACAAGACGCTGCTGGAGAAATTCATCAACCATAAGTCCAATTATAAGGACAACGGCTACTTGCTGGGCGTCTTCGCCACGCTGAAAGCCTCGGACGAGGACCGCGCCAAACAGCAGTATATGCAGGCGCAGACGGCGCTATTGCAGCAGCAACAGCGGGCGCAAGAGCGTCAGCTCGCGATGCAACAGACAGCGGACGCCAACCTGAAGTTCGCGGAGGATGTGGGCAAGAATCCATTCATCTACAACAACCAGTCTGTCGCGCGGGCGAAGGCAATCACAGGAGACCCGCTTTATTCGGTGGCGAATTCCGCGCGGACCTTCGGGCTGGACCCGGCCCTCGTGGAACGCTTCAGCACTTCCCGCTATACTCCGGGTGCATCGGTGTTGGAGCCGTTCACGATGACGACGACGGATGCGAAGGGCAATCCGGTGCACACGACGATCAACAAGCGCACCGGGCAGATCATCGGTCAGGGACCGGTCATCCCGCAGGCCGGAACGCCGCAAATGCAGGCGGAGACCGCGTCACTCGTGGAGCAGGCGAAAAAGGAAGCCGATTCCGCCAACACCTTTTTGACGGATGTGACCGACAGCGCCGAGAACGCCCGCGTGCGCGCCTCGGCGATTAAGCGCATCAACGCCCTTTATGACGCCGGAGCGCAGTCCGGATTCGCCCAAGGACAGTTGACGGACATTCAGGCCGCGCTTTCGCGGGTTGGGCTGGGCAAGAAAGGCCTGTCCAATCAACAGCAGCTCAACAAGGAATTAAATACCCTTGTCATGGAGACGGGGCGCGACCTGATGAAAGGCGGAGGCTCCGTCTCGAATTACGAGCGCAGCCTGATCGCCGATTCCACCGCCAACCCATCGCTAGACCCGGCGGCAAATCGGAACATCCTGAAAGTTTTAGGCGCTATTGCGGATCGCGCCGTCATATTGGATCGCGAACGCCAGAAGCTCGACGACCAAGGATTACCGCAAGTCGAAATTGCCAAGCGTCTTCGCAAGCTGCGTGACTCTATTCCGGTTGGAATCGAGGAATTGGGATCGGTCAAGCTACCCGCCGGATGGGAAGTCATTAAGCCCAAATCCTGATGGCCATGCAGATAAAAGGGCCGTCCGGCACGGTCTACAATTGGACCAAGGACACGCCGCCGACTGAAGCGGACATGGCGGCGCTTCGCCAAGCAGATCAGGCGAGATTTCGCACGAATCCAACCGCTGCGCCCGAAGACCCGACTGCAACCAGTGCTCCCACGAAAAGCCTAACCGAGACTTCTGCAGGAACAGTTGGAGCGTTGGGCCGCGCGGCTTTCGATGCCGGGACGGAAGGCGGCGCTGCCGCTATCGGGCAAATGATGGGAGCCGAATTTGGCCCCGCTGGAATGTCGTTAGGTGGAGGTATCGGCGGCGGCTTTGGCAACTATGTTGCCCAGCAGCGCAAAATTAAGATGGGGGAACAGGCCGCTTTCAAATATGGCCAATTCCTCGGGGCTGTTGGAGCAAATATGATTCCCGGCGGTCCGTTGTTCAAGGCTTCGCGTCCGGCGGTTGCGCTTGAAGCCGCGAAATACGGGTTCGGCAATCTGGCGGCCAAGGCCGTTGAAACCGGCATTGATGAAGGACGGCTCCCGACAGCGACCGAGGCTGCGCTTTCCGGCGGTCTCGGGGCGGCTGCTCCCGTGGCAGCAAAATATGTTCCGCTCGTCGCGGACCGTGGACTACAGGCGGCAAAAGTTGCCGGGCAAACCGCGATGGAGGGCGTGCAGGCCGCCACGCTCGCCGCCGGTCGCAAGCTCGGCTATGTCGTTCCGCCGACGATGGTCAATGTCATCGCGGAAAAGCCGGGGATGCTGAATAAGACCCTGACTTACGCAGTGAACGATAGCCCGCTTGCGATTGCCACCACGATTAAAAATCAAAAGGCGACCAATGCAGCCGCCGCGAAATATGCGGGTATTCCAGCGGGTGAACGCATCGACCCGGACGTTTTGGCTAAACATATTGACGTTGCGGAAAAGCCGTATGCAGCCGTCGCGCAATTGTCTCCGGCTGCTGCCGACAACTTGAAAGGCCTGCGCGAAGCGCGGGCTCAGGCAAAACGCTTCTGGCAAGCCTCGGACAGAACGGGGCTGCCCGCGATGGAGGACCAAGCACGAGATTACGACAATCTTGCCCAGCTATATGAGACCGCGCTAGAAAACGAGGCGAGCGCCGCCGGAAAACCTGAATTGCTAGACGCCCTGCGCGAGGCGCGCGTCAAGTTGGCCAAGCTATACATGGTGGACCGAGCACTTAATGAGGGTAATGGCATGGTCTCGGCCAAGGCCTTCGGAACGGCTTTGAAATCGGGCAAGGTCAAGCTGACCGATGAAGGTCTGGACATCGCGCGCATGGCCCTCGCCTATCCAGCATTCGTCGGAGACGTGGCCACGCTTTCCTCGCTCGGCCAGACTCGCATTCCGGTGGTTGGCGAAGGCGCAAAGAAGATTCTTATGTCGTCCTTTTACCAAAAGCATTTGGCCGACGCTATCCCGACCGCCCCGCGCCCTGATTTACGCGCCCTCTTCACGCGCAACCTCATTCAGACCTCCGGCAGAAAACCGTTATTGCAGCAGTTTCAAACTCAAGATGGACCAGAACTTTCTGAGCTTCGCCAATGAAGAAGTGGGCGAGCAATCGCTCGGTTCACTTGTTCCGCCTCCGGGGACCAGCGACACCCTGAAGTTCTCGAACGCTTGGAACGGATCGGTCGAAGCGACCGTAATTCAAGGCGGAATCGAGGATTGCATGGACGCGAACAACGGCTCGCGGCATCTGAAGGTCCGCGCCGATGACTGGCGCTCGGGCGGTTCGCAGGTCATCACGATCAAAGGCGGTTGCGAGGACATCGAAGTCTCCGGCCTCATCACAACGAAGGGCCGGGTGGTGGATGTGGACTTGGACAATTACTCGGACCAAAATCACGGAGCCTCGAAGAACATCCGGTTAAACCTTCGGACAGACAACGGGAGTCCGGTGACATGGCGGAGCTTAAAGGGCTGTCGGCCCATCATATTGAACCCGGAGCAGCGGTACAAGTGCCAGCTCTACCTCCCTTGGATTATCGGGGTGATCTGGGACCGTTTCTACCAACTGCTGAAGTTGCTCCATATCTGTGCCTGACTCCAATTTGATTCCAATTGGCTCCAGATTAGGATTGGCGTTGATGCTTCTCCCATTCTGCGGATGCACCTACTTCCAAAAGCACGGGCTTATCAAAGCTGGCGGCGTGGAGGTGGCAGGCGTGAAGGACGCCGGAAAGCCCGCGACCTTGGCCACAGAGCACAAGGAAGAGTCTCTGGCTATTCCCGAAGGTTCAAAGATCACGGTGACCAAAATTGAGGCTGTGGCACCCGTTTTAGCCACCAAGGAAACCCCGGGGCAACCGGCGCAACCTGCCAAGGAAGTGACGGAGGTGATTTTGGCCAAAGATTCCGAATGGCGCAGATCGGCAGAAAGCGTCAAGGCCGACACCGGCACCGTCGATACCTCGGTTCGCCAGCACGAAATCGACGTGGCGTCATCGCAGCCGCTCCTTTATGCTGCGATTGCATCCGGTCTCGCCGCAATCCTTTGCCTTTATCTCAAATACCCGACACCCGCTGCGATGTGTGGCGGCGCTGCCTTGGTGTTCCTCGTGGCGTGGAAGGTAAGCAACGCTCCGCCTTGGCTTTGGGGATTAGGGGCTTGTGGAATTGCAGCAGCGGTGGCCCTTTATCTCGGCCATGAGCGCGGGCTTAAGGCCATTGCCGCGCCAGCCAAAGAGCCATGAACCTCATCCTCATGCAAATTGGAGACGGAAACCTCAACGCCGTACTGTTCATGTACGGCCCGCTAGGGATCATGTGCTCATGGATGATGTGGCAGTTCCCGAAGATGGTTGGGGAAATCCGCAATCTGTCACATCGCATCGACGGCATGACTCGGGCCATGTTGGTTGATGTCCTCAGCCGTAACGGTTCGGTCAATCCGGCGGCGCACAAGGCCGCGCAGGAGATGCTAGCCAAGATTGAAGCCCGCGAGCAGTTAGACCGCGAACGGTCTTGACTCTGTAAATACTTACAGCACCGTGCCCTTAACTGCCGGTGCTGGCGCGCCAACGCAAGTTACCCCGGTCGGGGATGGACAATCTAACTAACCGACCGGGGTTTTAGTTGGCGGTGGTTTCGGAGAGGCGCGGGAAGCAAGAATCTGCTCCCACTCGTCGTGAGACACGTAATGCAACTCCCAGCCGTGGGCCGAAAGCGCCCAATAGACGGCGCATACGGTCGCGTTGAGGTCGAAGGCTATGGCTTTTGGGGAAAGCCCCTTCTTGGCCAAATAAAGCACATTGGCGTGGAAAGCGCGGCTAAGGGGACCCGACCTGCGAGAGCGGGGGATTTTGGCCGGAACTGGCGGACTGTTCGGCTGCGCGGACGATGCGTTCGACTCGCTCGGCCTCATCGTGGGCGTCAAGCTCTGCACGAATGCGCTTTGCGAGGAAGTTAACGACATCGCTTTGCTGCTTGGCGGTTTGGGCGACAT
>ERZ869925.628-NODE-628-length-23298-cov-35.798993_pt1 | contig 23298 bp, 48 predicted proteins | sample MGYA00579311_ERZ869925 | MGnify/ENA primary metagenome ERZ869925 (study PRJEB32216, sample SAMN09231817) | wastewater metagenome | place: USA: Maryland | collected 2016-07-30 | study: EMG produced TPA metagenomics assembly of the PRJNA472060 data set (Reclaimed...
GTGATAATTTGTCAGCCATTACTATCGTTCTCCCCCCTCTTAATCTCCCGCTCCAAATACCAGCTGGCTTTCTTCAGGTCCTCTAATCGGTCGCCTTTGTGTCCCGCTCTCGCCACGTACTTGACCACGTTACCGAGACAGAAGCCGAGGCCCCAGGCTTCGATTGCGTCGATTGGCTCGATATCGCCGTGCGTGTAGTGGGGCGGGTGGTTTATGGGGTCAGGCATTTTTACACCCCTCCGCCACAAGCAGCACCGTAATCGGCACCTTCGCCGCGAAAACGAATTCGGTTTTCACCTCGAAGCCGGAACGCACGCCGTTTTCGTCAACCATTTCAACCTGCGTCATCGGGTCCGCAGTCCGCTCAATGGCGACGAGTTTCTCTATCAGGTCAGTTAGTCGCATTGTTAGCCTCCCTCGCCGTGACCGCATCCAGCCGCGCCCGCTCTTTCACGATTGCAGCGGCGAGCGTGGCGTAGGTTTCCCAGTCCGTGCAATCTGTGGGACGAAAAACAACATCACCGCCGCCGCCTTTGAACCACCACTGACGAACGGCGCGAGCAAACCGCTGGAAGTTCTCCGACGATCCGACATCGGCCAACGAAATACACCCCGGATCGCCCCCGCACGCCCCTGCCGCCAACAGCCGCAGTTCCGCCTCCACCTTGGTCACGTTCAGTTTTTTAGGCTTTGCCATTTTTTCCTCTTCTTTCCCATTTCTTTGCTGATCGCTCTAGCCAACGCTCGTGGCTTCCCGTTCCCGGCTCGCAAGCACTTTCCTGCCACGACTTCGGATGCCGCCACCATTTCGATTTGTGACGGTGAAGGCGGTTAATGCCGTGCGGTATATGTCGCGTTTCGGTGACAAACCACTCGCTTGGTTCAAAAAGGCGCGCGGGAGGATTCTTTGCGCAATCCTCGCAAACGTGTACGAATTTCCAAGGGTCCGTGTTGTGCACCAGCGTACCGCACCCCATGCATACGAACATTTGCTCTATCACAGCCGCACCCCGCTTTCGTCGATGATGTCCCTGAGTGGCCGCGACAATGGTGTAAAAATTTTTGCCGCGGCAGAACGAATCCGCCTCAGCACATCCCTCGCCTTCTGAAGCTGCTCGGCGTCGTCGCGCGAGCAGGGCGGGCCAATTTCGTGGAAAGCGCCCTCTGGGTAATGGGATGCGTCGATGCGAAAAAATCCCCGCTTGAACAATCGCGGAGCAGGATCGCTGTCGGCAAATCGGCGAACCCAGTAATGCCCGTCCGGTCGCTTCTCACTCATAGCCCAGGCTCCTGTTGAAGCACCCACGCCTTGACCTCTGGACGCATCGTCTTTGGCGACTTGCGTTCACGAAGGAAGTCGGCGAACCTGCGAACCTCGTCGCGGTAGTTCTCTGGCACTTGGTCGCGTTCCATCGCAAGCTCCATTTCTGGACTTGCTAGGTTCGGCTCGAAGTCCTCACTCATAACACCTGCCCAGCCTTTCTTCAAAGTCCGCCTGCGCGGCAATTAGATGCCAATGATTCGCAAGAGACCATTTGCAAATAGCGTTCCGATGGCCCAGCCAATGACAGTCGCCACCGTTCCCGTCAAAACGCCCTTCATATAAACACGGTCGTGCATTCGCATACCTCACTCCCCCACGCTCAGCAGCAGCCCGCGTAGCTGGCCGATTGTTTTGATTCCACCGAGTCGGATATAAACGCTCCATTCACCAGCGAACTTCTCGGCAACGTCGGCCCCCAGCTCCCGCAACCCCGATTCGGTGATTGGGGTGGGGCCGCGCAGTGCCTGGATAATCTCGTGACTCGTACCCGTCGCCCATCCGTTGGCGAACGCCTCGCGTAGTTCGGTCATGGTCATAAAATCACCCCTCCAGCGGGCGTAGATATCTGGTTCAGCGGACACGCTTGATAATCTTCCAGCCGTTTGTTTGGCCCTTGGAATCGGTCCAGGCGACCTCGCTGTAAGACCGCAGATAAAAAAGCATCCGGTCGTCGAGAATCTTCAAAAGCTCCAGCTCGTCGTGTCCGTATGGTTCGCGGATATACACGCCGCCAACCTCGAATTTCAGCGGCGGGGCGTAGTGGTCGCGAACGGCTGCAAGTTTGGTTTGTATCGGCATGGCAGATACCGGGTTGTCGATGAACCACGCCAGCAACTCCCGCACAACCTCTGGCATTTCCGGTCGTTCCAGCTTGGCGGTGAGTCGCTGCACTTCTCCGCTCAACTGGTCAATCCTGTCCTCTCGCTCGCTGATGGCGTCAGTTTGCGTTGCGGCTTCGACTTTCAGCTTGTGGATTTGCTCTCGCAGTTCGGCAATCGTGCGATCCCGCTCTGCCTTCACATCCTCTAGCATCCCCTCTAGGATTTTCACCTGATCGGCTGCGGAGACTTCGGTGGGCGATGCGGGCGGTTCTGCGGTGGGTGTTCGTCCCGGTTCGAGATACCTGACACGCTTTCCGGTTTTTCTCGCGTGTTCAATCTCGCTCCGCGTGCTATCACCGATGTAGCCGCCGACGTTCAGAACGAGCACCTCGTCGGCAAGGTCGATTTTCCGCTTGTGCAGAACGTCAAGCGCGGCCTTTACAGACTCCTCCATCGGCTCCCGCTGCCCATCGGGTGCCGTGCGACGGAAACAGCCAACGCTCAAGACGATATTACCAGCCAGCGTCTCGCGTTCGTTGGCGTCGGCAAACTCCTTCGCGAATCGCGTCGATCCGCATAGGCAGACGATCTTGGGCCGCTGCGGTTCGGCGGACTGGGCGGCTTCGTAGGCTTTCCAGGCTTCCTTGATTGTTTCGCCACGTGGTCCAACAATGCCGACGTTCCTTGCGTAATCGGCGACCACGTTTAGCAACCGCTCCCACGCCTCGCCGGTTGGCTGCTCGCCCTTTCGCTCGAACGAATACCGCCGCCGCTGACCGTTGCCTTTCTCGCATAGCACGGAACCATCTTTGCCAATGCCTACGATCTTCCAGCCGATTGGCTCGCCGTCCGTGTCGATGTCGCCCTTCCGCATCTGCACAATCTCCCAGAACTCGCCGGGAGGGGGTTTTTCGGTGCCGTAGTATTCCAGGACGCGACCATCCTGCGAGTAGAACTGGTGCTCTGACCAATCGGGCTTTTCGCCGTAGAGCCAGCACCGCCCATCATTATCCGTAGCCCGCCAAATCGTCTCGTTCTCGCTCATTTCCCGCTCCTTGCTTTCAGCATTGCATCGGCAGTCATGTAGGCAAACCGCGCGGCGTCCCTTAGCCACGCATCACCAGGCCAGTCTTTTGCTTCGCATGACGCTTGAATCCCCATCATCGCCTGCCCCGCAAACCAATCCCGCAGCGACATGCCGCATTGTGTCGGAAACTGCTTGTTGGTCGAGTCGCACGGAAACGCTGGCCCGCCGTCGTCGTTCGTCACTTCCCCCGACATGCTTCCTCCTTTATCCTCATCGAAAGTTTCACCGCATCAAACCAATCGAAACTCAACCCCGGATTCGCCGCCCAGCAGCCCAACGTGCGAAGGGCGTCGGCCTGGTGCTCGTCGTCGAAGAGCAGGATGTAACGCTCGGCGCCGCGTGTGTAGTCGATGAAGTTCAAAGCGGCCTCCAGTGCGTCGGCACGTAGTAGACGTACATCGACTCATCATCGAAAAACCAGAGATTGCCACGCCTCTTGAGGGGATGCACGTTGCGGCAGCCTTTCGCGTCGTCAATCTTCGTTTCAACCGTCACGCCATCCGGCGGCAACTGGTGTCGTCTGTCGATCCATTCAATTTGGTTGCTCATTCGTAATCCCCCGGACAAATAAACCGCCCGAATGCAAGCCAGATTCGCCAAAAGATATTCACGCCCCGGCCTCCTGTTCGTCGCACCACATTTCCGTCACCAAACACGACGCCTCAACCTGATGGATAAGCTGGCTAAGCCGACCAACAACCGCCGCATCCGTCACGCTCGGAATCGGCACCGCCTCAAGGGCCGCCGCGTATTCACGCAGCTTTTGCAGGTCCGGCTTCATCGCCTCGCGACGGGCCGCCTCTGCCGCCTCCCGCTCTTTGCGTTCAGCTTCCAAGCGTGCCTGCTCCGCTTGTTCGCGCGCCAGTTTCTCGCGGGCTTCCTGTTCGGCCTTGACCTTCGCCTGCCGCTCGAATTCTTCCCGCTCCAACCGGGCTTTCTCGGCTTCCAGTTTGCGGCGTTCTTCGTCGATCTTCCGTTGTGCCTCCGCCTGTTTCGCCCGCTCAGCGGCGGCGGCTTCATCCGCCTTGCGGCGTTCGGCTTCGAGCTTGGCACGCTCGGCGGCTAGTTTCGCCTCTTCCTCTTTCCGCAGCCGTTCGGCTTCGGCTTGCCGATCTGCTTCCGCCTTCGCGGCGGCTTCCTCTTGGGCCTTACGAGCGTTGTCGGCTTCCGTCGCCTTGCTCAACTCCGCCGCAAACTGCTCATCGGTCAGAGCTTCCAGCACCGCCAGCGGAACCGCACCGCGAACAGCGTTCAGGGCATCGACGCGGGCCTGTAGCTTCGCCTTGCGGGCTTCCTCTGCCTGCCGGAACTTTGCCGCGAGGGCCGCTTTGTAGCCGTCTTCCTGCTGCTCCAGGTAGGTTTCAATCGGTTCGAGCATCGCGGTAATCCGCTTTGCTTCGGCGTTGACAGTCCGCTGGTAGGTCAAGGCGTCTTCGTTGAGCGCCTTCCTAGCGTGCTCCACCTTGACCCGTCGGGCCTTTACGTCCTTCCGTGCCTCGCTCACCGCCAGATAGCCTTTGCGGTCATCCGGGCCGGCAATCGCCAGTCCCATGTACTGCTCGCGAAGTTCGGAAATCGCCGTTTCCGTTTGCGAGATGACAGCAATCTTAGTTCGGTCCAACTCGATTACGCTCATAACTCCCCCTATTTCCACGCCCACCAGTGCATCGCCGCCGTCGTCGCAAGCGGCAGGAAAATAACTATCAGCCACCACGCTGGATGTAGGTCGTGTTGCCTGTAAACTTCCATTCCGTCTTCCATTTTGGCCTCCTTGCCGCTTGCCTTGTCTTGCCCAGCCCAGACAGGACGGGACTTACCAAGCGTCGCTTGGCGTTGCCTCTTTCATTCCTTCGCAAACAATTTCAGCGTGTCGCCAATCGCCAGTTTTCCGGCGTCTTGCTTGGCTACCGCCGTTCCAATCTTTTCGATGCTCTTGGGCCGGCTGAAATGATACAAAGCCCCAAGTACGCTGGCGTTTGTGCTGTACTCTTTCCGCTGGTCGTCGGTCAGCTTCTCCACCTGCACGCGACCGACGCGAGTAATGCCGCGTTTGGTTGCCCGGCGGATGCGTGCCACAACGTCAGAGCCTTGGGCAACCTGTTCATCTGGCGTTAGCAGCTTCACGCCTTCGCCTGCGACCGTACCGAACAGCCGCCCGGTCTCCCGCTCTGCCATGCGGCGGGCGGTGTCCAGGTAACATCGGTCGTCACGCTGTACGTCGGTCCCCGCCAGCTTCGACAGCTCGCCGTATGGAATCACCGCGTAATCTTCCGCGTCAACGGCTTTTTTGAGACGCCGAAAAAGCTCCTGCGATTCGATGCTCGCTTGCCCGATAACCTTATGTTCCGTCATAAAAGCTCCTTGTGATGCCTTGCCAGGACTCGACGAATCTCGCCCAGACGCGGCTGGCTTAGTCAAACCATGCCTTGGTGTACGGTTAATGGGCCAAAGCCCCCTTGTCTTGTGATGCTACGCCCTGCCCCGACGCGACTTGCGTTGCCGTGCTAGCCAGGTTGTTCGATAAAATCCTCGCCTTGCCACGCGTAGCCACGCCCAGACGCGATCTGTCTCGCCTAGACTGGCCCGGTTGGTTTGGAATCCTTGACTTGTGATGTCCAGCCGTAACCGAACCGGACTTGCCACGACCGGAGCTATCACGCCAAGCCGCGACTATGTGTTTTGAAATCCTTGCGTTGTGTTGCCATGCTAAGCCGGGTCCAGCCAAGCCCAGCCCTTCCGTGACGGGCCGCAATCACTTCCACTTGACTCCTTCAACCGCGAACCGCCCGTAAAACCCATTGTTACGCGGGCGAAAGCGGCCAATCCCGATGAACTGCCCTGCGTCTTCCAGGTGCGTCTGGAAAACGTCTTTGTCGATGATGTCGTCCAGAATGCAGAACTCAACCTCGCCGCCCCACTGGTGAAACACCGGGAACGTCTTCCAGACACGCTTACCGTCGCCACGCCGACCGGAAGCCGGAACGAAAAACCGCTCGCCGATAACGTCTTTGATGTTCACGTTCAGCGGCATCGGTTCTTTGCAGAGAATGCCCGCCTCAAAATGCTTCGTGTAAGTGGACTTCCCCTTACCAGGGATTTGCACCGACTTGTACTTCGCCGCCTCCGCAATGCAGTTTTTGAAGTTCATCGGCGGGATATAAACCTCGCCCTTGTCCGTGATGTGACAGCGTTCTTTCCAAGTCCGCTGCTCGAACTCGTCATGCGTCTCGTCACGGCTCTTGGTCGAACCGATAGGCCGAGACTGAGAGTAAGGAGAAATGCCAACCACCTTCGCAATCGCAATCCGCATAAAACGCCCTTTGTAAAAAATTCCCTCGCCTTGTGATGCCAAGACCCGCCGAGCCCGGACACGACTGGCGCTGCCTTGCCCTACCGAGTCCCGCCACAAACAAAGCAACCTGCCGGAGTCGAACCGGCTAAACCCTGGTCGCTAAAAAACCTTGCGTTGTCTTGCCCTGCCGGAACCTGCCTGGAACTGCCCTGACTGGCCGAACCAGAATCACTCCCTTGAAAACGGGTTTTCCTCTCGCATCTTCCGAACCTCATGCGGCGCCAGAACCTTTCCGTCGCGAATCATCTCCGCACGGAATTGCTCCCGTTGGTCAAGAGGCAGCTTGGCCATTTCTAGCCGGAAGCGGTTGGCGTGCCGCTTGCACAAACCAAGCTCCACAGCCGGTTCGCCGCAGATGAGGCACTTGCAGGCTTTCACCCGCTCAAGCACCACGGCGGCGACAGATCGTTTTGGTTTTGCCATTGCAATCGTTTGAATAAAAAGCATTGGACTTGCCCTTCCAAAGTGTTGGGGCGATCCTTCTCGCGTCCGATGCTGCTCCCTTGTTGTCAGCCGCTTAATCCGTGTTCGGTCCATCGCGGCTACGTGTGGGATTGTATCGACGTTTCCGCATTCCGCAATCGGCATTTCAGGAAAATCTAAGGATTCCACAGGGAAACGGTGTGGAAATCTGGCAAATGCGGAATACCTAAGCGGAACCGTGGAAAGCACTTGCGACAAACTTGCCAGCCGCTAAGAATTTTTTTTCATGAGCAAGCAAAAAAAGAAAACTGCGGCGGCGATGTCCAGCGAACCGGCGAAGAAGTGCCTGCATTGCGAGAACAAAGCTAGGGCACGTGGTCTATGCCCAAAGCACCTTGCAGCCTACGACCGAGCTATGGAATTGAAACTTAAAGACGGAAAAACACCTTTTGAGGAACTGGAGAAAGCCGCAATTCAGGCCGGGGCTATTCTGCCAGCGAGCAAAAAAGGCGGTAGACCGAGAAAGCACGCCAAAAAGAAGGTTGACCCGATGGCGGAGCTTCTGAAGCAAGTCTGGTAGGCCATCAGCCACGGCGGCTTCGATTCCGCATTTCTTGGCGTTTCTTCGCCAATCTTCGTTTCTAACGAAAAAGTTATCTGGCAGTGACCAGAAACGGCAATCGTGCAAGCATAATCCGCACTTAAGGAAAACATTATCAATGGTGCGACGCCGACTGGCACGAGGCCGGAACGCCTGGGATTGTCGCAAAGAACCACTAGAAACCCATGATGTACCTGCACGTTTCAATCATTGACCCCGCCTCTGGTGAAGTTGTGGACGAGATCGGCTACTTGGTGCGAAAGCACGCCATTGGCTTCTGCAAGCGGTTTAACGCCAAGGCGGAAAAAAAATCTGAAGAATGGCGGCTTGCCGTATTTGAAGAAATTCCGCATTCCGCAAATTTGCCTACTTGACGTTTCCGCATTCCGCAATAAACTACCCCCGTCAATCGTTTTCCAAACGGGGGAGCAAGGATGGTTACCGCTTCGGCTGTGCGCGAGCATCTTGCCCGCACAGAGAAATTCAAGGCCGCTCTGGCCCAAGATGGACAGAAGCTCGCAAGCCGGGTTCGCGACGCAATCGGCGTTCGTGAAGCGGCTCGCCTTACCGGCCTCAGTCCGACTTACGTTTCTCACGTAGCGAACGGCCATTGCGTTATTTCTCCCGGTGCATTTCTCAAGCTCTCGGAGATTCTATAAATGCCCTGCTACGAATACTGCGAAAAAGACATTGGCGAAATGGAGGACCGTCTCCACGCCATTGAAACCCGCCGCGAAGCAATCGAGCGGTTCTGCCCGCCAGTCGGTGCGGCAAAGACCGTCACGCCCGACGATTGCTATTGGCATGAGCTTTTGACCTCTGCCGCCGCTCTGCTCGAAGAAATCAACAAACGCGACGGCTTCCCAGACGACCCCGCAAAACGCCTAGCGGCTCTCTACCGCGAGCAGGCGGCGGGATTCTGTGCGGAGATGCATTTTCCGCCGCTCAAGTTTGTGCGGGGTGGGTAGATGGAACTCGGAACGGACGCCGACTACGCGACAGGCAAGCAGGACGCCCTCGACGGGCACCGCATCCCGGTGCTGAAAAAGAACGAGCGTTACCTAGAAGGATTTACCGTTGGTCGCAGGCTGTACCGCGAGGCCAACGCGACGGCCAACCACCCGATCCCCGATAGCGACCTGATGGGAGCACCACGCGGAAAGAGGAGGGAGAACGCATGACAGAGAACAGTAAAATCGAATGGACAACTCACACGTTCAACCCGTGGCGAGGCTGTACCAAAGTCGCCGCTGGCCGGTTGCTCGATGGTCGCGAGTGGAGCGAGTTTCCGCAGGCAGGAGCAAACGTATGATTCAGCAACCCAGCCCTACCAAAGCCTACCACGCCTGCCGCACACACGTTTCGCGGGGGATGCTGGCCGACCTTGCACAGCGGCCAAGGCTGTTCGAGGGGCGGTATATCACGGGGGAGATTCCCAGCGGTGAACCAACAGCCGCGATGCAAATCGGAACGGCCATCCACGCTCTCGCCTTAGAGGGACGCGATACGCTCGTAAGCTGCCCTGCTGAATATCTCGCCAGCAATGGCGCCATGAGCACCAAGGCGGCGAAGGACTGGCGGGCACAGGTCGAGGCGGACGGCTACACCGTCGCGAACGCCGAAACGACCGAGCGAATCAAGCGAGCATCGGCAGCCGTGCTGGCCTATCTGGCGTCTCAGCAAATCGACCCGGAAAACGGCATTGTCGAGCGGCCTATCTACTGGGAGCGGTCAGACGGGATCGCCTGCCGAGCGTTGCCGGATTTGCTGGTTAGCTCCAGGCTCTGCATCGACCTGAAAACCACGAGCGACCTCAGCGACAGGGCGATTAGCTCGGCGTGTTTCGGCGACTTTTCCTACTGGCTCCAGGTGGTTCATTACCTGGAAGGCATCAGGGAAACGTACGGCTACGACGCGAAATTCGTTTTCGTGTTTGTCGAGACCGAGCGGCCCTACGGCGTACGTGCCTACTCGCTTTCCGCCGACGATCACGCTTGGGCGTTTGAGAAACGCGAGCGACTAATTGAAGACCTCAAACGCCGCACGGAATCAGGCGATTGGTCCGACCCGGAAGAGGGCGGCATTTGTGAGTTTAAGCGTCCCGGCTGGTGTAAGTGAATCACGAAATTCAAAGGGGAATGAATCATGGCAACAGGTACAGAACTTAGCATCCCGAGCGAAGCGACCGAGCGAATCAGGCTCTATGAGCTGATGCAGCGGGAGGCGAAGGCGTATTGCAAAAGCGAACTCGTTCCTGCCGCTTATCGCGGTGACGCCAACATCGCCAACTGCGTGCTGGCGTTTAACGTCGCTATGCGGATGCGGTGCGACCCGCTCACGGTGATGCAGAACCTCTACATCATTCAGGGAAAGCCGTCCTGGTCGTCGGCGTTTCTTATCGCCACGTTCAACGGCTGCGGGCGGTTTGCGTCTATCAAGTACCGATTCAGCGGGACCAAAGGCAAGGACGACTGGGGCTGCACGGCCTACACGACCGAGCTTTCCACTGGCGAGCAAATCGAAGGTCCGACCGTAACCTGGAAGATGGCGACGGATGAGGGCTGGACGAAAAAGAACGGCAGCAAGTGGCTGACGATGCCGGAACTCATGTTTCGTTATCGGTCTGCGGCGTTCCTGATTCGCACCACGGCGCCGGAAATCGGCATGGGCTTCCAAAGTCAGGAAGAGACGCACGACGTTATCGACGTTGAAGCGAAGCCAGCACGGCCAACGCTGGCGAGTCTTATGGCTCCACAGCATGTTGATGAGTCGCCAGCCACTTGGAACGAACCCGAATTTACCGCCGCTCTAGAAGCCTGCAAAACCGCCGATGAAGTGGTTGCTGTGGGCGACAAGTACGAACCTCTAGCCGGTGCGGAAGCGGGCAAGGTGGCGGGAGCGTGTGCGGCAAAACTGGAAGCGTTGAAATAAACCCGCCCTGGTGGCGTCCCTGCTCGCTAACGCAGATTCCGGCGAGCAAACCCAATGGGCACGTGAGTCGTTCGAGCGTGGCGTGTGACTCACCATATCGACGACAAGCGGCGTTATCCCTCGCTGCGGACAGCCGGGAAAGACCGGCACTTTAGCGGCGATGGTCAGGCGTTCGCCAGGTGGTTCGATTCCACCTGCTGCTACTAGGAGGACGTATGAACGGAATCAAAGACGAATGGACGACAGACGATGGTTCAATCCGCCTGCTGCTGGGCGATTGCTTGGAGATTCTGCCGGGGCTGGGCAAGGTCGATGCGTGCGTTACCGATCCGCCGTATGGCGTTGAATTTGCCGAGTGGGATAGCGCTATACCGCCGTGGCTTGAACCGGCAAGAGAAGCGTCTGAGGTTGTAATGTTTACGACCGCACCGGAAACGCAGTGGGACTACCCGCGCCCAACGTGGGTGCTGAATTGGTATCGCCCAGCATCGTCATCGCGAAGCCTTTTAGGTGGCGGCTTTAACCATTGGTCGCCAGTTCTGGTGTACGGCAAATGCAAATTCGCCGTTGACACTATCAACTTGCACGCCATCGCAAACGCCTACCCGCCAGGATTCGGGCATCCATCCCCAAAGCCAGAGTCCCTAATGGAGTGGCTTGTGTCTGCGTGTGGTGAAACCATCCTCGACCCCTTCATGGGTTCCGGCACAACCGGAGTTGCCTGCATCCGCCTCGGTCGCCGCTTCATTGGCATCGAGAAAGAAGAGAAGTATTTCGAGATTGCCAAGCACCGCATCCGCGACGAACTGGACAAGACAAGATTAATCGAGACGCCAAAGAAACTTGTCCAGAAGTCATTCATGGAAGGAGCGTAAGCCAGTGGCAGGAAGCCTTAACAGAGACGAATTTTCAACCGAAGACGGCAGCATACGTTTGCTAATCGGGGACTGCTTGGAGTCGCTTCGCACGCTCCCCGATGAAAGCGTCAATTGTTGCGTAACTTCGCCGCCTTACTGGGGCCTGCGTGACTACGGCCACGATGGGCAGATCGGCCTTGAATCCACTCCAGAATCCTACGTCGCCAAGATGGTGGAAGTGTTCCGCGAGGTTCGGCGAGTGCTGCGGAAGGATGGAACGCTGTGGCTGAATTTAGGGGATTCGTACTCTGCAAACACAAGCGGCGGCGAATGTCCACAAGGCGGAAAATCGGCACGACCAAAAATAGACGCCACCAAATACGCCGCTCGGTCAATTGGCCCCGGCCTCAAGCCCAAAGACCTCTGCGGCATCCCCTGGCGCGTCGCCTTCGCCCTCCAGGCGGATGGCTGGTATCTCCGCCAAGACATCATTTGGCACAAGCCAAACCCGATGCCGGAAAGCGTAACCGACCGCTGCACAAAGGCACACGAGTACGTTTTTCTGCTGAGCAAGTCGGCGAAGTATTGGTATGACGCGGAAGCGGTGAGCGAGATGGCGATTCAGCCAACTGGAACGCCGATTAAAGTTTGCCAGCACAAGCAAGCAAAATTGGGCGCGAATCTGACCGGCACATTGGGGGCCAACTGCGGACCAGAAACCCGCAACCGCCGTTCCGTCTGGACCATCTCAACCAAGCCCTACAGCGGCGCCCATTTCGCGGTGATGCCGTCCGACTTGGTAGAGCCGTGCATTCTCGCTGGTTGTCCCGAAGGCGGGACCGTCCTTGACCCATTTGCTGGAAGCGGGACGGTCGCCCAGGTCGCCATTGCCCACGGGCGCCAGACAATCGCCTGCGAACTTAACCCAAGTTACGGCGAACTGATTCAGGAAAGAATCCGCGACGAACTGGACAAAACGCGGCTGATTGAGAAGCCGAAACGGTTGGTGCAGAAGTCGTTTGTGAAATAGGAATCTACCGGCAAGGAGTGGACCGCCGATGAAACCCGAACCAATCCCGCCTATTGAGCGGAACCCGCCTCCAGACGCCCCCAGTATCTTCGACGGCTACACCGTGGCCGAAGCGGCCCAACTATCGCCAGATGAGCTCGCACGGCTTCTGGCGGAGCTTGTGGAGCGGCGGCGGAAGGAGGTGGGCAATGGCTAAGCGCAAGGGCGTATCGAAGAAAGCCCGCTTTGATGTCTTCAAGCGGGATGGGTTTAAGTGCCAATACTGCGGGGCGACGCCGCCAGATGCGATTCTGCATGTTGACCATATCGTTCCGGTTGCCGGTGGCGGTGAAAACGACCCTGATAACCTTGTCACCGCTTGTGCGGCGTGCAATGCGGGTAAGTCCGATAGGCCGCTAGATGCCGCACCGGCTTCGATGCTCATGGCCAAAGAGGAGCTGGCAGAGCGGCGCGAGCAGATGAAGGCATACGCACAGTGGAAGCTGGACAAAAGAAAGTTTCACGAGGATCGCGTCACGCTGGCAAGCAAAGCGTGGTGCAACCTGATGCTTTCGCAGGATCAGCAAAACACCTACCGTTGCGGACCGTTGCGCGAGCGATCCATTAAGTCATTCATGGACAAAGGCCTTTCGGAGTACGACCTGATCGAACTTATGGAGGTGGCGATTTCATTCTGCGGCCCAAGTTTTAACAACGACGACAGGGCGTGGAGATACTTCTGCGGATGCTGCTGGAAGCGGATCAGGGAGGCCGAGTCGAATGTCTAAGCAGCCCAAGCGACCATCATTTCAGTTCTATCCGGGCGACTGGCTGAACGACGCAGCCCTCCGTTTGGTGTCTGTTGGCGCCCGTGGATTGTGGATCGACATGCTTTGCATGATGCACCAGGGCACGCCTTATGGCCACCTGAAAGTGGCAGGGAAGGTTATCCTTCCACCCAACCTTGCCCGAACCTTAGGGGCAACCTTACAAGAAGTGGAAGGTTGGCTCGCTGAACTCAAAGAGGTTAACGCCTATTCCATAAACGATGATGGATGCATTTACAGCCGTCGCATGGTTCGGGACGAGGAAATTCGCCTAAAGCGTGCCGAGGGCGGGACTTACGGCGGAAATCCAGCACTTGGAGCACCGAAAGCACACCACCCGAAAGGCGGAAAGAAGGATAACCAAAAGCCAACCTTAGACCCAACCTTACCACCCCCCCCTTCTTCTTCTTCTTCTTCTTCTCTCTCTCCCCCTAAATCCCCCGTAAGCGTCCTGCACGGCTTACCACCCGAATGGCGAGAGGGCGAGATCGCGGAAGCAATCCAAGCGTGGTGCAGAGCCTACGCAGAGCGAACCGGCAAAACCCATAGCGATATGACCATCACGCAGTTGGTCTGGCAGTGGCAGTCGGTCAAAGGCTGGACGCCAGAGAAAGCAATCGAGGCGATCAGCTACACGATTGCAAACCCGCACTTCCGCGAGGTTGAGCACCAGGAAGACCGCGAAGCAAAGTTCGGTCGCCAACCACAAGCCCGCGAATCCCAGTACAAGCCCCTCACGAAGTAGCCATGGCCAAATCCGCAGACAAACCGCTTCCGTACGACAAGCAGGCCGAGCTAGGCGTACTTGGCTCAGTCGTGCTCATGCCGAGCCTCATTGACGACCTGGAATCGTTTCTCGCTCCCGGTGATTTTCTCATTGACGGTCACGGGATTATTTACCGGCACATGCTCAAGATTTACCGCGAGTGCGGGCGGTTCGATCCGGTCCTGCTTGCCGATTCGCTCAAGGCTTCGCACGAATACGAACTGGCAGGCGGGCACGCCTACCTCGGCGAAGTCGTGCGAGCCTGCCCAAACGCCGCCCACGGGATTTACTACGGCGAGGTTGTGGTAGAGCACGCCAAGCGGCGGCGGCTAATCGAACTTGCCGCACGCCTAACCGAAGCGGCCTACGCTCACGGCGACATTGAGGCAATCACCACGAACGCCAAGCAGGTGCTAGACGGGACCACAGCCAAAAACGTGGGTTTTGTCTCGCTCGCCGACGCCTACGCCGAGCTTCTAGCCGACATGCGAGCGCCTCAGCAAACCAGCGGCAAGGGCGGCATCTGGTGGGGACTGCCGCTGATGGATGAGCTTATCGGGCCTGTGATGCCGGGCGAAATTGCCATCATCGCCGCCCGTCCATCGAAAGGTAAAACCGCTCTCGGCGTGCAAGTTGGCATTAACGCGGCGGAGAAGGGCCGTAGCGTGCTCTTTGCGTCGCTGGAGATGAAATCTACCCAAGTCGCCTTGCGTGAACTCTGCGGGCGTTCTGGCGTGCTTATGCGGGATGTGCGAACCCGCACAATCGGGACCGACGCAATCGCCAAGATGCACGCCCAGGCGGAACTATCCAAGGCGATGAGGTTTTACATTCTCGGCGAACCGCGAACGACCGCCAGCCGCATACGTGCCGCTGCAAGGGCCGCAGAGGCTCGCCACGGGCTTGATTGCGTCATCGTGGATTATCTGGGGCTAGTTGGCCGCGAACGCGGAGAAGGCCGCCTAGAGCGTCACGAGCACATTGCCGAAAGCATGGGCAGGCTAAAGGCTCTGGCGATGGAATTGAGTGTGCCGGTCTTTTGCCTTTGCCAACTGAACCGGGACGCACAGGAGGCGGAACCGACACTGGCGAACCTGCGGGACTCGGGAGCGGTTGAGCAAGACGCCGACTTTGTTGTTTTCATCCACCACGTACCGCACCCATATTTGATCGTCGCCAAGAACCGGCAAGGGGCAACTGGGCAAATTCGCGTGGATTGGAACGGCGAACAGACGCGTTTTCTGCACACGGATGAGCCGATGCAGGAGGCGACGAAATCGGCGAGCAAGCCAAAACCGTACATCAACGGCGGACAGAAGCCGCGCCCGTCGTTCGTGATGAACCACAAGCCGACGCCAGCACCGAACAGGGAAGCGGCGTTTGACCAGTACAACACGGAGGAATTTTAATGACCACTTACACGCTGCCTTGGCCGCCATCGGTCAATGGTTACTGGCGTTCGTTCCGCAACCGCCAGATTATCAGCAAGCGAGGGCGTGAATTCCGAGAGAACGCAATCGCAGCGGTGCTCGAACAGGGACGCACGCGAACGCTTGGGCGTCTCTCTGTGCTGTTCAGGGCTTACCCGCCAGATCGTCGAATCAGGGATTTGGACAATCTCATAAAAGCAACTGCCGACGCATTAAGCCACGCTGGCGTTTGGTCTGACGATTCGCAAATTGACGACCTCCGCATCGTTCGCGGGGAGTGCGTGAAGGGCGGGAAAATGGTTGTCGAGATTAAGGAGATTACATGAAAACCAGCGGCTATTGCGTATGCTACCGCGAGCCATACACCGAAGACTGGCGGTTTTGCCGAGCTTCGACCTACGAAGAAAACGAAATCAGCGTGGCGGTTTTTGAGTCCGAAGATGAGGCGTTGAACTTTCTGGCCGAACAGGGTTTCGACGTTGACACGGAAACGCAGATTGTACCAGTGACTGTTAGCGGGAGGATGAAGTGAGGCTAACCGTTGACTACGCCGCTGGCCGCAAAGTCCTTACCGACCGAGCCGATTCACACTGGCAAAAACGCATTGACGCAATCCGCGAACAGCGAGCGGCGGGCAAGACGCTAAAGCAAATCGCGAAGGAAAATCAAACGTCGGAATACTCAATCCGGCGGGTTCTGAGGAAGTACAAGCAACAGGAGGATGACAAGGAATGATTTGCGGAACACAACCCTGGAAAGCCGACTTTGCACGAGCTAAGCAGATGCTCGCAAACGGAATGAGCTACAAAGAAATTGCCGACGCTCTTGGTCGAACGCCAGACGCTGTAAAACAGAAGTTTGTTTACGAAAACAATCGCGGCAATAAACCGCGTGCGAAAGAATGGACTGCTCAGAACTTCGAGCGTATGCGCGAAATGCTGTTGCAGGGCAAGACCTATCAGCAAATCGGCGAGCGTTTCGGCATTTCAAAACACGCCGTATACGATATCTTTCGCCGACGCAAACATCACGGCGAAAGCGGAAAACCGCGAAAGACAATCACGCACGGCGACTATGGAGCCTACATCAAAAAGCTTCCGCAAGTGCCAGACCACATCGTGCGAAAGTTCGCGAAAGACGAACCGCTAACCGATGCCGAGTTTGCCGAATACCAAGCGGCGATTCAGTCGGTTAACAAGCGTTACATCGAACTACTTCAGACAGGCGAGATTACCCCGAGGGTGCAAAGATGAGCAAGCAAGAGAAACTGACGGCGTTTTTGGAAGCGTTCGGACACTTTAACGGCAGCAGGGACAGACGACTCCTAGAGCAAGCCGTTGACGCATACGACCAATGGCGGACAACCCCCGACGACCCGCCGCAGCCGCCGGAAATGCCGGAGTGCGTGAGTCGGCTGTGTAACTATCTTGACCAAACAATCATGCACGAAGCGAAATTGCTGGCTTCAGAAATCCGTGCCTACTACCGCCAACCGCTCAAGCTGGAGGTGGGGAATGTTTACGAGGATGGGCACGAAGGCCCAGTCCAGATCGTCTGGAAAAGCCCCAGCCCGAACGGATACCGATGGCTTGGGGTTGTTGTTACGAACGGCGAAACACGCTGGTTTAACGACGACGGAAAGCCGTCTTGCCAAACGCCAGAATACAAACTCATCCGCGAGGTGAAGCAATGACCAACGAACCAACAATCTGGATTGCCCGCGACAGCGACGGCAGTTTGGTGATGTACCAATACGAGCCAACCTACAACGAATCGTCTGGCGAATGGGAGCCTAGCGGCGACGACCCGACCGTTGAGTTTGTCGAGCTTGGCCCGATGAAGTGGCCAAATATCGATCCTGCGTGCTGCGTGAAGTTCGAGCAGAAAGCCCACGTCCGGCAAAAGTTCGTTTGCCCATCGTGCAAGGGAACCGGATCGGTTTACGTGGACTTCGAGCACCCGCAATGGGTGCGGTGCGGATGTTCGGAAGGAGCGAGCAAATGACCAACGAAAACATCGTCAAACGACTGCGGGATGCGTCGGTATGTCCGACACTCTACAGCGACAATTTTTGGCGGCAACTGCTGAACGAAGCTGCCGACGAAATCGAGTACCTACGCCAGCGGTGCGAGGAGATTGACCAGGAATGGCGGCAAACTTTGGAGGACCGTAAATGAAACCACTTCACCACGGCAGCGGCTGCTTCATCCCGGTCACCGTTGCCCAGTGCCCAGAATGCAAAGGCGAACTTATGGCCCGTTCGATGCAATGGGACAAAGCAACCGGAGCACCGCACGCGGCGGCGATTGATTTTCACTGCTGCGACGACCCGGACCTAAACCACGGTTACCGCCAGGACAAGTGGCAGCCGGTGCGGGACAAGATTGCGGTTTGGTGCGGAGCGATTACGTAAAGGAGAAACCAGCATGGACGCGGAAACCGAGCGAGTTATTGGGCGGTTGCGGGAGATTGAAGGCGACGCCCGCGAGCGTAAACTACGCAGCAAGCGAATGCGGGTTGAGATTGGCGGCGAAGTCGTTTGGATTTCCAGCGACTCGCGGATTTGCGTGGAACTGGCGGCTGACAAACCTGTGAAAGTGAGGGTGGAGGAATGAAGCAAACCGAGTTTGAGCGAATGGTGAAAGCGGCGTTCGATGTGATTGGTACATCCGCAAACGATCCATCCATAAGTTTCTACGATGCCTTTCAGATTTACACACGAGCTATCCTTGCGGCAAGAAAAGAGCAATACAAAAAAGGCCCGAAATCCAAAGTTGTGCGAGCTGTTGCTGCTGCATACATGATCGCCACAGATGGACTCGGATGGGATGCTTCAATCCGGCTTCACAACTTTCCTCTCCAGGAAAGTATCGCCGTCACGCAGCTAACCGCTTTGATTGCATCCGTAGGTCAATTTCGTAAGGATTGATTAAACCCTTGACCCATCGGCGGATTTCCGCAATACTTTCCGGTGTGGGCGTGATGTTTCCGCCCCGTTTTGGGTCAACGGCGTGACGTTTCCGCCGCCCCTTTCGCATTTTGGCGAGGGCGGCGGTATGTCATTTCTGGAAATCCTGAAACTTCTTTCAACGTTCGGCCCAAAACTCAAAGAACTCTGGCCGAAAATCCAAACGGCTCTCGAACTGGCCAAGGAAATCTGGGCCATCGTCCAGGCTCAAGGCAGCGAGGCCGGCACGCTTAGCGTCGTCGCCTTCGACGCGACCGAGCAAAGCGAACTGGACGCCGTAGCCGACGCTCTCGGCGGACCTACGGCAGCGGTTGACCTTTCTGGCCTAATCGCGTTCGGCAGCCTGCTCAAGAGCACCGGCTGCAAAGCGGTGGCGATGCTGCTCTGGAAGATTCTGGAACGCTACCTCAGCGAGCAGGGGTAAGCGATGCACTTCTGCGGCGTAACCGAAAGCCTCGTCAGCACGGCAGAGGCACGCGGGACCGGACTATCGCGGATGATTGCCAACACGGTGAACGTGTGGGTTTCTGAACCGATGGTGGGCTTCTCCCGTGCTCAGTGGGAAGACGCGCTAATGCGTGGCTTCACGAAGTGGTCCGTTTACGCCGATATCACGTTCCAACTTTGCTCGTCCGAATCACGCGGCATCGAAGAATTCCAGGCAGGCAAAGCTGCTTTCTGGCGGATTATCAACCACCAGTTTGACGGCCCTTTCGGCGTGCTGGCCGATATGCAGCTTGCCTATCCCGGCGTGCAAACGATGCGTTACGACGTGTCCGAACGCTGGCACGATGGGATTAACATCCCGAGCGGAAAAATTCCGGTTGTGGAAACCGCGACGCATGAAGGCGGTCACGGAATCGGTCAGCCGCATACGCCATCGGGACCGCCTGCCCAAGTGATGGACCCGACGCTGCAAATCGGCATCCCGCTACACGAAACCGAGATTGGCATGGCGGTCAAGGTTTACGGGGCGGCGAAGAATAAGCCATCAACGCCACCTCCGCCCGTTCCGCCGCTTGGCGACTCGCTGGGCGTGGAGTTGATTATCGGCGGAGTTACGGAAGATTTCGCAAAAATCGAACGGCTGAAAATTAGCCGCGATGGCAGGGATTATCTGGCGACTGGCAAGGCGAACCGGGTTCAGCCGAATAAGTTCATGGCGGGAGGGCTGGAATGAAAATGGCCCCCTTTCTCGCTCTCACGCTGCTACTCGCCGCCGACTTCGCCCATCCAGAAGCGGACGCCGCGATTAGTGACGCTGCGGCTTGTGGCCTGAAACACCCGGCGTATTTGAGCCTCATCGACTGCCCAGAAGAACACCGCGAGGCGTGCTATGCTTCCTTGCGATTTTTCGTTCCAAGCCTCTCGCCAAATCAATACCTCGGCGACCAACTCCCGCAGCGGGTTAAAGGCACGCAACTCTTGCGGCTCGACCTCGACGGCCTCGGTTGGCCGTTGCCAGCATGGGAGGCAGTCTCGGCGGAATACGCCAAGCACTACCGCCCGGACCTTGCCGCGGTCAAGCAGGGGCCTTTGGTGGTCTCTGGACTGTGGTTTCTCAGTGTAGTCAGCGACCCAAACGAATCGGGAGACTTGCAGTACCGACTGCTTTACAACGACAAGCCGCCGAAGACGCTCAAAGAGTTTGATGATTTTTGGGGCGTCAATGGTCAGCCCGGTTTTGAGTTTGGGTTTTTGGAATCGCGTTCAGGCGTGAAAGCACCAAACGCCGATCTGGCCAGGCTCATGCAGCAGCAGCCAACCAAAAAGCGTGGTGCTAAATGGACGACGTTTGACAGCAAGGTTGTCGCTGGCGAGACGGACCCGCTGGAAAACCTATTGGCGCGACCAGTAAAGCATGACGCCAGCGAAAGCATCGTTACCTTCCCGAAATTTCTCGGCAGCGAAGGCGGTACCGCCCAAGCCTACTTTCTGGCGAACGGCAAAGGCGACCGGCAAGAGAAAGCACCCGCCGATATCGTGCTTGGCGACAACGTGCGAGGCGTCGAGATAAAAAACACGCTCGACTGCATCGCGTGCCATACGCTGGGAATGAAGCTACCGAGCATCGACGGTTACCGCGAATACATTCTCAGCGGGGCGAGAATCTACACCAAAGACCAGAGAGACCAGCGAGAGATTGACCGATTTTATCAATCGCCAATTGCCCGCGAACTGTCTAGGGCGAATGAGGATTACGCCGAGTTTGTGAGGCTCTGCAACGGGCTGGAACCGCCCGAGAACGCGGCTAATTTCGTCGCGTGCGTCAAGAGCTACGATGCCCCGCTATCGCTCGCACGGGCCGCACAAGAGCTTTACACCGACGCCGACGATTTGCAGTTAGCTCTGGGCTGGTATTCACGCAAGTACGGGCTAACCGGGCGGCTTGCTTTGTTGGCTCAGGATACGCCGATTAGCCGCACGCAGTTCAGGGAAAACTACGGGCTGGCGATTAAGGTTCTTTGTGAGTGGAGGGCGGAATGAGAGACGACATTTTGCGGATAGCTTTCATTTCCACGTTTGCGTTACAGGCGGCGTTCAACTTGGCCGCATACTTCTCAATTGAAGATTTGCAATCTCAAGTCGATGCACAAGGCGGGCAAGTTGAGCTTTCCGGCGAATACACGTACTGCAATGCCGAAGGCTTCACCAGCGACCACACTGGCGTTGTTGATGGATACGTAGTTCTCGGTTTTTACGGACAAGAAGGACCGCCGGCAATTATTCGACTGCACGAATCGCGAGCGGAAGAGCTAATCAACTGGCTCACAAAAGCTCGGGCCGATGTCGCCAAGCTAATGGAGGAAAAATGAACCGCCTTTTATTCACTACCATCGTCGCCGCGACTCTCGCCCTTTGTGCCGCTGCAACCGCTGGCGAATGCAACGCATTTTTTTGCCATGCGAATAAGCAAGTCGTCGCCAATCACGTCCAAGCGGTGGTATTGCCGCACGTTGCCCAGGTGGTCGCGTATCCGCAGGTTCTATACCAAGCGGGCTACAACATCGAAATTGAAGCCGCCGTGACCAAGGTAATCCGCCGCGAGTTGTCGGCCTTCGAGTATCGGCAGCAGCAGCGATATCAGCCGCAACAGGCGAACGTGCCTCCGCCAGCACCGCAAAACATCGTCGCCGAGAAATGCGGCAGTTGCCACGGTGGAGCGGCGCCAAAAGCCGGGCTAACGCTCGACGGTGTAACGCCCGTTCCGTGTGCGTCCGTGCTGGAAAGTCTGCGGCAAATTAAAGACGACAAGATGCCCAAAGGCGGGAAGTTGTCGCCAGAAGAAAAAGGGCTGTTGATGGAAGCTCTTTTGCAACTGGAGGCGAAATAGTTTTTAGCCAAGTTGGTGCGAGGGCACCTAGTGGGCACATCCCACCCTACGGGAGCGTAGTTGTACGGTTGTCGCGAACGTGGCGGCAATGACACACAGGACAACGTGTTCGGTGCAAATCCGGGCCTTGGCTCATTAGACAGAAATAAATCAATGGAAAAACACCTGCATTATCTCGGCCTCGTTTGCGTGTTTGTTGGCCTCGCCACGCTGCTATTCGCCAGCACTTCGCCGCCGCCATCGGACGCAGACCTAACCGTTTTCATCGAACGGCAGCGGCACGAAATACGGTCATTCTCCGCACGCTTAACGCCAGTTCAACGCGAGCGGCTGAAGGCACACGTTGAGTTTTATTCGGACGAAATAGCAAAGTGAACCAATACGAGAAAGACCGTTCATTCGAGCAGGGATTGCTTGTCGGCTTTATCGCCGGCTGCGTGTTTAGCCTGCTTTCAGGAATTGTGGCTTACGAAGTTTTGACAACGATTTTTTACTAGGAGGCTTTTATGCGGTTCGCTCTCTTGGCCCTTGTGGGGCTGTTGTGTTTTGCTGGTGATGCTTCGGCGTTCTTCGGTCGTCGTGCTCGCGTTCAGCGGGTTGTGGTCCAGCCGCAGCAAGTTGTGGTTGGCCATCACGCCCAAGCGGTTGTCGTTCAGCCTCAGCGGGTGATTGTTCAGCAGCAAGCCATCCACGCTCAACCCGTGGTCGTTCAGCAGCAGTTCCACCACGCCCAGCCGGTGATTGTCTCGCCCGCCCGTGTGTTCTTTGCCCGTTAGTAGCCTCGCGGTTATCCGCCCTCCGCGAGTGCTCCCCCTGCCGGTTGCCTTCGACCAGCCGGCGGGGGTTTTTGAATAGAAAGCCTGCCGAATGGACGCGACAGCCTGGATTACGTTAGTTGGCGTGGTGGTAACCATTGGCCTTGCAATGATTGCTGGGCTGATACATGGCGTGATGCTGCTTACAGCCGTTTCGGGAGATATACGCCATATCCGCGAGCTACTGGATGGCGTTAAGAAAACGCAGGATGGACACGGCGAACGACTCGACAACCACGAAGGGCGGATTATCAGGCTTGAGGGCAGGAATATCAAAATAGAGGGGTTGCAATGACCGACCCTTTCGACATTTCCGAAGCGAAGCGGCAACGCCTAACGGTGGAATCGCCACGGGAGCAAATCCTGCGAATCGCCCGCACGTACGGGCACGCGGGTTGCGAACCTGGAACGCATCGGTTTTGCCGGTTGGTCGAAGCGATAGGGGCGATGGGCGAGCGGGAGCAGGAACATCTGTTGCAAGAGTTGAGGGGCGGAGCGTGAAGGAAGAACGCGAACGAATGCCGAGCGAGTTTAGGGCAGGGTGGCCGAAATGACAGTCAAACCGAAAGGATAACCGATGGCAACTTACGTAAAATTCCAGCCGTTTGTGGAGCATCTCGCCGAAAAGGTTCACAACCTTGGAAGCGACACGCTAACAGTTGCGTTGACCAACACCGCACCGAACGCGACCGACGCCACGCTCTCGCAAATCACGGAAATCAGCTACACGAACTGTAGCAGCCGAGCATTGAC
>ERZ869925.629-NODE-629-length-23114-cov-8.537534_pt1 | contig 23114 bp, 43 predicted proteins | sample MGYA00579311_ERZ869925 | MGnify/ENA primary metagenome ERZ869925 (study PRJEB32216, sample SAMN09231817) | wastewater metagenome | place: USA: Maryland | collected 2016-07-30 | study: EMG produced TPA metagenomics assembly of the PRJNA472060 data set (Reclaimed...
GCGGAAGCAATGTTCCCGGCATCAAGTGCGAATTCCTTGAACTTGCCCACGGGAAGGGATTTCCGAAGTTTATTTTTTGCGATTGTCTTGGGAGCGGAGTTGACAACCTTATGGGTCCCGGGAACCAAGACAACCCGATTCCGTTCCAATCCGAACAATTGAAGAGAATTATCGTTGGAATTAACTTTTAGCCCTTCGACTGGGGTCGATTGATAAATTCCCTCTTTCGTGTAACCGTCTTGGGTGCCCGAAAGGGTTTTCCGGAAGGAGACTAGAAGTTCATCCGCTGCGATTGCGTCAATTCCGGAAAGGGAGGGGCGGATTGCTTCCAATTCCGAAAGACTTCTTTCGACAAGGTTTCGATAAGAAAATCCAAGATTGATATTGAACCGGGCAAGTTCTCCGGATTCCTTGGAACGATAGGTTAGGGAAGCGAAGCGGCTTCCTTGAACTTGAGAGAGGGTAAGAATGAACTGTAAAAGAGAGGGAATATTCATATACTAGGGAGAGAAATTAGAGGGGAATGATTTAAAACGCAATAGTTTTTTTTAATTGGGTTGCCGGGGAAAGATGTTCTTTTTCAATTCAAAGTTCAATATAAAGGCTTTTTGTGCGATTGCCGGAGGAATTTAGAATAGAGTATAAAAGGAAAAAGAGGGGAGCGGCTTTCCGCTCCCCTTTTGAAGTCCATGGCTTAATTTGCCATTGCCAACATATTATGGCCGATTTCCTGAAATTTCTTGATGCGTCCGAAGTTCACTTCCGGAGCCTTCCCGGTTTCCTTCCGCGACGGGAAAAGGAAGATTTCATTCATAAACTCCACTTTTTTCCGCATCGCACTTCCGTATTCGGAAGAAAGCCATTGCTTCGCTTGCGTATTCGCCGGATCCGCCTTGCCTTCCGCATCCTTGGCCTCGCCCCGGGATTCGTGGGAATAGAAATCCGTAACGGACGAAACAGCATCAAGGAGCGTTTCGCCCCGGTTTCCGGCTCCTCCCTTGTAGAGAGAAACCAGACGGTCAACGGTGTTCCGGGAACGAGTGGAAAGTTTCTCGCCACCCTCGCCAATCCAACCAGCGAAAAGATTCTTGGCGTCCGGCTCCTTCATTTCCACTTCGTTGGCGAGCCGCAAGGCATCATTGAAAATCGCTTTGACGCCAACCATGGATTCAATGGTCTTATTTGCGTTTTCGATTTTTGTTCGGAGTCCGTTGTCACCGGAAGTGTGGCGGATCTCAAAACGGAATTCTCCGGAATTGTCTCCCATGATGATTCGCGCCGTATTCGCACAAACCACGCACGTTTCGGTGTTCACGGCATAGAACTTTGTGGACCCGTCGATTGAATCGACAAAAGAAATCCGGTGCAGGAATTCCCGATTGCCAATTTTCGTCGAATCGTCCGGAAGACGAATCGTCATGAATCGGCGGGAACGATCAAAGAGAGTCCCCGCAGACTCGATAATCGCGCCGGTTCCCTTGGTTGCGTCAATTCCCGCTTCCCAGAATTCGGAATTGGTCAAAGCCGCATACGTATCCGGAACAGGCTTCCCGCAGATTCCACCGTCGTCCGATGCGACGAAAACAGAACTTTCGGGCACCTTGCAGCGGATCGGAGGCTGACCTTGTTTCTTGCGGAAAAAATAAATTGGGGAACGTTCCATTTCCCAAGGGAAGGCATTTTCCTTTGTGACCGTTTCCACCACATCGGTCTTGTTATGCCACGCCATCACGATGCCGGTTTGCTTGTCGCGCTTGAAGATACAGTCTGACATAATTTTTTAGAGTTTGTCGGGGAAGGCTTTCCGGGTTTCTCAAATTCCATCCTAGGAATCTGTTCGCGATTTTTGCTAGAACCCGAATCACTGCCGACGGAGATACAATTAGCACAGGGATTTTTTTATGCAATAGGAAAAAGAGAATTTTTCAGAAAAAAGATTTCTCTCTTTTGAAATGTACAGAATAGCTATCGGCATGCCAACCCGTCTTTCAAATGATAAATAAATCTAAATTGTTTTTTTGCTTTTCTGTGACAAAAATTTAATTTGTCTCTGTCGGCGGCGGACGTGAACAGCCAGTGCGGAGGTCAAACTCCAAGAGTGGGGGACCAAGGGATAGACTTTTATAAAAATTTTTGTCAGTCCCCCACGATATTAACTTTAATTCCATTTTCAATAGAGTCAAGGGGTTTTTTATAAAAAATCTTTTCTCTCTTTTGTCTTGCGGATTTCCAGCGAATTGAGGAAAGGTTCCGGTTGCCCTGCCTGCAAAAGGCAGGATTCATGCCAAGAAAAAAATCAAACGAAAGATTCTTGGAACTTATTTGGAATTGGAAATTTTCCATCGTCTCCCCCACTCGCCTTCATTCAAAACAATATTATTCCAAAAAGAATTTTTCTGAGGTTGCCGTTTCAGAAAGCGAAAAAGAGCAATGGATTTTCCCCATCGCTCTTTTTTTTAACTTCTTCTTTTCGATCAGTTCACAAGTCAATCGGATACGGAGGAGGGTTCGGATGAACAATTTCCGGATCTTCTTTAATTTGGAGCGAAGCCAGTTCGTTCTGTTTTAAAATAAGAAGTTTTTCTCTCTCGTAGTCTGCCAGACGATCCACGCAATCACATACCTTTCGAAGACAGAATCCAATGAAGAAAATAGACGTGACAATGAGATAGAGAATTAAAACCTTCGGATGCACGACCGCTGTATTTGTGAAAATAAAGAATGCGACAAGGCAAAAAAAGCACCAATTGACCAACTGAAGACGAAGTTTTGTGATATAGCTCATTTTATTTTATAATGTGGGGGGGGGGTTAATTTAACCTCTCCATACACGGAGAGGGAACTTCCTCAAATTTATTTGAAATGAATGCCACGTCACTTGCTTTTATATCGAAGCCTCCTTGTTTCATGAACTCTTCAAATCCTTGTGGATCGATTTGAACTTTTTCAATCAGTTTGTGTGCCGCTTCGGGAGTCATTGAAAGACGAACTCTTGTCATGTGCCCATTGTAAATTTATGAGTGGCAGTGTCAAATTTATTTTGTGTGGGGGGGGTCAATCCCCCCCCCCACCGTGGGGTAAGAGAGGAATTCAGGGACGGAATCGACCTTTATTGCGAATGATATTTTTCATGATCGTAATCATTCGATATTCCGAAGATTGATCGGTGTCTGTCTTTTCCGAGAATTCTGCGGCTGCTTTAATTTCAGGCGTGATTGATTTGATTTGGCCGAGATAATTAACGTAAGTGTTACAACTGAAATTAACTCTCCCAACCGCGCCAAATCCGCGCTCAAATGCAATCTCAATCAACATCAATTGATAATTTGAAAAGAATCGATTCAGATCGTTTGAAAATTTCTTTCCATTTAAAAACATATCATTCATCTGATATGCTTCGCCAGTATTATCGAAATTTTGAGATGGTCGGACATTTTCCATAATAGCCGACACCCGTGCTTTATTGTTCAGATTAGTGCAACTCAAGAACAATCCACCGAGAGCACACACTTCACACGGACCAAGTTGAGGAAGCATCTTTTGCAAAGACGCATTCTTGTTTTGAAACACGAAAAAATCGTCATAATCTGGGACAGAAACAAACTTTCCGGCTTGCGGAATGAATTTTTCGTTTTGAATTTGCCTCAAGACATCCTTTGCAATTGCCACTCGCTTTTGGGCATTGCTGAGTTTTGCGAATCGTGCATTTCGCTTCTTGAAGTCAATCGGCTTTTGAATTTCTTTTTTCATGTTATTTTATTTAAGAAGGAAGAATATTTTATTAAAAAGAATCGGAATTCAAGTCAAGGAACAAACGTGCCGCCATTGGAAATAATGTTCTCCATGATCTTCTGGAGTCGAAGAGTTCGCTGATCTGAATCGTCGCACAAATTATTCTCTGAGAATTTTACAGCCCTTTCAATTTCAGGCGTAATCGGAACCTCCTCGCCCCGCTCATTTAGATACGTGTTTTCGATATAATTGATTAGAAACGATCCACACCCCTCTTCAAATGCGATTTCAATCAACATCAATTGTTTTCGCGAAAAGAATTGGTCAAGTTGATTTGAAAAAGAGCCGCCGGCTCGGATAATTTGCCCCATGGATAGTTCACTCTTTACTTTACTCTGATCTACCCAAGAAGAACCTCGAATGGCACCCACTTTTGTTTTATTATTGAGTCGGGTGCAACTCAAAAATAATCCACCAAGAGCACACACGTCACAAACTTCCGCTTGGGGCAGAAGTTCCCGAAGACTCTCTTCAGGATCGGGATGGCTGTTGTTTGAAAAACGAATGCTAATAAATCCAAAATATCTACTCTGATATTTTCCCAATTGAATTTGAAACAAAACATCATTTGCGATTGCAATTCGCTTCTCTGCATCGGAAAGAGCAAGAAACCGGCGATTCTGTTCCTCGAAAGTTTCTTCAGGTACCGCGACAATCGTATCTGTATTATTGAGATCCATAAATTGAGAAATATTTTATTTCTTACAGATTGTTTTTTATCGGAGCCACTTCACCAGCAATGCGACCAATGCAACCAAAATCAGAGTATCAATTGCCGCGAACAAATAAATGCGAAAATCTCGCTTGGTGAGGTAATGCGGACCAGTGAGGAAGTTGAAGAGACGAGTCCGAATGTTGAAGAGAACATTGAAAATGCTCCGACGGATGTTGTTCAAGAAGTTCATGGAAGATTTTTTTGTTTTATTGAAACGTTACGGGGATCAATTTAAAGACTTTTATTGAACTGTCAAGAGCGTGTTTCTGGATTTTCAAAAATATTTCCAAACAACCGCTCAATGTCCTTATCGATGACAGCATCGCATTCTTCTTGAGACTTTTTCGTTTGATATTTCAAGTCTCCAGTGGTCCACTTATCGAAGTTTCCAGTAGTGTACCAATCAGCAAATCGCTGAGTGCTGAGAAGATGTCGAATTTTTTTCAGTTGTTCTGCGTTCATCTTTTTCAATTGTCAAAGGTTCCGAAATGACCGAGCTTTGAACGAATTTCATCCAGTGCTTTCTCTGCCGCCCGCTGTTCCTCACGGAGCTTCAAAATATCTTCCGCCTTGTAATCCGTTTTCAACTGAGGATCTTTTTCTTCAACGGACTCCAGAATATTCGTAATTGAAACTTTTCCAATATAAAACGATGCCGATTTCCGAATGGAAGATCCATACGTTTCTCCCGGATATGCGTAAAATGTATCGACGTAAAAAATATATTGGAGATCCGGCATTCTTTGATGTTGAAACTTTGCTGTGACTGCCGGGAGAATTCCATCCAATGCCTTTTCCACTGCCTCTGTTCTGGATCCATCGGCATTGATCACTTTCTTTCCAATGAAAGAACGCATTGCTTGCCGCAGCTTCGGAGCAAATTCATTGACGCATCGATTCACTTCGTTTTGAGAAGTGATTGCCGCTGCGAGCTTCAAAGGACGAATATCTTGGTGATTCATAACAAATTTAATGCTTCGATTAACGTGACACGGAATTGTCGATTGTCAACCTTTATTGTCGATTGTACCAACGAATTCGATTGTCTCGCTGACAACATTGCACTTCAAATGCATGCTTTCAAGGGTTATCACCATCATTCGCATCATTTCCCTTGCCCGGGTCCATGCGTCCCCTTCCTTTGCTGTTAGGATCTCAACCGGAACATTGACAACATACCCCGTTCCAAGATCCTTGTAGTTAATCGTTAAATTGAAACAATAATTATGCATGTTTTTTAGAATGTGATTTTTATTTCAGAGTGTCATGATTTCCCGAATCTTATCCATTGCTACCTCAACCTTTTCGTCGTCAGCATCATTCCAAAATTCAATCATGTAATAATCTGGATCTCCAATATATTTTGATTGATAATCGGCCTGAAGAAATCCACGAACAGCCTTGACTTCATCCGAGCGCAAAGCACGAAAAACATTGTCGCGGTTAATGTCTTGTCCCGTGATTTCAGCACACGTTCCCTTGTCTCCTTGTGGCAAGCGCAATTTAATTTCCATATTTGGAGAGTGACAGATTTTTTTATTGTGTCAACCGTTTCTTCATATTCTCGAAAAGAATATTATTTCCAATAGAAGAAATTTCTAAATTGTGCCTTGGGTTTTCGAGTAGAAGTTGAAGATGATCTTTTGCTTCCAGAAGATAATATCCAAACCCCGGAATAAAAACTGTATAATTCCAATGAATCATAAATTATGAATGGGAGAATAACCCGACGATCAACTCAACAATGTAGAAACTTCCCACGCTTCAAGGGGAACCGCGCTTTTATGCACTTCGTCTTTTTCAATAAAATTAAAGAAAAAATTCGGAGTATCCTTTCGGGGGAAACTATTCTGAGTGACCAGAATATAATTATTGTTTTCAGGATCAAATGGAATAAGCATGGGTGATTATGGTAAGGATTTTCGACTAGTCAATTATTCTGATTTGAATTGCTCATGACTCGACTATGTTAATTCCAATTTCCGCAGTGTCAATCGTTTATTTTACAGGATAGCGATGATAAATGATTTCCTCGGAATTCCAGTGTCCGATAAACTGACTTGGAGGTTCCCCGAGCTTTTCAAATTCTCGAATGAAAGTTTTATAATTATCAACCGCAAATTTCGCGTATGCGAGCCCGCACGGCTTTCCATACAGATTTTTATGCGAAATCCGAAATTCTTTGATCCACTGGACTTTTAAATCCGGTTGAGGTTCATAATAATTGAAAAGATCGTTGAACTCCTTCAAATCACATTTTGAATCAATATTTTTGGGAGAAGGAATTGTTTCTTCCATCGGAAAGACATAAATGATATCATGATCCAGCAATCGAACAGACTTGTTAAACATCCAGCCTTCATTCGTCCGACTACCATAACCTCCATCGGGGGGAGTGACTTCGTGGGGATAAACCGCATTTTCGGTCTTCCTTTTGTAAATGTAAATTTCTCCGAACTTGGACAACAATTTCTGTCCCGGGACACACTTGGTCAAATCCACCTTGGGACGATTCGCCAGCAAATATTCCCAATCCTCAATAAGCTCTTCTTTCTGTCGATCATTCATAAAACGAGAATTTAAATCAGTTCGGGAAAAATATACTTCTTGCGGAGTTTCGTTCCAAGATCAAAAAATTGAATTTCATTGTTATTCCGCGCATTCACAGGAAGACCATCAAATCCACGCATGAAAGATTCAAGTTCGCACATTGAACATTTCAAAATTTCTGCGGCAGTTTCCAGAATCAAGGTTTCGTCAAAGCAATCATTCGCCACAGAAGCCAACGGACAGCGACAAGAATTGTCTCTGGAAAGAAAAATATCAGCGACAATCTTTTTTCCTTCGCCCGAGGCAACAAAATTATCACAGGCTTCAATCAGCAGCTTTTCAATTGCAGCGATGTCTTTCATTGGCGTTATCTTAGTCCCGCTTCCCGAGCAGTCAAATCTCTTTTTGAGAAATTTTATATTTTCTTTAACTCGGCAATCCAGTCAATTTTCTTTTCTGGAAGATTAAAATAGGATGAAAAAGGATGAATGGCATGATTCTTGACACCATTTGCCGCCATCCAAATATGGGCAGAACCAAGATTATTTCCCCGGACTTCGATTGTGTTCAATCGATTATCCACTTCAATCCATTCATTTCGAATATAAAGAAAAGTTCGAAATTGATCGACAGAATAAAATGTTCCACTCACGGAATTCAGTATATTTTCAGAAGTCTCGCAGTCAACAAAAATTTAAAGATTGCACGACGCTACAACTTTCGGAATAAATACAAGGTTTGCATTTGACTTAAACCCGCAGCGACGAGGAAATCGCTTTTTATATGTCCTTCCACTATTGTCTGGTTTATTTCTGGTTTTATCGTCCAGTGCCTTTAGCCTCTTGCTGAGTTCCGCTTTTCTTTCATCTGAAAATTCCTTCCGGGGCTTTGGAGCATGAAGAAGAATTTTAAGTGATTTCTCAAATGAAGGAGCAACACTATTTTCATCTGGAATAATTACAGCATACCTTCTGCGAATGCGAATCCTCGGATTTTTTGTCAAAAATGTGTTGTCTGTATATGACTGGATTTCAGCAACATCACCAGTGTTGTATTCAACAGAACCTCCGGAATATTTTCTGATGAATTTAATCTTCATTGAAATTCAAAATTTTTTCGCGTCAAATCAAACAATTCAAATTTGTATTCTTTAATTGTGATCGTATTATTAATGATTTTTGCCGCAAGAACTTCTTCTGTAGTAAATGTTTTTTCGTGCAATAGGCTTTGGTTGCTCCATGATACACTCAACAATAACTTTTTAATTCAAATTTGAGTGAACATCTAACACCCACTCTCCAGAGTGAGGAGAGAACACTTGCGGAATAAATGATCCCGCGCAAGTATTTTCTGCGTTTTTTACATTTTCATGAATTAGAGGCATTTCGCTTGTTCCAATTAAAGGATGACGAAGCTCTGTCCTTTCGCAAATTGGACAGAACCACCTAATTGTATTTACAATTTCATTTGACATAGTTTGTTATTATTCAATATAAATAACAACTTGTCAAGATCCTTTCAAGAAATTTTCTATTTTGGTTTCTTGCTGGGCAATCCAATCGATTTGATTTTGACTGAGTTTAACGCCTTCTACTTCATCCTCAGAAGCGACGCATGAATACGAGCCAACATAGGTTTTCCTTCCTTTTACAAGGATAACCAAGGCGGGCGTTCCTTTTCCCGGATCTTCCGGAAATACTTCATTCCGATCCAATTGAATATGGAGATTATTTGGTCCCCACAATACTTTTTTGTTCATGAAAGAAAGATTTTCTTACAGCATATTGACGAATCTTAGTACTTGTCCGCGAATGTTTTCGTCAGAAGTAACTTCCTCACCGTTCCCATTTCTAACTTCAAACCTAATGCGAGCACTACCAATAAAGTCAACCTCGACAGTGTGACTTCTTTCAATTCCGTCCACCCAGAAGTAACATTGATAGCGATTGCGCGTGATGTTTGTCGAAGAAATCAGTCTCATATATTTTATCTATGAAAAAAAGAAAATAATTTTTGGATCAAAGATTTCTTTTTCAAGCTCCTTCGATCTACCATTCCTAAGTCCGAATATGCTCGCTCGATACACTCATCGCAAGTGAGAAGTTTGCAAGATGGACAGGAAAATTCCTGTGTCGCCAATTGTTGACAATAAACACAGGATTTCATATTTTTAATTTGGAATCAATTCCAATTCATCTTCCGTGGCGATGATTTCATGATTTATAAACCCGTCAATTTTCACGACATAACTATTTCTTTGAAAGAAAACGTTTTCAATTCTCCCAGTGAAGGTTTGTCCGTCAATCGTGACACGAACGGGATCCAATTCTTTAAATTTCGCCATAATGATTTTGTTTTATTGATTTACAGGAATAACTGACATTGAATAGAAAGTCAAGTGACTTTTTGCTCCCGTCTTTGATTCACAAACCTCAATTCGATTATTTTGTGAATCGATATTTATTTCTTGATCTAAATCATAAATGAAAAAATCATTGTGACTGATTTTCAAAACAAAATTTCCGGAATCATCGAAATCAATGCAATCTTTTCCGTAATAATAATAATGAGAACCAATCTCTTCCTTCACCGAATCAATACGATTGCGAATTTTATCAAGAAAGTTTCTCAGTGTCATAAGTTCCAAAATAGTAGAATTTTTTTCCCGTGTCAATTTCTATTACCATCTAAAATTCATCATTTTTGTCAGAATTGCATTGTCTTGTGGTCGAGACTCCAAACACAATCCGGTAGATTTTCCATGGGCAATCCACACATCCTCTCCACCGTCAGTCGATGACCGAACATTGCAAAAACCAGCAGAAACAACTTTTTGGCGAATTGCACATACAATATCGAAATGCTTGATGCCTTCGGGAAATACAAGCGGCAATTCCAAACCATTTTCTTCGTAAATGATATATTTCATACGCAGAAAGTCTAATTGTAATCTTCTCCTTGAATCAGCGTAGTTCTTTCTCCCGTTGGAGAAATTGCATAACAGAACCAGCATTGACATCCCATACTACGATACCACCGAAATGCATCTGTCGCATGTTCCCGGCATTCTTCAAGCGAATCAAATTGTTTGGGATTTTCACTATCCCGAGAGGTTATAGTGCCCCGGTGGATTCCGATGTGAAGGGTCCATTTCATTGTCTCTAAATCTTGAAGGTCAACTGGGATTCGATTACCGTCGTCGCAATCATCATATTCATCCATATCAACAATTGCAAAAATATCATTGATTTTAATGATATTCCCAAGATTTTCGTTGGAAGATTGTGAAAAATATTGTCCGCTTTTAATTCGGACGTGATCACCAATATTCATGTGAGTAGACTACTGAAATTTCCTTTTGTGTCAAATACAATGATAACCTTGACTGTCTTTAAGAAATTCACGAAAAATAATTGCATATCCGAGATCTTCGTCATTGGAATATTTATTATCTTGAATTGCCGTGTCGATTTTTATCAACGATTGATTCGCTTCTTCTTTAGTCATTTCATACGGAAACGTTACAAGAATATCTTCCGGATCCGTATTATCAATGCAAACTTTTATCCCGGCAATTTTACAAATCTTTCCATAATCATAATTTCCAGAAACATTTGGCATGAACCAATTGCCTTGTGGATTATTTGTAATGATCGTGCGGCTCATATTTTCAGAGAAAAAAAGATTGTTGCAAGACTGGCAAACGCATCGGAGTTTTTATTTGCGAATTCTTGCAGCAATCAAAACACTAGGTTGAGTGCAGAAGGATTTGAACCTCCATACAGTGTTTCGTCAGACTGGGACACTCTGTAGAACCCTCCAGCTTGCGTCTTTACATTCCGCCACATCACTCAACCAAAAACTTTAAATGGTTGGCTTATAAACAACATTGCTGGGTCACGCCATGCAATTATTACATTTATAAGCACGCTAGAAAATTAAAAAAACAAATCACCATTCCGCCAGAATGGATTGACTTCGATTATTGGTCTAAGTCAATAGTCCGCAAGTGACAAGGAGAGCGCATGCAACTCTTGAAATAACTATACCAATCAGATTTTCCTCCAATAGGATTCTGATATGTTTATCTCGTTTCAATGCCACGGGAGTTCTCACGTACTGTCGCCAGTATAATTTTCAAATTGCCTTTTTACGAACAACTTGGGCAGAACTCTTTTTGATTTGTTAATTTATTGATGTGCTACTAACCTATATTCCCAATTAAGGGAACTTGAGCGCGAGTTGCGCACACATCAAAAATCGTATATAAAAGATCAATTTAAAAAATTGCAGTTTTAACATGACGCATTATCGTCATACCGAGGAGCAATGCCACTCAGAGGCTCCCGATCTGGGAGGGAAAGATTTTTCCCTAAAACGATTAAAAAAATCTTTCTCAACTGTGAACCTTTCTTTCAATCGAACGAGTCGGTTTGGAGGAGTCTCGTGGGTTTCGATTGAAAATCTTTTTCAAAAAGCGCAGGGTTTTTGTTAGATATAAACAACCAGAAAAGTTATTGGCCTTTCTGTTATCGGCAAGCCGTGACACAAGCGAGTCCCGAATTTTCATCTAACAAGGTTTAAGCTCTATGACCTACCCACTTTCCTTACCCCAAACCTTATCTGCTAATATTGTCCCCGTTTTTATTTAAAATCCGGGTTAGCTGAAGTTCGGCTCCAGCCTCTAAATTACCCACTACAACTAGTTAATTATTGGGTTCTCCCGTAGAGTTACCTAATTTAGAGTCATGTTTATCTCTATCTTTCTGCCGCCGTAACCTATGCAGCAGAAAATCTTCATTCTAACATATTTTCATTTAATTTTAATTACAAGGGTAGCTAACCCAAGGAGTGATTCTTTGCTCACTCGGCTAAACTTAATCGAAATGGAAAATACGCTTTCATTCGTTTCTTCAGTTTAGAGGTTATTGTTGATTTTTAAGGCGATTTTATAGGAGAACCGCTAACCAATCTTTTTCAGTGGGTTGCTTTCTTTAGCTCCCACCGACTAGCTGTTTTTTATTTTTTTATTTCCTCTTCGGCGAGTTTCTTTATTTAGCTCCCACCGACGAGAGTCACTTTATCAGACTTCTTTCTGGAGTCAAGGGGTCTTTGAAGTTTTTTTCTTGTTGAATGCCGCCAATTTTTTGAGAAACGCCCCGGCAGATTTGTCAAGCTCTGAAAGAGCAATTTTAGGAGTGGAACCGTATCCCATGAGAAGTTCCCAAGAACCATCCGGCCTCACTGATCTTCCACTCATTTCTGCCTTATACGAACGACCGGAGCGACCGACGTATTCGAGTTCCCAATCGTTCTTTTCGATAAGAGTCAGAATATTCTTCATTTGAAAATGATATTCAGATATTTTTCTGAATTATTTTATTACTACTAGACCAAGTATTCAGAAATCCGCTTCCATTTATTTTCGACGAAAGATTTCGGTTCTGTCTGGTGATGCCACACGCCGTTATAACACCGATCAACAAACACCAAATTTCCCGTCTTGCCGCGCACACGATAAACAAAATTAGTGGAAGTCAAAACTTCCACAAAAATATGTCCGGGACGAATCGACTTCAGTTTGATAAACTTATTATTATTCATTTGCGTTTTATTGTTCAGTGAGATTATTACTTAATGAATTGGCTGCTGTCAAAATTAAATTTGTCTGTGTTCCAGACATGGCTCCCACAGACAAATGTGGTTTTGCAATTCTTTTTTTTGCTTCTTCTACTCTTCTACGAGCTAATTCTTCTCGTATATCTTTATTTCTTTGTTCTCGTTCTGCTGCGAGTTTTTCCGAAAGAATTTTTCTATTCTTTCGATCAATTACTCTTTGAATTTTTCTCAGAGAACTCATTTACTTTTTTAGATTTTGAAATTCTAAACCAATATATATGGACAATGAATATATTGTGCGTCAAATGTAAAGTCAACAAACCATCTAAAGAATTTTATTCCAGACCAAAAAGAAACTATAAATTTCAATCGTATTGTAGATCATGTCACAACAAATACTGTATGATTAGATGGAAAGCAAGAAAAATCAAAGCAATCGAATACAAAGGAGGAAAATGTGAAGATTGTGAAAAGGAATTTCCTCCGTATATTTATGATTTTCATCATCTTGATCCTAAAATCAAAGAAATGACATGGACAAAGATGAGATTAAGAAGTTGGAAAAATATCCAGAAAGAATTAGATAAATGTGTTCTTTTATGTTCTAATTGTCATCGAACAAGAGAATATGGTGGGTCTGCCGAGACTTGAACTCGGAACAAGTATTTAGAAGAAACCTATGATATCCAATTTCACCACAGACCCGAAATTTTTAAAACTGAGCTACGGACGCAATAAAATTATACTTCCAAGTATCCAAGTTTTCTTCGATCTGTCAATCCCTGAACCAGTCCATTGATTGCCGACCTTGTATCTCGGATTCCTGAAAGATAAGCATCCAATTCATCGCGAGTATTAAATACTCGAAAAATATTATGGTCTCCAATTTCCCACTGAGACTCATAGTGAATTTGTCCCCCGTCGCTTACAACCTTTAGAATTGACATTCCGGAAATGTCAGACGAAGTTTTCGTTTTAGTAGTATTTGCCATGGAGATGAATCTAGGTCTGGTTCTTTAGAGTGTCAAATGTAATTTTGTCCCGATAGGTCAGGTCGGGCAATCACAAAAGAAGCAAAAAATGTCAATTGGCATTTATCTCCTTCGGAATTGGTTGCGAGTACGTCGTTGTCACTGAACTCAATTTCTTGATCCAATGGATACTTCGATGCCAATTCACCATCATCATATAACCACAAACATTTCTGTTCTCCTTCTTTTACGATTTCAAAGCTATCGTCCCTCCACGAATAGTATGTCCCCACATATTTTCTTTGAAAAACTTCTTTTATTGCAGAAATTTGAGGGCCAACATGCTTAAGATATTGTCGAAGTGTCATGGAATGAGTGTCGTTCAATTTTAGATACTGTCAATTCATTATTTCGTATTCCCAGAAATAATTTCCGTTATCACCAATTTATCCAACGTTGCTTGTGCCCACGATCTTCCCTTTGTCGTATCGAAGAATTGATGATTAAATTCATATCCCAATTCGACCATATTCTCATCGAAAAAATATTGCATTCCCGTTCCATGTTGGAACTTTCCGATGTATTTTGTATTTTCTGGATATGATGTCATTGAACTTTATTTATGAAATTTTAAATACGTTTGCTCCGCCGTCCGATGTCAAGACTAGAGTCGGATTATACAACCGAGCCAATAGCAAAATTTCAACAACAACTGCATCATATTCTTTTCGGGCAGTTTTGCAAAATTCAAAATTAACTGCATTTTTTGTAATATGACACGTTTCATGCGCCGCGTCTCCAATTCCGTTGAATGAAACGAAATCTTCTCCAATTTCAGGAGAAGTTCCTTCTTCTCCAAATCCATTGGCAAGAATATCTTTCTTTAGAGCGAAGAGTTTCTTCGCGGCAGTCACAAAACTTTTCCAAGCCGAATCGGCGAATGGTGCAGAGGATTTCCAATAATGCGTGTATCCCATATATTTTTTGATTGTATCTATTTATTATGAAATTTAAAATCGGGACGTGTTTCTCGTCAAATGAGTTAATTACTCCCATTTGAGATTATATCAATGGATCCGGTTAAAAGACGGATAGATATAATTTTTTTCGATCTTGTATCTGCTTCTTCGGCGCAATGCCGCATACCCGATTTTTTTTGAAGGACTATTCGACCTGTCTGAATATTAATCAGAAGTGCTATTTTTACACTATGCATGCATGGTGACATACACGAACATACGTCTTCAAAAATTGAAAAAGAACTTAAATTTAAAAACGAAGCCTGTCACGGAATTTCATCGCATTTAAGATTACAGGCGAGAACCTACTACATTTTTGTCATCATGACAATTGTTTTCATAGCTATAATGCAGTCAAATTTTTATTTGAAAATTTTCATCTTTTTGATAGAGCAGCGATATCTATCTATAGATGCTCTATCATATATGAAAAGTATTATTTACAATATCTCAAAAGAACAACTTCAAAATTACATTAATCAAAGTTCAACGTATGGTCAAGTGTTGAAACTCTGTGGCCTTCGTAATCATGGAAGAAACCCTGACACACTTAAACGTCGGATTCAAGAAGAAAATTTAAACGATACTCCAATTAAAAAAGGATTGAATTTTGGTGGCGGATGGAACAAAGGCACTAAAGGAGTTTCGCTTAAACGTATGTCAAAAGAACAAGCTTTATCAACTTTATTTGTCTCAAATTATCAAGGCAGCGTCAAAATTCGCAAATACATTCGTTGTTACAAACTTATTGACGAAAAGTGTATCGAATGCAATCTATCCACAATATGGAATAATAAACCAATTACATTAGAAATTGACCATATTGATGGTGATAGTCAAAATAATCTTTTGTCAAATTTACGTTGGCTATGTCCCAATTGCCACAGTCAGACAAATACTTTTCGTGGCAGAAATCAAAGAAAAGAACAATTGAAAAATGGTGGGACCGGGGGGACTTGAACCCCCAACAAACGGCTTAACCTGCCACTATAGTTTTCACTACCTTATCTTTTACAATTCGATGTATGATTAACACCTACAATTCAAAGAATCAGTTTGTGGTCTGGACTATGCCTTCACCATAGCTTTCGCAGTAGGTGGGTGATTATAGTCTCTACAGCTTCTAAAGTCCTCAGAGTCCTCTAGCTTGCCTCGGCATTGGGAGTTTTAAAATTATACATTTTAAAATTAACCGTTCACCGAATTTACACCATTCACACACACAGTTTCCTGTATGGTGCTCTTATTTACCGTTTAAAGGCCGCTGCTCTACCATTGAGCTACGATCCCATTTTATTTTAAAAAGAACATTAACTCACTCTCAACACCGATCAATCTATCTTACTTTCGGTTTCCGTCAACGACTTTTTAAACTTTTTTTTGAAGGACCGATCAAACTAATATCTTCGTCTCCAAGTTCTCCAGTTTCGCAAGGTGCGGGCGAAAGAATAATCCGATTTAAAGGCCCGTTGAAATCAATATCGTCTGTATTTTTAAACTCTCCCGATTCTCTACGAGGCAATTCATTTTCAGAAGGATATGTCAATCGATGTCTTACAGCAATCTCAATCAATTTCAATTTCATTTTTTCATGAAATGAAGGACGCGGAATAGTTGCAGATGAATCATGTGCCCTGCGAAATTCGTATAGAATTAAAATATTCAAAATAATATCATCTAAAAGAAGCGGAATGTGTCCGCTGTCTTCATCCATTTGAGGAATATATTTATCATCTGGAATAAAAATTCCGATAGCACACTTCGATCCGCCCGGTCCTCGATAGACGCATCTTCCATCATCCATAATGGAAGGAGGATTTTTGTTTTTGATAAAATGTTCCCACACTTTATCAAAAACTTCTTGATTTGAAAGTTTTTCGATCATTCTTCTGGACAATTCAATTTATTATTTTTTGCAAAATCAATCAATCTCTCCCGAAAAGTTCCATTGAAAAACTCTCTCGGAGCATAATCATGTAACAATTGCAGCTTTCGGAGAAACTGAATGTCTTCGACGATCTCAATGAGAATCAACGCCACTCGACAGGTCAATTTATCAATTGAATCAATCGAAATTTCGTCATTAAGAAACGATGTAAATTGATCGGGGCAAGCAGAAGCATGTTCCAATCCCACATGATATTTTTCATCTGGAATAAAGAGCCCCGCCGCACATTTCGATCCATCGAGATTTCGGTAATAACATCTCCCGGAATTGGGATCAATTGATTGGGGATTCTTTTTTGTGATAAAGTGATCCCACACCTTATCGAAGACTTCTTGATTGGTCAAAAGATGTGTACTCATTGTGAATTTTATGGATTTAAATTGTGTGGTTTTCCGGGATTACCACGAACCCCTCTCTGGAAGGCTAGGGCCATCCCTTCCATTGTCAACTTTTCCCCGCTATTTTCTCTACACAAATAGCAGTTGATTCTGAAGTTTACGTGACGTTATCGCTACGTCCCTTACAAGACTTCCAAAGGGTTACGCACTAACGTTGGACTCCTTATACCAATGGATTTTTTTAGAATCCAATATTTTTATCTTCTACTGACGTACTACTACGACCTATCTGTAGCGGATTTCAACCTATCATCTTTTCTTGTTCCGTCAAGCCTTTTTATGCTGTCGCCATTTCAAGCGGACGAGAAATGGAAATATTCTTTCCGTCTGCCTTTCCAGTAAAATACGCATCCGCATCGACAGTGACATCCTTCTTTTTGACTGCCTTCAATTCAGGGAAATATTTTGCCAATCCTTCTTGAATAGCAGTTTCTTTGTTTCGGAGGACCAATCCATAGACGTTTTGATGCTCCGGAGTCAATTGATTTTTTTGTGCCCCAAGCTTTTCATGGAGTCCCGCATGCAGACCACGAAGATAAGAAGTGCGAAATCCAACGGCACAATTCCGAGTTTCGTGATATCCTCGCCAGCAATCCATGAATCGCTCCATCAAAAAATTATATACGAAATGAGCCATTTCCGTATCCATCTCCGTTCCAATCAAGGAAATCCATTTTCCGTTTGCCCGACTCCCCGTGTAAATCACTGCCACAGAAAAATGATCCTTGAGAATCCAACAAACATAGTCATTGGCGACTCCGAAGCGTTTTCCAACGCAAAATCGCTTCATGACAATATTCAGAGATTTCTTTTCCGCAGACGATGAAATACTCGCAAGATCAATGTCATGTTCCATGGCGAGTTGCCTCGCCTTGAGCATCGCTGCCTCCATCTCGGCGGGTTGATTATTGTTTTGTGCGAGAGCAAGAAGCTTTTGAAGCTTTTCAACAATTTTATGATTCATAATATCTCAGTGCTGGAAATAATTTATCTTTCGGGCAATCAATTGTCAAATTGATCCACTCGCTTTTTCTTCACAAGATCCACTTCCGCAGCAATGGAATCTCTCAATTTCCAAATATGCTCATTTCCTCGGACGGCAACAATCGGAACATTCGCTGTCATGAGCTTTCCCAATTTGATTCCAAAATTATTCGATTCCTTCAAACGCTGAGCACGATGTTTCTTTTTCCATTCAGTTTTGTTCATAGATGTGGGGAAATTTCTATTTTCTCTTTTAAAGAGAGAGTCAATCTAGTCTCTTGAAGTGCGTTGTCAACAGGCTTTTATCAAAAAATTTACCAATCAACAATTACAGGTTTTCCTTGATATCTTCCAACATTTCGGTTTGCAAAGTCTTGTCCAAAGTGCCATTGGTAATCATCAAAACTATAAAATAGATCTTCTCTTTGATGCGCAACATTCAATTCTTTTAGAACTTTTTTAAATTCGTTATAAACTTCGTCCCGAGTGTCGCCGGCACAATCTGCAACAGGTTGAATTCGAATTGGGAAATCATCAATAAAAACAAAACAAGTTTGAATTGCAAACTCCGGGGACGGAATTATTTTTTGATTACTTTCTTTAACGTCGGTGATTCCGCCAACTTTAATGAAACATTTATTTTTTTTATGCTTCAGAAGAACAGCATACGAGCCCCGAAAAAAATTTACATCAAAAGGCAAATTTTCTTTGGAAATAAAATCATCCAATTTATTCCGAAGAAAATCTCGAATTTCGGGTAAAGTATAATCCCACCCGCCATCGTATTTCGGAGTTTCATAATATTCTTCTAAAAAATCTCGAACCAAATCAATAATTCGCATCACTTCAGGTGACATCAAGGACTCCGCTTCCGAATGCGTGTAACAAATTTTCATATTGTCAATGGAGAGAAATTAAACTCTACATTTCCGCTGTCAACGTCATTCGACCATTATTTTTAAGGGAACTCCGGATTCTTTTGAAATTGACTTTAATTCAGTCTCCAATTGAGCAATCCGAATTCGGAGTTGCAAATTCTTCCGCAATAGATCTTCATTGGAAGACTTGATCTCAACCAAAAGTTTCCGGCATTCCCCATCATTCATACTTTTAAATCACACAGGCAATTTCTGAGTCATTTGTTTCCCCGCAACCCAACCATAACAAGTTACGGCAAGAATTTGCTCTGTCAAAGGCCGTTTCAGAAATGAATTGTCTGATGCACAGACAGGCTCATGAATAATGTAATTTAAAAACCTCTCATAGATTGATGCAAACTCGTTTTTTCTTTCCTCTGATAAAGTTTCAAACTGAGCTTTCGCATCCAATTCCGCAAGAGCATTGGTTTCTGTATTTGTCAAAGCCTCCTGAAGTCTCGGTGGCAATTTCTCAAATGAAACATCTGCATCGATCCACTTCTTAACAAGTATTACCGGAATATCATTGATGGCACAATAGGCTACAAATGTCACGGTACCCTCAATTACTTTCAATCGCTTTGAACCATTTTTCATATATGCTGATTTTTAAATCATTTCGTAAACGACGGTAGGTTTACCCCTCCCGCCCCGGATGGCATCGACAGCCTTCGCTTGCTGACTTTTAATCAACCCTTGAAGGTGTTGATACATAAATCCAGACGACACAGACGGATTCATAGCAGAAAGCGTCTTCATGTCAAATTTTTCTCCCTTGGGTGGCACCTTCAAAGAAGAACGATCAACTGCCTTGCGACCCCTCTTCTTTTCGCCAATTTCACCCACAGGTTTACTTTTGACAGCGCCGCCCTCATCTTCATCCTCCCCAGTGTCAGAAACCTCAACTGGATCATTAATATGCAAAAGATGCTCAAACCAATGTTCGGCACGTTCCAGTGTCTTGCAAGAATATCCATAGCGACCAAAACCACCCTTACCCGGATAAGACTCATAATCTTCCTGAACGAAATTTCCTCCCGGCAACGGTGCTCCTGCCTTAATTGTCTTGACACGAAAAACTTCATAGCTATGAAGAGAACCATCCAAATGATCCCTTCGATACATTGCCACTGTCGGAGTCCGCTTGACAAGGGTGAAATTATGAATGCCAATTTTATCGGCATTCATTTTAAATGTCTTTTGAAGTGATTTCATGACTTTTTAAAAATAGTCTGAACCAACATCCCTGTCAACACCATCTTCACGAAACCGTTTTGATCCTCGATTTCCATGATTCTTCCGCTTTCGATCTCGCTCATCCCGTTGCTTCTGATATTTTCCGTATCGATCCTGATTCCGATTAAAGGACTTTCCCATATATGTATATTTCTGTATATTTACGAATTGAATTTCTTTCTTACCAGAACTTCGCAATGAAATGAAAAAGAACGAATGCTCCTCCGAAGAAAAAAGCAAGGAGCATCAAGGTAAACAAAAGTTCAATGAGAGTGAACGCAGAGTTATTTTTATTGGAATTGAAATTAATTTTCATGTGGGACTCACTGTAATAGAGAATAGATCTTTGTCAACGCTTCGTTTGAAGATTTTATTTTTCAAATGAATTGAAATGATTCCATCGAATCCTATTGACGGGTGCCCGGAAGATGTGATTGAAATAGAGCATGGAACGAATCCATAAATTGTATATTGAAATATTCTGTGTCGAATATTCTATTATATATTTATTTTTTCAAAAAGTTCCATTTGAAAATTTTTACGAGGCAATATAAAAACAAAGCAAAAAAAGGAAAAATAACCAAATAAAGAAAAACTAAAAAAATCAAATAAAAAATAATTAAAACTATCTCAGATACAATTCCAAGAAAAGTTAAAATTACTTCAAAAAGAAAAGAAAAAAAAGAAATCATATATTCTGTACATATACTTTTTATATTTCTCTGTCAAGAAATATCATTATTTTAATTTCAAACCATTTTAAAATAATGCCGGAAGTCCATATATGTTAATCAATTTTGATTTGTCCAATGGAAAAATTTCATCTGCAATTTTTAAAATTGTAGCATAATAGAGTGTCCGGACATATTCGGATCTACGAGATTCGACTTTTTCCTTTAAATTTTCAATTAAGATTTTTTCACTTTTATTCATATATGTGTATTTATGTGTTTTTCCAAATCATTCTCGGCAATCGCAATTACGTCTTTAATGAAATAATTTAATAAATCATCATCCGTTCTTTTTAAAGCAAGACTTTCTACGATGGCATTTTGTTTCCATTTCGGAAAATTATCAAATATCTTTTTATATACAGCTTCATATCTACTTGCCATTTCCGATTTATTCCCGGAAAATGCATTATTAGAAACCTTTTTAGATTCTTTCTTTTTAACCGATAATGCTGTCTTTTTCTTTAAATTTAAATATTCTTCTTTATTTCTAATAATATGATTTTTATTTTCCTTTTCTTCCATAGCGATCCTTTCGTAAATAACTTCCAATTCCTTTTTTTGGTTTTTGGACACGGGTGCATATCACCCCACTCGGCAGAGGGGGTTTACGAATTTTAATTCGATAAATAAATTTCGTTTTCATTTTAAAGAAATTGAAAAAAAAGAATTTTCTTGAATATCATTGATTCTATCGTAAAGACTTCTTTTCTGCAATGTTTTAAAAATTGAATGTTTTCTTACTTTCTTTTAAAAAAACATTCAATCCTCTCTTTTAACAGCATTTCCTTTTTTTCTGCTGGATTTAATATATTTGCAGATAAAAAGAATTCCAATGTATTTCATTCTCTAGATCCATCGTTTCAGATACCACACAATTTCATTTAAAATTACTATAGTTACTCTTTGAATTACTTTATATGGTTAGAAGGGGGTAAAAAATCCTATCTATCGATATAAAGGGTTTATTTTGTATTATTAAATTTAATATCAATTCAATTGTGCGGTATAATCAAAAAATAATTGATATGAATTCATTATTGTATATACAGATATATGAACAAATTGTTATAACATGAGTGGACACTAGAAGGGTTTTATTTTAGAATCCTTTTTTAGGATTCAAACTTATTATGGGTGAGGGGAGGGGGGGGGGGCTTTTTTATCCCCTTATCCGTATGGGGGGAAACAAAAGTTATTTTTATATCTTTTTGTTTTATGATATTTATGGATATATATAAATCTTATTTTATTCGATTCTTTATTTTTGAATGAGTGTTACTGAATATCCATCAGGAACATCTTCAAATCGTTCCATTGCCCAAAAATTGCTGCTGGTTCCGATAGAAATATTTTCGCCACTGATTCTATCTGTAAGATCAATTCCAATTGTAAATCCTTTGGCGTATTCTGAAAATAAAACAACTCTTGGAGTATCTTTGCTCCGCATAATTTTTGGATAGGGTTTTGGTTCTTTAACCTTTGGTTCGGATGAATTGATTATAGAATGTAACATATATTATTTGTTTATTTTATAGGGTTTGTGCTATTGCATATTTCTGTATATATGCATATTTTATTTTAAATCTTTGCTTTTTGGAATGCCGCGATGACTTCTTCGTGGGTTCTTTTTGGATGATCATTCCAAGAACTAATCGCATTCCAAGAAGTAATCACCGCGGATCCGATTATTACTTTATGAAAACGGCGAATCATAGCAAAATATTTTCGATTAATTGGATATGCCTTTCGAATTGCTCCAATTGAACAAAAAGAAACGGCATCTGAAGACTCAACAAAAGTAACTCGGCCATTTGATTTTTTAGCAAGTGATTTTTTACACCATCCTTTTCGAATAAGATCCAATGCAGGTGTTTTAGATTTTGGAATCTCTTGTTTATTATTACTGTTTGTTTTCATTTGGAAATTTTTTCATATTCTTTTTTTTTGTGACTATAATATTTACACTCAGACACAAACAAATTCATTGCATTAAAAATGCCGGATAGGAAAATCAGAAAGAATGCTGTATATAGAATTTCTCTACTAAGGAAAAGAAGATTAATAATGCAAATGAAAAAGGAAAAACAAAGAAATAGAGTTGAGAGTGACGCGAGGATTTTTGAAAAAGAAAATTTTTGGAAGAATTTCATTTAATGTATATGGACATATGTATTTTTTACTATTATTCTTCTGAAGGTTTGATATTGGTTTTATAATTTTTAAATTCTTTT
>ERZ869925.630-NODE-630-length-23101-cov-6.252538_pt1 | contig 23101 bp, 40 predicted proteins | sample MGYA00579311_ERZ869925 | MGnify/ENA primary metagenome ERZ869925 (study PRJEB32216, sample SAMN09231817) | wastewater metagenome | place: USA: Maryland | collected 2016-07-30 | study: EMG produced TPA metagenomics assembly of the PRJNA472060 data set (Reclaimed...
TTTCATCTTCAGCGGCTTGATCTAAAGTAATTCTAGCTTGTTGCTTTTTTATCGAAGCATTAAAGTTTGCTTCGTCTTGAGCCGCTTGGCCCGCTTGGTTTGAGCCAAACGCGCTTACTAACCCACCTACACCTGCAACAATAGGAGCTGCCATTATCTAATCCTTGCGTATAAAACTGCGTCTTTATTTAAGCCCCAGTAATTTTTCATTAATGGCGCTTCTACCGTAAACCCTAACGACTTAATCCACCTATGCGCTACGGGTGAATTAAGATCTATAACAGATTCAATTCGGCTGTGTTCGCACATATCAAAAAATCTAATCACGCATCTTCTTAGTTGAACCATTTTGTGTTTAGCGTTTTGGCCAAACACTACCCAAGCTTCAGCCCGGCCAGCCCAATACGGAACTACTCCGCCACAACCTAGCACTTCTTTTGTTTTAGAATCTAAGATAGTAACCGAGTTTTTAGGCTGCTCAATTATGTGGTAATTGATATTTATAAGCCAAGATTTTAAGTCACTATTCATAGGTAGGTTCAACAAATACTCCAAGTGTTCTTTTTTAAAAGCTACAGCTTCGACCATTAGCCCCGGTCCTGCGTTACCATTTGTGGCATTACAGCTTGTATCGTACCGGGTAACGGCTGATCTTGTCTAAAACAAAAAGTGTTTTCAAAGTCGTAATCTGAATCAACAGTTTCAGAGATGATTCCGCTAAATAATGCGGGAGCCCTAGTTAGTTTATCGGCTGTGGTTCTAAACGTAACTACGTCTAAAGCATCAAAGCTATACCCAATCTTTAAGCCCAAAGTCCGTTCAAGCATCATTCCAATTCTATGCGTTCTTCTTGTTTTACCTAACGCAGTTCCGTCAGCTGATCCGGCTTCTACCCTTAATAATTCGCCGTCACTATTATATCCGTACCCTATATGAATTACGGCGGCTTTATCTGATAAAGTTATCTTACCGTTAGTAACTGTTTTTTCTGGTTGTACAGCTCCGTCAGCTAGGATGCTAACTACTTCACCCTCTAGATGATTAAGACTTGATATTTCAAGTACAAGCTTTCTCACCATACCGCCAGACACATAGGGCGTAAAAGAAGTGGAGTTAATTGGGTCCCCATCAAGATCAGTTAATTCAAAAGTGTTTGTAGTTTTATTATCAACTAAGGCTGTGATACCATTTAGTTCATCCATACCTAAAATTTCAGTAAGTAAAACTTTATCGCCGTCATTAAACCCATGGTTATTTGCTGTGACCACTACTGGGTTAGCGTTTGTAATACCACTAATTGTAATTGGCACGTCGTATGTGAGCCCTGCATCTACAAAAAACGCATCTCTTTGTTCTGAAGTTTGATCAAATATTTCTGTTATGTATTCAATGTGACGAACTACTGAGCCATTAATATATCTTTTAACTATTAGCCAAGTATCTTGTCTTAGCCCATCAGGGGAAGGTATTACTTGAACGCTCTCCGCTATAGCGGGATTATTGGCAGCATCACTTACGCCGCCCAAGATGTGGCGTGACCAGCCTACTCTTAGAGCATCTAAGTCTCTTTCATAAGTCATGGCAGCTAGTACGCCATCTTTACGTACTGCCCACACAAAACTTTGCGGCTCTTTTTGGTAAGCTAATTGTTTTATACCAACAGGTGAAATGTGCTCAGCTAATTGAGTCACGTCAGTAGATCTAAATCCACCGACGTCAAAATAATAATTTAGCTCTCTTAATTTTCTACCCGCTCTTTGTACAAAGATAATTGATTTACCGGCTTGAACTGGTTGAACGTTTTCTGATCCCCAGGACGTGGATTTTTTTGCTGTGATATTTGTTGGCGTTAAAGCTTCGCCTTGAGTTGAAGGAGTTGTGATCCATTCGCCAGCTACAGTACCCGACGCTAACCCTCTTTCGTCAGAGGCAAGCCATCTTATGACATTAACGTCATTAGAATTGAAAGCAAAACCCACGCTGTTATCAGGATTAACAGTCCCATCAAAATTAGTTGGACTAAAGTTTTCATAATCACCCGTCTTAGAGCCGTCGATTCTTTGCGGCGCATTTGTAGCCCCGCCTAAAAAAAGTCGATCTTCATGAAACGTCACAGCTCCGGGGTATCCAGTTGTATCGGAATAGATGCCTAAACGCCACAGCACTTTTGCATTTGTATTTGTAAGTGTCGATTTAATATCTATAGTTACGCTAATTGGACTAGTATAACTAGCAACAACTGCCCATCCCCATGTGGCGCCCTCTTTCATTCTTATCGCACGACCGACATCGGTTGCTGCAAAAATAGCCGGGCTTGCTACACCGCCTGAAACATAAGCGTTAGTAAAGGTAGAGTTTCTCAAATCAAAAGTATTAGCGTCAATTAAATCAATGGTCCAAGTGCCGTTGGCTTCAGTAGTGCCCACAACACTTGCAATATAAACGCTATCCGCGTCGCTATAGCCATGGGCTGTTGCTGTGATTCTAATTAATCCAGATCCATTATCGACGGCATTTGTAATGGTTCTATTTGGACCAACTGATAGCGTAACTCCGTCACCTGTAGCAGCTCCCGGAGTAAAGGTTGTTTGTGTGCTGTTAGGTGTGAAATACGGGCCATCAAGTAAATCTAAATCTTTAAACTGCCAATCTGTATCGCCATATCTAAGAAGTTTTTTTGTTTTGTAATTTGGGTGTGCGATATAAAGTACGTCGTTACTTTGAGTAAACTTTAAATCAAACACGTCAGCTGCCGCATAGTCAGATTCTATTTCATATATCTTAGCTACTATCCCGCCAGATACATACGCATCTAATGTAGATGTAGCAGGCGAAGTTAAATCAAACGTATTGGCATTAATAACTGTGATTTCAAATTCTAAATTATTAATTTGAGTAGTACCTACTACGCCTTGAACAACTACTCTATCCCCTGTTGCATACCCGTGGCCTGTAACTGTAAGACGAGGAAATGCTCCCCCAATATTTACGTTAGAAATATTTTGAGTGGCTAAGGTAATGTTGCCTCTATTTTTAAAAAAGCGAACGTACTCATCGCCAAATTCTAAAATATAAGCTTGAGTTGTAGAGTATTCAAAAGATTGGAGCCGTGCTACCCCAGCGTCTTTAGTAGCAAACACATACCCAGTTCCAGGTCTACGTACCACTGGGCCTTGAAGTGTTGGTAAATAATTAAGGCAAGTCTTTAAAGATTTTTTATAATTATCCGCATCGACTCTACCGTAATAAAGAGAGCTTACCTCACCGCCAGAAAATACGGATTGTAACGGTGACGCTTTAGGCATGCTATCTTCTCACTGTAATCCAGACGTCCTCTGGCGGTAGTACTGAAGGTTTTTCTATGGCGCTCGTAAGACCTGCGTCTTGAATGGCTTTTTTATAATCTTCTCTTAAGTCAGCTTTTTTAGTATTACTTTGAGTTAATTCTTCGCAAAGTTCATATGCTAACTTACAAGATAAAGCTTCTCTAAAAGCTGCGTCCATTTGGTTTGGATCAGTTACATTTGCAACATATCTAATTTCTAAAGGAGCTGAGTCGTTAGTAAAAATCTTTTTACCTTCAATACTCCAATCAAGTCTTTCTGAATTAGACTCTGGATCCGGTGGAAGTAATCTTAAAAAGTCTGAAGGTAAAGTGTACGAGTATGCTGGGCCAAAGCTTGGCGCAATTACATCGGCTGCTAATTGCGCTCTAGATATTGAAAAGTTCCAAGTATTGTTTCTAAGCTCAGCTAACTTAATAGATTCAAAAGCTGCATTACAAGCTCTTGCGTTTACTGAATCATCACTTAAAGAAACAATTCGTTTGGCCCCTAGCTTTTGTAAAGCTCTGTTGCAAATTTCAACTGTAGAAGCCATTTCCCCATCCTTAGATCAAATTACTTTTTTTCTGCGATTAACGGCTTATCATTTGTCGCTACATGTAGCGCATGTGTAAGCGTGTCGTATTCTTGTTTAGTTAATTTTAAACTGTTAATTAAATTAATTAGCGTTTGTATAGCTTGTTCTTTAGTCATTATGTGCCTCCATATGTACTAAAAATAAAGCAGGGTTTAATTTAAAAGTAAACAAATTTTACCCTCCCCTATATACAAGCTCGATTGAAAAGTTAGTATCATCGTCAGTGTTTGTAGATCCGCCGTCAGTATGCATTGCAATTACATCGCCTGCTACTAATTTACCAGTCCAAGAGCTTCCATTTACTGCGCCTGCGACGTTAAATGTTATGGCTATCTGCGATGAAAATACTGGTTCTAATTCTATGTTATTAGTTCCGTCGCCATTTCTAGAAACACCGAAGTATCTAGCAACGGCGTCTTTATCCCTAAATGAAATGGTATACATACCCGTAGTGTTAATTGTAAATGTTCCGCCGTTTGAAGCAGAATCGGCGTAAGTAATGTCTGTCCCTGTATTAGTAACGGCAGTTGTAAAGCGTCTAAATTTTGTGTTAGTGGATCCGTATCCATTGCCGCCTTTAACTTGAACAAGTGAATCAACTGGATTTGCGTAATCAAAAACAACAGAGGAACCGTCTGAAGCAAGTAATTTTCTTGTTTCAAAATCTATTGAACCAGTGCCAGTTGAATCGCCTATAACGCCTGCATCAAAATCAATAATAGTCGTGCCGGTTACGGGATGTGCGTACAAAAGAGCATAGATTCTATTCCAACCGCCAACAGCGCCAGCGGCTCCAAGCCTTGGGCCCGAAGTATTATCTGTAGGATCGCCCGCAGTTATTAAGTCCGCGTTAATAGCTGTTACGCCTAAGTTAGAAAGAGTGGTGTTAGCGCCGCCTCCGCCGCCCCCCGCGCTCCAAGTTGAACCATCGTAAAATTCTAATAAGTTTGTAGTAGTATCAAAAACAACCATGCCCTCTAAAGCAGTGAGCGCATTTTTTTGTGTCGTAGTTAATACTGGTAATCTTAGCGCTTTAGTTGTTCCTCCAATTTCAAACGCTATGCTTGAATTAGTCACTTTTTGAGAAGAAGTCCCAATAGCTATCTGACCGCCGAAGTAGTTATCTAAAGCTGAATCTTCTACCCATAAGCCCCAAGCATCCGTAGCACTTGAAACAAAATCGCCGCTAATATTAAATGCTTTTATATTTGTTATGTTTAAAACGCCGCCTGAAGGAAGTAGCGGAGCAGTTCTAATCATTGATAGATTTGCTATTGTCCCGCCGTCAGTTCCAGACGGAGGCGCTGGAATAGATCCCGCGGCTAAAAATACGTTAACCGTATCTACTGTAACTCCGCTTGCAGCTATGATAGAAGAAATAAAACCGACTTGAGTTACACCGACTAAGCCGCCGGTAATCCCGTCAGCTACGTCATCTTTTGCCCACAAATCGCCGGCTATATTTACGTTTAATGAATCAGTGCCCGTAACAGGTGAGCCTGATGGAACGTCAAAAAGATTTGCTATCCTTGTTCCAATTTGAAATGTCTGCGCTGAGCGAAGGGTAGTAGTTGAATTGGCTTGAATTCTTGCGTCTGTTTCAAGTGAAACAGGACCTTGCGGATCAGTAGTTGGAACTGTACCTAATTGAATTTGTATACCTTTAATAGATTGAAGTCCTGTTGCAGAACCGCCCATTCCTATTTGAATGCCAGTGTAGTTTGCATCTCCCCCATTGATATTGGGGTTGATGCTCATACCGTTAACAAATCCATGGGACGTAGCTATGTTTGGAGAAAAATCATATCCTTTAACATAGGCTGAAGCGCCCATTGTAGTTACAGCGCCATATCCGCCGTAATATGTGACGCTTGCGTTTGTAATTAAATTATCAATTTGAGGAGAAGCTTGATATAAAGTAACTCCGTTATTTGCTAATACGCCCACTAGATTTGGATTCGACGCAAATGAAGTGTGAGAATTTACGTTAATATTAATATCTGAATAATCAGCAAACGCATTCAAATTATACGAGCCGCCTCTAATCGCACCGGATGAAATAACTGGATTAAATGTGTACCCATTGACACTTCCGTTAATAGTAACAAGATCATTTATGTTTAAATATCCAACGGCGGTGTTGATACCAGTCATTGTAAAGGCGTCTGTTCCAGAGCCAATATCTGCGCCAAATTTTATTTGATTTAAAAACCCAACATCGCCAGTACCGCGAACTTGTATAAATAAGTTTAAATTATTTGCAGCTTCGCCATTTGAACCAATGTCAAACGCAGTGGCGCTTGGATTTACATATAAGCTAAAGCCTTGGTTTACATAATTATCGTCAGGTGAATCTTGTAAAGGATCTAAAGAAAAACTAAAAACGTTAGAATTTACAGTACCGCCTAAGTCGTCTGGGTTATATACAATGCCTTGGTTTAGTCCGCCGGAAGTTGTATCAATATTAAAACCAGGGATTGAAAATAAATTTCCCGAACCATCAAAACCCGTGATCGTATTTGCAGTTCCGCCGCCTATGTCGCCAGCTTCTAATACAACAACGCCTGTTTGACCGTTAACTGAATCAACCGCACCGCCGCCTCCGCCGCCATTATTGTGAGCATTGCCGACAAAAATATACGACATCTAGATCTCTTTTCTTTTTATCCGTTATTTTTATAAAAAGTAACGTTAAGATTTGCGGATGAAACCTCTATAAATTTAATGGCCGACATGTCGCCAGAGTAAATCAACGTGTCTTTATCATACAGTACTTGGCCCACTGTTGACGTTGGATCCACTCCGTCATCGCGCCAACGTACATCGCCTTCAGCTTGTATTAGTGCAATTGCTGTTCTATCAGGAGCGGAAATACCTACTGCCGCAGATACGTTTGTAATCTGCGTATAGCTTATAGGTACTAAATGACCTTGAACTGTAGTTACGTTATTTGCCATACTTGCTCCTTAAGAGAAGTTTTTTAGCTGATTAATTTTTTCATCCACTTTGGCTTTTAAAACTAAAGCCTGTGCTTTTAATTCGTCAGCTTCTTTAAATTTATCGTTAATTAAATTTTCTTTAATTGAAAGATCTTTGTAGAATTCATTTTTTTGTTCAATTAATTCTAAAAGCTGAAGCTCGAGCTTTTTTGATTTCTCATGAAGCTCGGCATCTTTTACATTCAGCTTTTGTAAACCTAAGACTATTTCTTCGGCTTTACTTTGGTTTTCTTTTTGCTTTTCATTTAAAAACTCCTTTTTGGTTTCAAGCTCTTTTTCAAGCCCGTCTAAAAATTCTTTTTTTAGATTTAATTCTTTTTGTGCTTCAACAATAGATTCATAATGTTTTTGTAATTCCGAAAGCGCATCTTTCATTTCTTTTGGATTAGAAATAAGCGCCAGGATTTCATGAATCTCTGCTAGATTAGAATGGGATATAGATGCACTTTTTAAACTTTGCATTTATATCTTATGCCGGTGGCCAGCCATATTTTAAAATATGGTTTTTTAAGTAATCTAAAGCAATCAAGACATCGTTTTTTGATAAGTTGGCCGCTAGATCAATTGTTAGCTCTATGCTATCTGTAGCAACAGCTGATCCTACAGTTTCAGTTACTTGAAACTCCGTCTCGCCTTTTGATAATCCGTATAAACGTGTAGCCATTTGTTACCTCATTTAAGAGTTCGGGCTCAAGCGAATCGCATATTCCAACGGAGGTCGGAGTACACATATCACTCGAGCCCAAACCAATTTAATTACTCAGCAAAAAATACTTCTACCATGATCGCTCCGCCTGCATCTTGAGCCGCAGTCAATGTTCCGACTACATCGTAAACAAGACCTGGATCAGCTGAAAGACCTAGAGCTTCCCATACGCGTTTTTCTGCATTTGCGACTGTGATTACGTTTCCGTAAACAACTTCAGATTTAGTTAAAGCACCTGAGTGAGTGTCGATTGCTGCTTTGAAAAAATCTGCATCAACTACGGCACCGCCGTCAGCTGTTGATTTGTAAAGACCTAGATCCATTGCGCCAGTTGTTCCGATATCGGGACAGCTTACTAGCACAGAGTTCACTAGAGCATTACTTGGAATGCTGCAAAATAAATATTTAGAACCGATTGAATCGCCGTTCACTGCCGTTACTAATCCTGAAGCTTTTTTCATAGCTCCTTTTGCAATTGCCGCATTACTAAGTAATGACGGTGATGCATCACGGTTTGTGATTGAGGCTGATTTTGTTGTTACTACTGCCATGTTTTTACTCCTAGTTAAAAATTAAAATTAAACGTCCGCTGCGATTTGTACTACTTTTTTCTCTTCTAAACGAGTAGCACCGGCTGTCATATATAAATATGCTTGCCATGGTAAACCTTGAAGATCTTTTCTTTGAGAAATATCTGTAGTGATATCATTCCAAATACCAAGATACATTCCTGATTTTGCCCAAACCGGAACAAGAACGTCTGAGTTACCGTCAGTAGAAAGCGCTGAACGTTCGCTGTGGATAAAGTTAATACCCAAGAAACGTTGAATTTTGCCTTCAACTAGAACTGGTTTATCGTTGTAGTCCATAGAAATAACTTGAGCTTCAGCTAACAAATCATCGTGTTGTTGTGCTGTAACTGCGCAAGTGATTACGTCTGAATCTAAATCAACTTCGTTAGAAAGTAAGATTTTTTTAGCTTGTCTTAATTTAGCAACAGTTAAGCCTGTAGCTGAAGCTGCGCCATATGCGCGAGTAACTTTTTGGCCTGAAGGAAGTACTGTAGAAGTTCCACCTTGTTTGCCAGTTTTTGCTGTTCCGTTAAGAGCCGCAATGATCAAATCATCCATTTGACGGTTAGCTGCGTTTACAGCGTTTTGTACATATGAAGATTTTGGATCTGTTAACATTTGAAGTTTATCAAAGCTATCGATCAATTGTGGTAGATCGAAGTTTGAAGGGAACACCCAACGACGGTCAACTGGCGCATCAACTCGGCTCATTGGCGCAAATCGATTTGTCACAGGTTGCATTGAGATCGCTCCGATTTGATCCACAGGAGAAGCTTGTTCACCTACGTGGCTACCAGACATTACTGCTGATCTAAAGCGTGATTCTTTTTGTTGTAATAGTAACTGAATGTTTGTTGCGTATTGTTGTACAAACAACTGAGGTAAATTAATAGACATGTTATGTCCTCCAAAAAACGGTTGATGTAAATTGATCAGGTTTTTCGAAGGGCTTATCTTTCGTAATTGAAAGGGCCAACTTCATACTACACTGGCCGTGTAGCACGGCGCCTTACTTTCAGGCGGTCAGTCGGCCCTTTATAAAATAAAGAGTTGTCGACAAAGGATATGTCAATCATCGCCAAAATCGGTTTAGATTGTCAATACCCTTTTCGTCCATATTTTTATTTTCTTTAGCTACCGGCAACTATCATTTCATGGAGCCGACGCATTTCTTCGCGCGGTCCCGCTTCGCCAGCAATATATCTACGTGTAAATTCAGGGTCCGATTTTTTTAATTGAAGTTGGTACCTAGCTTGTTCGGGCGTTAGTTTACCACTAAACCCAGCATTGGTTTGGCTACCGCTAACAAAAGAATCTTCACCCATTTTCGTTCCGAGTTCGTACAGTACTTTCATCCCAGCTGAGTATCCAATTGTGTCGCCAATTGCTTTTAAAACTTTTGGCGCATGTTCGCCAAATAAATCTACTGCTCTATCGGCAATTTGACTGTTTTGTTCAAACGCCGCGCCCCATTCTTTTTTAAGCGCCACTTCTTGCTGCCTAGTCATTTCAGCTTTTTCTTGAATCTGAGCTTGGCGTTGGCCTTCCATATACGCGTTCCATTCTTTAGAAATGGTCTCAGCTTGAGAATTAGTTAAATTACTTTTATGAAACAAATCTTTTGCCCATTTAGCGTAGTTCTCATCACCTAATTCTTTAGGCACTTCTACTTTATAATCTTTAGCTTCTTTTGGTTTACCTAAACGGTCATAGATTTGTTGCCAATTTGGATCGTCTGCTTTTTCTGGTAGTTTTAAAAGCCGTTCTTGAGGTACGCCGTGTAGCTTTTCAAAGTTTCTATAAGATTCTAATACCGCAGCTGGGTCTTTAAAACCTTTAGTGCTAACGTATCCTTTTAAGTCGTCGTTAAATCCTGACGTCCAGTCTTGGGTTTGTGTTTGAGCCCCGACTAAACTAGATCCGTCGCTAGATGAAACGTTAATTTGTGTGGCTGTTGTTGATGGTTCTGTGCCCGCAGTCGCATTAGGCGCTGCCGTAGTTTGTTCCATTTAATCCCCCTTTAGTTATTCCAATTTAAATATAGTTTTTCTAATTCCGCTGAATCTAATTTTAAATGATGTTGAATTCTAAGCCAGACTTCGCGCCGGCCTTCAAGTGCTGCATGTATTCTTGGATCTTCATGAAACGTAGTCTTTTCAGCTCTACAAAATCTAGCTAAATCACCTAAAACTGTTTCTAAAAAAACGCCTTTATCAGAGTTAAACACTTGATGATAGGCTTGTTGCCTTTTTGCTAGAATGTTTTTTGCTAGTTCGAGTGCCGAGATATCTTTTTCTTCATTTTCACTTACTTCTTCAAACATATGAAGATTAAGATACCCCGGCTTTTTTTGCAGCTGCAACAGATTTAATTACCGCTGCCGCACCGGGTGCAGCGTTCATTTCTTGCTGAGCTTGCATTTGTTCTTGTCTACCTTGTCTCATTTGCGCAATTGTGTCGGCGCCATTTAACCATGATTCAGGTACACCTTGAATATCTGCCATTTGAGGAATGATAACGTCCCAATTAAAATGATCTAATATACTTGGATTTTGCGTTACTTGCGATACTTGAAGCGCGCTTTCTACCGTACGCATAAGACCTGAAGCTTCTTCTGATCTTTGCGCTCTAGAAAGTGGTGAGTCATATTCAATTCTATATTCAGCTGCGTACTCTAGTAATTCTTGCGGCATTGGCGGAAGTACTTTTTGGCGCGATAAAATATCAATTTCGCGCTCAATCATAGGGCCAAGGTATTCAGATTGCTGACGACCTAAAGTCGGCGCAAGTAAAATACCTTTTTCGCGTGTGCGCTCCAATACTTCAGTAGCAGTCATAGTCGGCGATTCAGTTAAGATTTGAAAGATATTAATTAAAAACGCGTCGTTAATTACTTTTCTTTCATCGTTCATAACTTCTTGGCCAGCTGCTAAATTACCTACTGGCAAAGCGTGCACTAATGGACGCCCGTCAGCTGTTACGCCGCCTGCGTTCATCGCGCCTGGTTTAAGAGAGAAGCTATCAATAATGCCATCGTCATGAGTTAATAAAACAGGGTCCACAGCTCTGTGGCCTTGTTTAAGCATCGTCTTTTTTTGTTCATTTAATGTTTTTACTGACGGCAATACTTCCATTGCTGGCGATCTACCGTAGAGTTCGTTTTCAGCTTGTTCGTATCTTGAAATCGAATATGGAAATGTATTATACCCGCCCTCAGATAAAAGCAGATTGCCGGTTACTGAAACATAATATGAAGCAAACGGCATGCCCTTAAAATCTTTACGTTCTGGATCGTAGTCTTTTCTAGGCTTTACACAATGAAGAAAGTAAAACTCCATATCAGGGTTTACTTTTAGCTGCGTTTTAATTTGTTCTGGTAATTGATCGCCCCATTTGCTTTGCGCTTGGCGGGCTGTCATGGGGTAGTATCTCATACAATCATCGATCATGCCTTGATGATTTTCAGAAAAAAACATTTGAGATAGGTGGACGTTTTTATATCGAAGTCCAGGACCTTTAGCTAGCTCATCGATAAACATGCCGCCAGTACCGTAAGCGCCAAGGGACTTGTAGTTTTGTTGGTTTTGAGAAGCAAAGTTAGCTGAAGGAGCGTACCTATGTTTAAATAATAACCGGTTAACTTCTTCAAAATATAATCTAACTTCTCTTGATTTACTAAGAGCTGGCTCATCAACCATTAACCGATGCCAAGTTTGGTTACGTGGAGTTAATAACGAATCTAAGATTGCGGCAAATCTAGTAAGCGCAATTGACGCTGTTGAATCAAAAATAAATTCAGTTCGTTTTTCACCTTTAGTTAGAAATTGATTGTAGGTGTTAAAGTTTTTATTGTGAGAGGGGACCATACGCTCAGCAATTTCTTGCCATTGAGTTTCAAAATTAAATCTAGATCCGGCTCGTCTTTGAAAGTCTTTAAATAAACTTTGAGCCAATTCATCGGATTTTTGTTTTTGATCGCGCGACATTTTTTCGCGCATCATGCTTTCAGATACGTAGTTTTGCATTAAGCCCCTAAAAGTGTTCTACCAGTTGTAGTACCTGAAGTTGTAACGCCTCTAGCTCCTGTTAACATTGTAGAAGCTCTAGCTCTATTTTTTAAATTCTTTTGGATTTCTTCGTTTTGCGCAATTGACGGATCAATTGGAGGTGGCGGTGGAGGTGCCTGCATTTGATTACTAATTGCTCTTGATGCCATTTTATATCCCCTTAGTGTTTCAAAATATATTATAATCAACGTCTTTTGCTTGTCTAGAAGCTTTTCTACCCCTAGCGGTCAGTAAATCTTTTCTAGCTACTTGAACCGCAAACGTACAAGCCAAAGCATCGCCATGATCCGGCGACGCTAACCCTCGCTTTTTCATGTCCTCTTTTGACTCTAACCTTAATTTATCCGAGCCCGCCATAAATTGATATTGCGGTCCCGTTAAGTCATCGGTAAGATCTTGCGAATTATCAATACACGCCCCTTTAAGCCAGTCTCTCATTTTAGCCCAAAGTTCAGTGCGCTTATTGGCCCACTCCGTATCTTCAGACTTTGCCCCAAACCACACGTCGTAAACTTGATATTTCATTTCTCTTAATCTATCGATAATCCCAGTTCCGTTACCAGCATCTATGCACACCGCATCCGGGTTATATTTTTGTATAAGGTATGCGCACTTATTAGCCACTTCCATATTATCCATATGCTTCATAACAATTGGCGGTAGGACTCTAGCGTTTCTACCTTGCCTAAATCTAATTACAGTTGAATCGTCCCCGTACCTTGCAGGGTCCACACCCATAATTAAAGCTGCATGATTATCTTCTTGAAGCTCTCTTTGAATAGCATCGGTTACAATTTCTCTAGAAATAAACTGCCGATCGCCTTGCCTTGGAAATTCACCCTTTACTTCGATTCTAGCTTCGTCGCTATCTTCGCCATGCTCAGCAATAATTTGAGCGTAAATAGCTTTATCTGTACCTTCAACAGTTCTAGAATCTAAATTACGTCTCTCCCAAAACATTCTATTTTTATGAAAGCATTCAAAAAATTCACCCGTATTACGGCGACCATTTGAAAATGCAAATTGGAATCTATAAAGACATGGCTCTGTGAAAAACCCTTGCGACACAGTCCAGATAGCTTTTGGTATACCTGACGCTTCGTCAAAGATTAAAAGCATACCTTTAGGGTTATGAGCACCTGCAAAGCTTTCAGGGCGTTCTTCAGACCATAGCTGCGCGTGCGCGTAGTAGTAAGTAGTATCAATTTTTAACTGCCGCTTTAGCGCATCCCCTAACCACTCTGCCGGGCCTAGGTGCGTAGACGATCTATCAAACCAGTGGGAGTTAATAAGTAGCGTGTGCCACGTACCTAATTCCGCCCAAGTTTTAGTTTTCAATTGATCTTCAGAGTTTGCGGTAACAATTGTTGAAGATCCTAAATGGCAGCTCATTTGCCACAATACAAGCCAAGCCACGAGCGCAGACTTTCCGACGCCCCGGCCTGATACTGTAGCTGACTTATAAATTAACGGATCTTTTCCGTTTAACATTAGGATTTTGTTTTGGGCTATGTGATTTTTTATTTTTAAAAGTTCTTCTTTTTGCCAAGCCCTTGGCCCGTGATGTTTTTCTAACGGCGTGCCGGGCTTACCCCAAGGAAAAGCAAACATAACAAAAGCATAAGGATCATCGACAATTGCCGGATCCCACAGCTCAGTCATTAACTGCTTTTCTTCTTTTGAATCAGTGCCCCTCATTACTACTTAACTATCGTGAGCGGCGGCGTAGGTAAAGGTTTTCTATGTTTTAATGTGTCGTGATGAATCACATTTTCGGTGTCGCCAGTTAATACTTTCTGGCCACTATATAAACTTACTTCGACTCCTTGAAACAAAAACCCTTTTGGAAACGGAACTGAAACACATGCTGGCTTTTTACCTGTCACTCGTTCGTGAGCTTCAATACAGTCTTTCAGATAGATCCAATCAATTAGTTCTAAATCTGACATAAGCCCTCCCTTATATAAAAGCTTATGTCTTTAGGCTATTTTTGTTCAAGGTGAAAAAAATTGAATGGATACTTATAAGCTAAATACACAATAGTTGCGTACCCCTGAAGTTCAATAATTGCTTGAATGCATGCCGATATTCCTTCAATATTGTAATTGATGTAGCCGATATCAAACATGTGACCTCCGGAGGTTTAGAATGCCATATGATCCTAAAGTAGCTAGAAAAAGCGTAGACCAATATTTTAAAGCCGATGATAAAGGAAGTTTTTTAGGTAAAGCTAAATCATTTTTAATGGGCGATAATGAAGATGAAAAAAAGAAAGCTAAGCCTAAAGACACTTCGGCGCAAGACGCTAAGAATCGCGATGATTTATATAACAAAGCTTTAAAAGGCGTAAAATAATCCATATACTTATTTATCGGTTAGATTAAAACTAAACTTAAATAGGTTACCCGTTTGGTATTAAATTGTTTTATGTTGAGACAGTTCCGGACGGCAGTTGTTGGTAAAAGTAGATCCTTTAAAATTAGATCCAATTTTTCTTAATTCTAAAATTGTACCACAAAGATAATATATGACTTTAACTTTAATGCCCGACTGTTCATCCCAGGCGGTCTCAGTTCCGGTTCTAAGCGCCATGCAATACGGACACCCTGGGTAGTATGAAGGAAGGCTAGGCGAATCGCTCAAGCTTATCTAGCTCCTTTATAAAAAAGTCGTGGATTGCTTCTACAACTAAAGAACTGCCAGAAAGCCATATCTCAATTGAATACAGCGGCCATAAAAAGAATAGCATAATAACTTCTACGAGCATGACTAAAGTAATTACCAATCGATACCAATATTTTTTTAACATCTAGTCTTTTTCCTATTTTATTTTTCCGATATTATTTATACCAACGCTACTAAACTTTTTATAGCGAAAGTTATTTGTAATCTCTGTTTGTCATTCTTTCTAGGGTCCCTTACCGTGATGCTCTCCTGGTTGATCAGTAAGGGGCCCGATCCTACCTACGCTATAGTTTTTTATAAACCTAACATCCTTATTTGGAACCCACCACACTTCGCCATTAGAATCTAAAGCCACTCCCCACAGCACGTCATGCTCAGGGCCGTAATCGATTATAAAGTGACACTCGCCGTAACCTTTATCTAAAACATTTATTGGTATGGGCGGGTTAAGTTGTAGCAACATTTTTTTAATCTTTATCTTTCTTAAAAGTGTCTAGGGGCCCCGCGCGACTGGGGCCCTGCAATCGTTAGCCTTACAGACCTGCCTCTTTATGTTATTCCGATTAACGATCACTAACCTGCATTGTTTCTATCGGACTTAATCCAAGGTATTCTCAGTGCGTGTCTCTAGTGGCTAATCCGTATCTGGCATCCCATAATTCTATAGGACCTCAGGACTCGCGACCACAGCTTAATCCACGCCGCCCTAGACAAAATAAATCCTATAATTTAGGTTTCTTTTTTACAAACAAATAGATCAGTCTCAGGCGGCATGGCGTTTATTGTTTCGTCTACAATATTTTTTAAATCATAAAACGCTTTTACTTCGCTAGCCGTATTAAAAAAACCTTTTTTTTGTATTAAAAATACATGTATAACTTCAATTTTATTTAAATGTTTTTTAAACTCATTAAAAACTTCTTTGTCCATTTCATATTTTATAACATCGCTTATACTCATTTTTAGTCCCCTTTTTTATTTATTATCTCGCCTTTAATTGCACTTACAAGCTCTTTTGTTTCAGGGTTTATACACACTGGTATATCGCCTTTTTTGTAAAAAGCATATATGGGCCTTGAGCCAATTGGACAAATATAACTTTGACCTGATATTAAAAAGTCTCTGTACACATCGTATTTTGTCGAGGCTAATCCGTCAATATCCATATCTAGCACTGTATACTTTTTAACTTTTTTCTCTTCACTCATTTTCTTTTACCAGCTTCCATTACTGGCATACCCGCTTCTGTAGGTATATAAATTATTTGTGAACCATTGTCGCCTGCTACTTCTAAATTATGAATCCAAAGATAATGTAGGTACGCTTCATTTCCTTTTAAAGAGTCTCCTATAATTCTATTAGCTTTTGCAACGCCTTCGGCTCTGACTATTTCAGCTTGGGCTAAGTATTTAGCTGATTCTTCCGCGGCCTTTGCTTCTAATGTTTTAATTTGGCGATTGCTTTCTGCTTTCTTTAATTCGGCCAGACCCGCAAGATTGTTTTGATAAACTGAGTATTGGGGAAATCCATACATTCCTCCGCCAATAATCCCACCAAAAAACATTGCAACGCTAATCCAAAATATTATTTCTCTTTTCATTTTTCTTCTCCTAATTTCAAAGTCTTTTCAATCGCTTCTTTAACATTCATGTAATATTGATCTTGATGGTCTTCGTAAGCGTAGGCAATTGCGGGCAGACAGCATTGTAGCATGAGCTTGTATTGCTTATTAATTTCTTCTAGTTTCGCAATTCTATCGTACAGCTCTAACTCTTTATCTCTTGTCATGATTTACCATCCGTATCCGTATCCGTATCCGTATCCGTATCCGTATCCGTTTCCGTTTCCGTATCCGTATCCGTATCCGTATCCGTATCCGTATCCGTATCCGTATCCGTTTCCGTCTCTGTATCCGTATCCGTTTCCGTATCCGTATCCGTATCCGTATCCGTTTCCGTATCCGTATCCGTATCCGTCTCCGTATCCGTTTCCGTATCCGTTTCCGTATCCGTATCCGTATCCGTCTCCGTATCCGTTTCCGTATCCGTATCCGTATCCGTATCCGTCTCCGTATCCGTCTCCGATGTTTAAATTAGAGTAAGCATTTTCGTTTACAAAGCTCTTTTCCATTTAGCCTCATTAACCGCAATGGTTAAAACAACTGTTAAATAATCAAACTCAACTACTCCATTACAGGAGTCCAATATAGTATCTTTTTTAGGACCTTCTTCTGCTAATTCGCCTAAGCCTTTTTTGGTTCCCCAGTTTCTAATAACTGCGGCGTTGTGGAGTTTACATTGCGACCCTTCGCGTTCCATTATGCCTACAACAACCCAACCTCTTTGAAGCACTACTATTTTGTACTCTCCGTTATATTCTGTGTTTGTTGGCTTTTCTGAATAATAAGTTTTACCGTTTACTTCTATTGTTTCCATTTTTTCTCCTTTTGTTTCATTCTCTCTCCGCTATTTCGTTTACTTTTGTAAGGGCTTCTTCGTTTTGTGTAAAAGTCGCATTTGCCAAACTGTCGCAATCAGTGCATCCGCAAATTTTATCAAATGAATCGTTTGAATTTTCTATCGCCTCATTCTGCACGCGAATTATTTCGATTAGTTTTAAAATGTTAATCATTGTCTTCTCTGACGCAGTTATTGCCGAAGAGTTTATGTCTTCGAAAAGCTTTTCTAAGGGGGTCATTTTTTTTGCCTTGGTAACCGTTTAGTCCAACTTTTGTCAACTAAAGCCTCGATAGCGCGTTTAGTTTTTAGCTCAGTTAAAATTAAATAAATTGCTTCTGGTTGAATTGTCCATGTCTCAAAAGTTTGCCAGCCATTTTTTTTTGTAAAATACTTTTTTTTAAATCTTTTTGCTACTATCTGTCCGTAAGTCATTCTTTCACCGATACTTCCATACTCCATCCATCGATCTTTAACTCCTTAAAATATTCCGGATCTGGATTTTCTTCTCCGGCAAATACTTGACCCCTAACTAACAAAAACGTGTGTTTTTCTGTAAGCGGTTTTGCCATTTCTTTTACACAAATCCAAAGTCTCATTCCCCGTCTCCTTCTTCTAAAAGCTTTTCTAAGGGGGTCATTCTACGTCTTGCAAGTCAAAATAATCCTTGCATTCCTCTTTGCCAATTAGATCTAACAACTCTCTTAGATTCATATTTGCAAATAGTTCTTTATGCCCGAAGTAATCAACTACTGTCTCAGCGCCGATTACTTCCAAGATATCTCCCCGATCGATCTCTAAAATCTTTCTTGAATTATTATAGTTCATTTCCGTCTCCTTTATCGATATCATCAAGTGACCCATTGATTATTGCTCTTGATGCAGCAATGTCTATGTCGTTCGGTTCTTTATTTTCTACCAATCTAACTTGCAATCTTAAGAATGCCTCTCTCGCCACTGCAAGCTTAGCTTTGAGTTTGTCGTATCGCTCGGCAAATGAAATGGCTAAATTCACATCCATTTCCGTTTTTCTATTTCTTTCATCACACCAACATTGAGCGGCTAATTGAAGCGATTCTTCGGTCGGTTTCTTCTCGTCACTCATTTTATTTTCTCTAATGCGTCTCGAGCTATATTTTCTCTAGCCATGCAGTCTTCGCATTGAACATACCTGTTGTGTATTAATTTTAATCTGTCTATGGCAAACTCAAGCTTCTTTTCAAGCTCCTCTATCTTTTTTTGTAAGACGAGGTGTTGTTCTGCCGATCTCCAATCATCTAAGTTTGTTTTCATTCCCCGTCTCCTTTATCGATAGCCTCTACAATATTCCTAAAATCAAGCTTGGTTTCCTTTATTTCTAAATCAATAAAATCGTCACCGTAAATTTTTCTATTTTCGGTTGTTATAATTAAATTGTGTAATAGCGTACAAACCTCTTCAAAGTTCTTTTCCAGCTCGTCTATCTTTTTTTGTAAGGCCTGTTCTTGGGTCATTTTTTGTCGCCTACAATTGCTTGGTAAGCTTTCAACTCGGCGCTTACACCCAAATGACTGTCTTTTTCCTTACCTAAATATACAACGACATTTTCAATTAGCAGTACCAATCTTTGAGCCGCTTCTCTGTGGAGTTTATCTGCGACGTCGAAGCCTAAATTAAACCCCGCTAAAATTTTTAACACTAAACCTCAACTTAACTTCTGCGCCACAACTATCGCAAAGCGCACGCCCTTGAATATGATCCCTTGGTTTTTTTATTTTTATTTTCTTTTTTTGAAAATGGTCCAAGGCTTCAACTATATCCGTTTTCATCTCTTACAACTCATCTATCCACCTTCTATAAGTCTCGTTAATTAAACTATCTACAGTCTTAGCTACTTCAGGTCCATTACCACAAATCCTATCCACCATGATTTCTCTTTTCTTATGAATCGCAGTCATCCAAATAACTTCGTTCTTATTTTCTATTTCAAACACAAAACCCTTTGCCATTAGCGCCAAAGCTTTAGCCGCTATCTCTTTTGGCCGCGAGATCTCAACTAACTTCTTTGCACCTTGAGGAAATAAAAACTGCATGAAAGGAATATCTTGATAACTGGGTGGGTATGGAGGGGGGATCATTTGCTTACCTTTCTAAATAAAACCCAGTACGTTTGCGACCTGGGGCCATCTTTAGTCAAATGCCCAAACAGCGGCTCCCAATCCGGCATCAACTTAAATACTCGATCCAACTTAATATCATGAGTGTTCCATTTAAATGCCATCAATGCATTGTTCTTAGAAACTCTATGCGCCTCACCGGATCCTTTTTCTAATAACTCTAAAATTTCTTTTGTCGTATGATACCCGTAAGTTTTAGCCATGTCGGAATTAGGCCCACAAGTCATGTGCGGTGGGTCCCAACAAATTAAATCAAACTGATTAGCATATAGCGGCAGATCTTTTACATCGGCTACTAAATCAGGACTAACGCTTCTTCTTTTATCTACATAAAAACAATCGGGATGTTTCTTATTATACCAAACGGCCCTGTTGCCAGCGGACATGTCTAGAATTTTCATTTTAAAACATACCCAATAATTAACCCGTAAATAAGTAGCCCAATACCAATAGCGATTAACCAATACTCTAGTCGCAAATAGGGTTTGGGAGTTTTAATCTTAGCGATGATTTCTTCGTATTCTTCTTTTTTCATATGGAGCCCCTCGATAGTGTGAAGGTATTAAACTAAAGTAGGTTAATAGGCTTTGTAAATGTTTTTATAAAAAATTTTAAAAATTTGTCCGTGAGCGATCCAGCTAATAGGTATGGCGGAAAATTCCGGGGGTGCCCGGCCCCCACCCCGGTCTATTTAGAGTTGGCATTGCAGTTTCATTTTATAAGGTCCTCTATCGTTAATATAGGGGGGTCACTTTCGACCTCAACAGATTTAGAATCTGTAGCTGTTGATTGTAATTGCTTAATAGATTCAATAGCTTGAGGTAGCTGAGTTGCTTGAGTTTCAATAGGTTTTGCTAATCTTGCGCGAGCATCACTTAAAGCGCCTTTTAAATCGATTGTATTGTTTACGTCTAGGGTCATCTTATCGCCATACCTAGATGCAGCTCTTCGAGCTAATACCCATTTTAAGTTATCTGATTTGCCTCTAGCTTTGTTTACGTCCTCTTCTTCATCATATATGGTTAGAAGTCCATCAGCTTGTATCTCAAAGCCTGAGTTTTGCGCGCTCGAGGCTTGAGCATCGAATTCAGGGTCGTTCTGGCGCCAGTAATATACCCAATGTGGCTCAATATTTAGGTCTTTAGATATATTCTTTAATATTTCGCCTTTGGCAAACCTGTCTATAATTTCTTGTTTTACTTGTGCTAATCGTTCAGGCGTTAATTTCTTCTGCCAATCCAAGCGATCACGAACCTTTCAAGAGACATTTATATAGAACCTATTTAATGTGCAAAACCCACCTAAGTACCTATAATCACTATCTACATACTCATTTAAACTAATCAAGTAAAAAGGTAAAACTCGCCTAAATCGATGCGTAAAACGCAACTTTTTAACCAAGCGGGGGATATCACTCCTATGATCACTAGATGCTCCTGCGTAGTATCTAAGCAGCTCCTAGGCGTTAGCAGTTGCGTTAAGTTATTGATTTTATTATATATAGTTCTATTTACTCCTATGCTCCTAAGTAAATATATAAATATCTATATAAGAGTTCCTATATAAATACCCTGTGGTATATAGCCATACATACATATATATTCCCTACCAATAAGTACGTGTTTTTCATAGGAAACATAGGAGTTTTTCGTTTTCTTTAATTATATCATACACTTGACGCTTTGCTAACGCATAGGAGTCGCCCAACTGGCACTTAGGCACTTAGGAGTAAACACACGCTTTTTGGCCTATATTTTAAGCATTAACCACTCCCACCCTCGTTTTGGCCCCTAATTCCTATTGCAAAGCTCAGCCATTAAACCTTAAACTCATCCTATATTTTAAGGAGCTCCACCTGCCCAATGAAAAGGCTTAAACTACCGGTAGTACCCGAACTAAGGCGAATCTTTGGCGAAGAAGATGGCTACGTATCTCAAAGCGAACACATTATATCTAAATTCGGCGGTATAGATCGATTAGAGGCTTTATTAAAGGAGATAGGTACGCCTAAGCATAAAACCACTATAAATAGATGGCTCTACCCCAAAGGCCGTTCTAGTGGCACAGGTGGCGTAATACCAACTAAAGCGTGGCCTGATATAATAAGAGCTGCAAGATTAGATGGCATTTTACTCACTCCTGATGACTTCTTTCCATTACCTAGAAAAAGACGGTGGACTAAAAGGTTTGGGAACGAGGCTAAGTAATCCTAAATTGATACAATAATCCCCGTTTTAAAACTCTTTCTTGACCTACCCCCGGAAGTTAATATTAAAGTACTATTTAAGATTAATTAAATAGCTGATCACACATTTTAAAGCCCTAATGCAATAAACCGTATTAGGGCTTTTTCATTTTAAACATATAGATTGACCTAAACCCTTACCTAGAACTTAAATTGGTTTAAGGGGAGTACTAACTAATTTGTATATATTAGGCGTGGATCCGGGATTAATGGGCGCTTTAAGTGTGGTAGATATATCTACTAGTCCCGCTACTATAGTTAAAGCGACTCTTATGCCCAAAATAAAACGAAACACCAGGTCCGAATTAGATATATATAAAGTAGCCGAATTTATATCTGAATTTAAAACAACCATTAAGTTTGCAGTATTTGAAGATGTAGCAGCAATGCCTGGGCAGGGCGTGGTATCAATGTTTACGTTTGGTAAAGTAACTGGTGTTGTATTAGGCGTTTTAGGCGCGCATAACATTCCAATCGTATTTGTTAAACCATTTATATGGAAATTAGCCTACGATCTATCTTCGGACAAGTCGCTATCGTTTAAAAAAGCTAGCGAGCTATTCCCCAACAATATTGATTTATGGACTAAAAAGGCACATGAAGGTATAGCTGAGGCATCAATATTAGGGCATTATGGATCAAGGTTTTTTTGACAATGAAGAATACCAATTATTCCCCTACCAAGTGGCAGACGCCAAGTGGCTTTCAACTCGAAGGTTCGCGCTACTCGCTTCAGAGATGGGCACAGGAAAGAGCGCAGTATCAATTACAGCAAGCGATATTGTGGGTGCGAAACGAATTCTCATTATCTGCCCCGCAGTTGTTAGAATTAATTGGTATCGCGAGTATCAAAAGTTTTCTACTATTAATAGAGACTTTCAAATCATACGTACTAAAAAAGAAACAATATCGAAAGAAAAATCAATCATCTGTTCATATGATTTATCTATACATTATAACGCTAGCGATTTTGGGGACTTTGATTTACTTATATTAGATGAAGCGCACTATTTAAAATCAATTAAAACAAAACGAACAATAGGAGTATTAGGTAAAAATGGACTCATCAGAAAAGCAAAAAGAACTTGGGCACTCACCGGAACGCCAATGCCAAACAACGCATCAGAGTTATGGCCATGGTTTTACACTACGGGAGTTATTAAACAAGACTACGATAGATTCGTTGAACAATATTGCACAGTCGTCGATAAAGGACACGGACCACAAATCACCGGAACCAAATTTAGCGAAATCCCACACCTTAAAAAAATAATTGAGCCCCATATGCTAAGAC
>ERZ869925.632-NODE-632-length-23048-cov-80.590441_pt1 | contig 23048 bp, 28 predicted proteins | sample MGYA00579311_ERZ869925 | MGnify/ENA primary metagenome ERZ869925 (study PRJEB32216, sample SAMN09231817) | wastewater metagenome | place: USA: Maryland | collected 2016-07-30 | study: EMG produced TPA metagenomics assembly of the PRJNA472060 data set (Reclaimed...
CGCGACTGTGCTGCGCTCTCGGGCGCACGTCACGATCCGCGCGGTAGCGGGGAACATCGTCGACATGCACACCACGCTCCCCGCGTGGTCGCTCGCGCAGTGCAAGCGCTGGGTCGAGCAGTGGGTGGCGTCGCAAGCAGATGCGGCGGTTGCTGCGTACGAAGCAGCGGAGGGGATGCGATGACGACGAAAAACCGATACCTCGCGAGCTACACGCCGGGGATTCCGCTCCGTCGTCCGATCGAATGCCTCGCGGATTTCATCGAAGCCGCGGTTGCTGGCGCTGACATTTTCCGCGGCGATCCAGCCGCGACGGTGTCGTGGCACAGCACCGACGGCGGGGCGGACTTCGAGGTGCTGAATCGCCTCGGGTGGAAGTGCGGAACCGATTACCCGCGATACGGACTCTACCCATTTACGGTGTGGAGCCCGTTCACCGAGCAGCACGAAACGACGCAGGACGAGGCTGAGCGATGACCCGCCCATGGCCCGACGAAGTGCGCGCGATGGTCGATGCGCTCATGCGTGGCGGTGCGTGCCCGAGCGTGGTCCCGTTCGCCGCCGGCGAGGGGTGGGCCATCTATCTCTCGGGCACTCACGCACACTACGTGAGCGGGGAGTGGGAGTACGAAGGCAAGTTCACAAAGGACGCGGCAGCGGTGCTCGCAGGGCTGCTTAAACAATCACCGCTCGACGCCCGCTACGTGCTCCGCGATCGCATCCACGCAGCAGTACCCAGTGCTCGCGTGACGATCTGGTCCGACGGAATCGAGGTGACGGTGGGCAGCAAGTCTGTGCGTTGGAAGCGCGAGCAGCGCGGCTGGAGCATGGCGGACGATCTGTTCACCAGCGACGACAGGGTGGTCGAGCACGCGAAGCAGTACGCTGCGGAGGCAGCGGAAGTTGCGGAAGAGGAAGCGGAGGAGATCGCCGAGCTAGCCGCAGCAGAAGCGCGGTTGAACCACGCGGGCGAACTTGCTGTGCTCCTCAAGGCGAAGGGGCTCCAGACATGCACGCTGGGCAATCTCGATACAGGCGTCGTCACCGTCAGCGCGGAAGACGCGCACGGACAGTGGCACACGGCGGAGCTGCGCGAAGGCCGGTGGTATTACGGCGAGAAGGAACTCACGACGGCCGGTGTAGCGTGCAGCGTGTTGCTCGAAGCGGTTTCACGTGCGAACGCCGCGCCCGCGCCCGCTGCATCTCGCCCGCTGATCGAACGACTCCGCGAGGCTGTGCCGGGGCTGGAGTGGCGCGACGTCGGTGGCGTCATCAAGGGGCGAGATTTTGTTTGGATCGGCACGAACCTCGGGTGTTGGGTTCGCAGCAATTTTGAGCCGCACGCGGTGTCGATGCGTCGCCCCAGCGACGACGAGGTCGTTCGCATCGTCAGCGAGTGGTACGCGAAGACCAACGCAGAGCCCGAGGTACAGAAGCCGTCGCAGCGCGCCCAAGCGCTTCTCGATGCGCTGCGGAGCGAGGGTCTCGAACCGACCTACGATTGCTCGCTCGACAACAGCCGCGAATACGTTTTCTGCGACGGCAAGCAGGCGTACACGGAGGCGGAGTGGGGCCACTGGCGGTACGCGGGGGCCAATTTGCACTCCCCGGCCGGAGCCATGGTGGTGGCGATACGGAGAGCCGCTATCGCAAGCGCAGGGCTGGTGAGGCGGCAGGGCGTTGAGCCGATCGCGACGCCCGCAGCACCCGCAGCACCACAGCCCTCACCGCAAGCAAAAGCGCTGCTCGATGCGCTGCGAGCACAAGGCTACGAGCCGACGTGGGAGCACCTCTGCGGCAACACCGCGTACGAGTACGTACTCTGCGAGAGCGAGGTAGCGAACATCGGCAACGGCGAGAACCTGTGGACGTACCTCGGCGGACAGGCGGGCACCGAGTACGTCGCAGAGCAGATGGGGCTGCGCATCAGCCGCAGGCAGGAGAGCCGCTCGACACGGATGCGGCGATGAAGGCGGGAGCTGACCTCGGGCGCGGTAGCGACAAGACGGCGGTCACCATCACCGCGAACGCCAGCGTGTTCGATCCGAGGGAAGCCGCTGCCACGGTTCAGCGGCTGATGGCTGAGCACGACAAGCGCTCAGCACCGCAGCGCGACGCGGCATTGCGAGAGATGGTGGCCGCGCTCGGTCGAGCGGAATTGCCGTTCGAGGTCGAGGGCGACTACGTGCGGGTGGATGCGCCTGGGCTGATGTGCTGGCGCATGGGCGTGACGAACGACGGGCAGTGGCAGGTCACGCACGACGAGAAGCTGCCGACGGCTGAAGCGGCAGCGAAGGTGATCGCGTGGGCGAAGAACAAGCAGGCAGAGCAAGCGAAGGGAGCACAGACGATGACGACAGCACAGCAACTCGTGGCAACGGCAAAACTGGACGCAAGCGAAGCAGCATGGCGAACGGCGGGGTCGCAGTTCGTGAAGCTCGCGCGAGAGCCGCTCGTGGGCTTGCTCACGCGGCACCTGGCTCCGAACGACGACGCGTTTCGCGCTCGCCTCGCAGCGTTCCTGGAGACCGAACTCGGCACGGCGCTGCTGGCGTCGATGCTCTCGGCGACGCTCTCGGCGCTGCCGCAGACCACGGGCGAAGTGCCGCAGAAGCTCGCGCGAGAGTTGCGGGTGAAGGCGATGGCGACGGCAGGTGATGAGCTTGCGGGCGTGCTCATGGACCCGCTGCTGCAGGTGATGCGCTTGTACTTGCAAGACCCGCAAGGCGCACCAGCGGCAGTGCACGCGCTCGATGCACCGCAGAGCACGGGCGTGGAGTTCGCGTCGACGACGCAGAGAGAAGGTGTGCGATGAGCGAGCGACTCAGCTTCCAGGACATCCCGCAGTTTCCGCGGGCTAGTTACGAAATCGACGTGGCCTGGGAGTGGACAGAGCGACAGCTTGCTAGGTGGCAAGAGGACTACCGGTGCGACCTGTCGCCAGACTACCAGCGCGGGCACGTGTGGACTGAGGAGCAGCAGCAGGCGTTCGTCGAGTACCTGCTTCAGGGCGGTGAGGTCGGGAAAGCGATCGTTTGGAATTGCGAGGAGTGGGACACGATGCCGGGACCGGGCGCGAAGATGGAACTCGTGGACGGCAAGCAACGCCTCGAAGCCACGCGAAAGTTCATGCGCAACGAACTGCGCGCGTTCGGTCAGCTTCGCAGCGAGTTCGCTGGACGTATGCGCTGGCACGTCACGGGGCTCAAGTGGCGCGTGTGCTCACTCGACCGTGCGGGAGTGCTGCGCTTTTACCTGAGCTTGAACGGCGGCGGTACGCCGCACACGGCAGAAGAACTCGAGCGCGTGCGGGCTCTGCTCGCACAGGCCGACAGCGGCCACCATCGCACAAACACCAACACGCTCTCTCGCGAGATGCGCTCCGCAGAGAGCCGCCTCGACGCGCTCGAACGCCGCCCGCCCGTGGTGACCGTCACGCTGCAGCAGCCACCGCCTGCATCGAAGCCGGGGAAGGCAGGCGCGAAGTGAGCAGACGCACACACCGCGGCGTCACGAGCGAGATCATCCCGTGGTACGGGCTCACAACGAACTACTCGCTGCACGTTTCGTACAAGGACGAGGGCGGCGTGACGATCGCCGCATCGAAGCACTGGATCACCACCCGCGCCGAAGCCGAGGCGATCGTCGCGAAGTACCGCGCACGGTGGGAGCGAGTGCCAGAGGAAGAGCGCACCGCCGCACGCAACGCAGCGATCGCGTGGGATGCGAACCACGATTGCAGGGAGCAGCGATGAGCGACACCGCTTTTCGACGAACACTCCTCGCTGCGTCGCTCGCACTCGCGCTCTCTGTCGCGGGGAGCATCTACGTGGGATCGCAGTGCCCGCAGGATTGCTCACGCTGGTATTGCGCGAGAGACACGCGGTGCATGGGGGCGGGACGATGACCGCCGCCCTCGCCCTCGACTGCTGCGAGCGCGCAGCCTCCCGCGCCGTGCGCCTGGCCACGGTGGTGACGTGCTCGTGCGGCGCGGAGATCGTGCCGCCCGTAGTGCGAGCAGAGCGTGCGGTCCCGCTCTCGTGGCTCGAACACCTCGCTCGCTGGCTGCCCACGATTGAGGGGCGCGCCATGTCGATCGAGCCGCAGATTCGCGGTGCACGCGACGGTCGCTCCGACCACATCGACGAGCGCCACCACGAGCTCCAGCGTGCGATCGCAGCGCACCGCAAGCTCGACACGCTGCCGCTGCGCGCACGCGAGGTGCTGCGCTATGCATACGTGCGCCTCGGTGCGGAAGCGCGCGGTCGCGAGGAATCGCTGCACGACGCGATCGGGTGGGCGTTCGTGACGAAGGAGCAGCGCGCGAAGTGGTTGAAGCTACCGAAGGCGCTCAAGCGTGAAGCACCGCGTCGCCATGGGCGAGAGCTGCTGATCGCTGCGTGTGCAGCGTGGGAGGGACCGTAGCGAATGAGTAGTCTCATCGACGAAACCGGCAACAGATACGGACTGCTCACCGTTGTGGCGCGGCAGGGCCGCGATAAGCAGGGCGGATCAACGTGGAGCGTGCGGTGCGACTGCGGAGTTCTCCGCACTGTTCGTGGCGGCGATCTTCGCGACGGGAAAGTAAGGACCTGCTGCGCCACGGCATGCCGCAAGAACCTTCAGAAGATTGAGCCACAAGCACAGGAGAACGAGACGATGGCGACGACGAATCAAGCGCACCCACTCCAGTCGATCATGGACAAGCTCGACAAGCAGATCGACGCGGTAGCAAAGAATGCGAACGACTGCGCAGCGCGCATCAACACGCTTGCGCTGGCATACGCGAGCGCTTGCCGCGAAGACGCGATGAGCGCGCTTGCTGCTCGTCTTACCGCAGAGCCGCCGCCGCCTCGCAGCGCAGACGAGGCAGCACTCGCGCTGTGGGAAGCGGTGCGAGAACTGCCCGAGATTCGCAAGCTGGAGGAATCCGCATCGCCGCCCTCGGCTCCTCTCCCCGCTCCGACGGTCCTGCACGCAGTGCCGGAGGCAGACTTCCCTCGCGTGCGCGTCGCCTGCACGCACAAGCCACTCGTGATCGTGGGCGGTATCCCTGCGACCGACCGACTCAATTGGGTCCGCAATCGCACGGTGAAGAACGCTCTCTGGGCGCAAGTCACTCGCGACCGTGACCAGCGCGACACGGACGCTGTGATCTCCCGCGTGTCGGGCAAAGAGTTCGGCGCGGTCGTGATCGTGGAGATGGACGTTCGCTCGAATCAGCGCGCCCGCATCGAGACGGCGTGCATGCGCGTGGGCGTGCCGTGGGTGATCGCAGAAAGCAGCAGCACCGACGCGCTCAGCACAGCCCTAAGCGAAATGGACCGCAGCCTCGGGCAAAGCGTTCAAGCGACGCGCTAGCGCTTGCGGAGCAGATCGAGCGAGAGGTGAAGCCATGAGCGCAAAAGCATGGGAAAACACAGGCAGCCTCGGCGGTGCTGTGGTGCAAGAGGACGAGTCGAAGCGACCCGAGCTTCAGGCGGCGGGCGATCCACTGACGCTTGAGGATGCGTACGAGAGCATCGAAAACGCGAAGATGCCGACGGAACGTGCATCGGCATCGGTGCACCTCACGCTGGCGGAAATTGATCTGCTCGCACGCAAGCGCGCTGAACTCTGGTGCGCGGTGTGGGAGGAATCGGACGAAGACAAGGACGAGCCATGACCACCGCCCGCGCTGAAGCGGAGTACCTCAAGCAGATCAATGGCACGCGGATCTTTCTGCCGGGTCCACCGCCCGACGAGATCGCCGCACGCGAGTTGCTGCTGTGGTGGGAGAATCCGTACACGGTTGTAAACGAAGATGGCTCGCCTGTGCGCGAAGGAGACGTGGAGCGATGGCCCGCGCTTCGACGCGAGATCGTGCGCGAGTCCCACGAGCCGGTGATGCAATCGCTCGCGCGGTACGGTGCGCTGCCGTGACGATGTCAAGCACGGATTCTCCAATGATTCCGCGCATTGACCGCGCAACGGAAACGTGCTGTGCGATTATTGGACAGACTGGACACACTCGCCATCTCGGGCGTGTAAGCTCCCTGTGCAGGAGGGCGTAGTGTCTCCAGAGCAAGCCGCGCAGTACCTCGCGAGCAAGGGGCTCACGCTCTCGGCCCGCACCGTCAGCCGCTACTGCGACGCAGGAATCCTGCGCTGCACGACGCTCCCTAGCGGACATCGCAAGATCCCTCGCGCTGAGCTGCTGCGCCTGCTCGAAGAGAGCGGCGTGTCAGTAAGCGCCGCTGCGTGAGCCTCGCGCTCTGCTCGCCACAACCGCTGATCCGGGGCGAGTGGAGCGGGGCGCTCACGGCACCGTCTCCGGCATTAAGTCCGCGCGTATGTCGGTGCCTCTCGTCCCCTGTCGCTCGCAAGAGCGATACGTGCCGCCCGGACAGGGCGGTAGCTCCCGCTGCGGAGCAACCTACCCCCTGACCCGGCGGAGGAATCGGGAGCGCGAGTGCTTCGTCGAGCACCGCCCCGGACGCAGCGATTTTGCAGACCACACACCAGGAGCATCGCGTGCAATTCGCAGAGCAGACCCTCACTCGTCGTGATGGGCAACCGGTCGTCTATCGCTTCCACGTCGGTCCGAACCGAGCCGAGCGACGACGCCAGGTGTTCGGGCGCAAAGAGATCGCAGAGCGAAAGCTCTCGTCCGCTCGCGAGCAGAAGCGCGAAGTTCGCGCGTGGTGCAAGGCGCTCTCGGTTCTTGGCGCGCAATGATCACTCCCGAACTGCTCGCGCAGGAGCCGATGCTCCGCTTCTTCCGCTTCGAACACCTCCCGCCGCATCTGCAAGCCACGAGCAAGTCGCTTGCTGCGACCGCGGTGCTGATGGTCGAAACGCTCCCGCGCAATGCGGAGCGCACCGCAGGTCTGCGCAAGCTGCTCGAAGCGAAGGATTGCTTCGTGCGCGCCGCGCTCCCTGAGTGACATGGCCCTCACTCACGCCGCATTCCCTGCCTGTGAGTGGTGCGGACGTGAGGGCATCGGCTTTCTGCGTGACGAGGAAGGCGATGCAATCTGCGTCACCTGCAAGAATCTCCCTGGCCCTGTCGCCAAGCCGAAGCCAAAGCGCAAGCACTGGCGCGACCGCTTCCGCGCAGTGCCTCCGCTGCCGCCGGCCGCGCGCTGAGTGCGTGTGTGAGTACCCGTGACGACTGACGCACCGAAAAGACCTGGCCCCGGCCGCCCCTCGAAGCTCGAAGATCCCGACACGCGCCGCAAGCTCATCGAAGAGACGCGGCTCGGTCGCTGGATGGTGACGGCGTGCTCTCGCGCCAAGGTCTCGCGTGGACAGGTCTACGAGTGGCTACAGCGCGGCGAAGCACAACCGCCCGCTGAGGGCGACGATCTCTACGTCGAGTTCGCCGCGGAGTTTCGCGAGGCGGAATCCGAGTTCGAGGTGTGGGCGCTCGATCAGATCGATCGACGCGAGAAGGGCTGGCAAGCGCTCGCATGGCACCTCGAGCGACGCTGGCCCGATCGCTACGGCGCACGAGCGCACGTCGCACACGAGCACTCGGGGCCTGGCGGCGGTGCGATCAAGCACGAGCACGAAGTAAGCGCTGATGAACTCCTCGCTCGACTTGCATCTCTCGCAGCTCTTGAAGCTGCCGCCGAGCGTGCAGGCGAAGAGACTGGCAGTGCTCTCGGCTCGGGAGAGAGCGGCGCTAGCGCGTGAGCTTCAGGAGCGTGAGCGCCAGCATCTTCGCTTTCGCGCCTTTCTTGAATCTCCCGACTTTTGCGGGCTGGAGCTCAGCCCGATGGTCGCGGCGATCGCCGACGCTGCTGACGGTGTTCGTCCTTCGACGATCGACGACGCTACCGCGCTGCGGTACTTCGGCTGCGCACTCGATGCCCTCCCTCGCAAGCGCAGGCGCACCGTCGCTGTGCAAGCGGGCGGACGCGGCGGCAAGACTTCTCGACTGCTCGCTCCCAAAGCGCTCCATGCGGCGTGGACCACACCGCTACCCACCCTCGCGGACGGTGAGCACGCTGTCGCGCTGATCGTCTCGAGCGATCTTGTTTTCGCGAAGCAAGCGCTCTCGTTCTGCGTCGGCTACGTCGAGCGCTCTCCCGTGCTGCGCGCCGCGCTTGTCGGTGAACCGAGCACCGAGAGCCTCACACTCAAGCGACCCGACGGCAAGCTCGTCGACGTTCGCGTTCGAGCTGCGGGCGCGAAGGGCAAGGGCGGTCGCGCTTTTACGCTCTGCTTCGCGGGCTTCGACGAGTACTGCTTCTTCTACGACGACAGCGGTGTCGTAAACGACCGCGAGATTTTCCGCGCATGCTCCCCGCGCATCGTGCCGGGTGGGCAGCTCTGGATGGTCTCGACACCGTGGGTCGAGGGCGTCGGCGTCCTCGAAGAAGAGTTGGCGGCGAACTTCGGCAACCACACCGAAACGCTCGCTGTCCGCGGCGTCGGTACACGCGCGCTTAATCCGACGTGGGATCCCACGGGCGAGATCGAAGCGAAGGAACGACGCACCGACCCGGACAATGCTGATCGCGAGATCGGCGCGAAGGCACTCACCGCGGGCTCGATGCACTTCTTTTCGCGCGAAGCGATCGAGTCTTCGTTCGTCGCATCGCAGCCGCAGCGACTCGAGCGCTCAGCGCATCGAGACTACTTCGCGGGCGGTGACCCAGGCTTCAAGCGGAATAGCAGCGCGCTAGCCATTCTCGAAAGGGTTCACGGTGTCGAGGGGCGAGCAGATCGCTTCCGGCTCGCGCTGCTCGAAGAACGAAAGCCCGCACCAGGAATGCCGCTCAAGCCCGCTGCGATCGCCGCCGACTTTGCGGACCTGATGCTCACGTACGGAGCCAAGGAGTTCGTCACGGACTCGCACGAGATCGACGACGTACGCAGCGCGATGCTCGCCAAGCACTGCTCGAGCGTGATCGCGCCCTCGCCCGCAGAGTGCTTCGTTGCTCTGCGCGACATGCTCCACGAGGGACGCCTCGAACTGCCAGAGCACCCGCGCCTGCGCTCGCAATTGCGTGAAGTGCTCGCGCGTCCGATGCCCGGTGGCGGCACGCAGATTCACTCGCCGAAGAAGGCCGACGGGTCGCACGGCGACCTCGTCTCCGCGCTCTCCCGCGCCGCGTGGCACGCCACGAACAAGAAGCCGACCGCCTCCCTCGATTCCGTACGCGGCGCAGCCGCACGCATGCCTCGCCCGCGAATGTGATGAACAACCTCCGACCACCGCCAGACCGACGGCCGCGCGATGTGCCGTTCGCACGCACGGGCGTTCCTACGCTCTCGTCGTGGTCGATCGCTGCGATTCGTGAAGCGCTCGACGCTCACGAGCGAGGGAATTTCTCCGCGAGCGCACTGCTTGCCGACGCGCTCGGGCGCAACCCGCGCATCGAAGCAGCGACGCAGACCCGCGTGCTCGGAGCGCTCGGACTGCCCTTCACACTCGAAGCAGCAGAGACGAACGCGCGCCGAAGCGCTTCGACCGCGCGCGAGTTTCTGCCTCCGTGGAGCAAGGTAGCTCCCGAGAGTGTGCTCTCGGATCTGCTGCGCTGGAGCGCGCTGATCGGCGTCGCATTCGCAGAGGTGTGGTGGGAAACAAGCGCGACGCGCTGGGTCCCGCGCATGCGCTCCGTGCACCCGTACTACGTGCAGTGGCGCGACTACGAGGGCCGCTACGTCGTGCAGACCGAGCGCGGCATCGAGCCGATCACCCCTGGCTCGGGCTGGATCGTGTTCGGGCAGAGCTCCGAGCGTCCATGGATGCGCGGTGTCGTTCGGTGCCTCGGCCTCGAGAGCGAGATCCGCACGCTCGCAGTGCGTGACTGGGCGCGCTGGAGCGAAGCGCACGGACTGCCGATCAAGAAGGTCAAGGTCCCTTCGCAAGCGCCCGACGCTGAGCGCGATGCCTTCTTCGACGACATCGTCGATATGGGCTCGAGCGGTACCGTGCTCTTGCCGCAAGGCGAGACCGAGCAACAGAGCTTCGACGTCGAACTCCTCGAAGCGCTCGGCAAAGAGTCCGAAGGGTTCGACAAGCTCATCTCGCTGATGAGCACCGACATCTCGATTGCGCTCCTCGGGCAGAACCTCACAAGCGAAGTCAGCGGGGGCAGTTTCGCCGCTGCGAAAGTCCACGACCGCGTACGGCAGGACTACCTCGAAGCCGACACGCAATCGCTCTCCACGGCCCTGCGCGAGCAAGTGCTGCAGCCGTGGGCGCTCTACAACCGCGGTGACGCGGAGCTCGCGCCGTGGCCCTGCTGGGATGCTTCGATCCCTGAGGACCGCGCACAGCTCGCGACGACGCTCGCGACGACTGGAGCCGCACTCGCCGCGTGGGATCAAGCCCTCGCTCCGCAAGGCGTCGCCGTCGACGTCGAAGCGCTCGCGGCACGCATGAACCTCCCGCTGCGCAAGCTCCCTGCTCCCGCTGAGCCGACGCAGCCCGCACCGACCACCGCGCCTCCCGCGCAGGACTGAACCCATGCCCCAATCACGAGACCGCACCCCGCGAGCTTTCGCGCTCGAAGACGTGATGCTGCTCGACGAGCGCTCGATCACGCGCGCGTACGCGCCTTTCGGCGGTGATGATGAAGAGGACGAGCACGACCACCGCTTCGAGATGCGCGATGGCGTCGCCATCGTCTCGATCGACGGCCCGCTCTCACAGCGCGGCGATAGCTGGTGGTGGGACGGGTACGAAGCCGTCGAGCACCGACTCGCGGCGGCGCTCGCGTCGCGCGCGACAGGGATCGTCCTGAAAGTCAATAGCCCTGGCGGCGTCGTCGCTGGGTGCTTCGAAGCAGCCAAGCGCATGCGGGAAGCCTGCGTTCGCGCTGGGAAACCCGTCGTTGCGTACGCCGACGAGATGGCCTGCAGCGCAGCCTACGCGCTCGCTTGCATTGCAGACACGATCGTGCTTCCGCCCGGCGGAACCGTCGGCTCTGTCGGCGTGATCGCGACCGCGTGCGACCGCACGAAAGCGAACGAACTCGAAGGCCGCACCGTCGTCGTCATCACCAGCGGCGCTCGCAAGGCGGATCTACACCCCGACGTCCCGCTCTCCGACGCAGCGGTCGCGCAGCTTCAAGCGCGCGTAGACCTGCTCGCAGGGTTGTTTTCCGACTGGGTCGCGCAGCGGCGCGGCACCACGTCCGATGCGATCGCAGCGCTCCAAGCCGCGACCTTCGATGGACAGGCAGCACTCACCGCAGGTCTCGCAGACCGCGTGGGATCGCTCGCCGATGCACTTTCTCTGGCACGCGTGAGCGCTTCTGCCCGCGCTGTGCCGACACCCACGACCGGCGGGGTATCGCCGGCACCCCGAGGATCACGAATGAACCCTGAAATCCTGGCTTTGCTCGGGCTGCCGGCGACGGCATCCGAGCAAGACGCCGCCAGCGCCATCCGTGGCGCGCGCGAAGCGTCGAACACGCTCTGTGCCCTGACCGGGCAGAGTTCTCCCGCCGCAGCACTCGGCGTGCTCGTCGGATGGAAGGCCGAAGCCGCGCAAGTGCCTGTGCTCAAAGCGCAGCTTGCCGAGCAGTCGAAGGCGGAAGCAGCGCGCGAGCGCAAGGAACTCCTCGACGGCGCATGCACGGGCGAATCCCCGGTGATGACGCCGGCCGAACGCGCAGACTTCGACACCGACCCCGTGCTCGCGTCGTTCACGCTCGAGCAGGTGCGCGCGTCGATCGAAACGCGTCGCAAGAACGGCGGAGCGATCGTGAAGACCACGCCCGTCACCCACGGAAGCACGCCGAACGGCACGCTCCTCACTCCCGAGGAGTTGCACGTCGCGCGCCTGATGAACGTCGACCCCCAGAAGCTGGCCTCTGCGCCCGCAGTGAAGGGCCTGTGAAATGACCGCACTCGCAGCCGCACGAAATACCGTGCAAATGGGCTCGGGCGTGATGGTGGAATGCTTGAGCGTTCCCGTCGCGGCCTCTACGAAAATCTACCAGGGCGCACTCGTCGGCCTCGACTCCGCAGGCCGCGCCGTCGCTGGTACCTCGAACGCCACCGCGCGCTCAATCCTCGGTCGCGCACGCGCGCTCGCGGACAACTCCTCGGGCGCTGCCGCAGCGATCAGCGTCGAAGTCGAGCGTGGGTGTTTCAAGTTCGCGAACTCCGCGACCACCGACGCGCTCACGAGCGTGGACGTCGGGCAGCCCTGCTACGTGGTCGACGACCAAACCGTCGCACGCACGCCAGGCACCGGCACTGCGCCGCGCATGGTCGCGGGCATGGTGATGGGCGTCGATACTGACGGCGTCTGGGTGCAGCTCATCGGCGGATCGATGGGCCAGTTCATCGACATCCCGCTTGGACCCGCTTCGGCGGACTACTCCGCGAGCGGCAACGTCATCGTGACGTTCAACTCCAGCGGCAAGGTCGTTCTCTGCGGCGCAGGCGGCTTGCCCGTCGGCGTGCTGATGAACGCTCCGGTCGCGGATGCCATCGCAATCGTGCGCGTCGCCGGCCTCGCGCCCGTGAAGGCCGACGGCACCGGCTACGCGCTCGGAGACAAGATCTCCTGCGCAGCCAACGGCCTCGGCCGCGCCACTGCGGCAGCAGCCTCGGGTAACGCGGTGGTCGACACCTCGGATGCCGGCGCAGCCGCAGACCCGCTCAAGGGCGGCAACATCCTCGGCCGCGCCATCGTCGCCGCAGCAGCGAGCGCCACGGGCCTCGTGCTCCTCACTCACTCGGGCGCGGTCCCGACCACGGAAGTCTGAACGGAGTCGCCGCCATGAAACTCAACAACGCCAGTCTCGAAGCGCTGCGAAAGACCTTCGGAGCGATCTACCAGGAAGCCTACCAGTCGGTACAACCGTGGGCTCCGCAGCTCTCGGTGCGTGTGCCGAGCAACGGCAAGTCGAACGTGTACGGATGGCTCGCTGCGATTCCGCAAATGCGTGAATGGCTCGGCGACCGCCAGATCCAGAACATCGCAGAGCACGCGTTCGAGATCACGAACAAGGACTACGAGCTCACGGTCGGTGTCGATCGCAACGACATCGAAGACGATCAGTTTGGCGTGTACGACCCGATGCTTCGCGGCATCGGTGAAGCGAGCGCGAAGAACGACGACTACCTGGTCGTCACGCTCTTGCAGAACGGGCACACCTCGCTCTGCTACGACGGTCAGTATTTCTTCGACACCGATCACCCGGTGTCGCTCTTCGATGCGTCGCTCGGAACGCAGCAGAACTACTGGAGTTCGGGCAAGCCGCTCACGCTCGACAACTTCGTCGCGATCCGCGCGGCGATGGCTGGATTCCTCGGCGAGAACAACAAGCCGCTCGGGATCGTGCCCGACCTGCTCGTGGTCCCTCCGCAGCTCGAGCACATCGCGCGACAGATCACCATGAGCTCGCTCATCGTGAACACCGCAGGTGCAACGCCCGCAGCGGGCGCAGCGGGAATGCAGAACGTGATGATGGGCACCGCTCGCGTGCTCATGGTCCCCGAGCTCGCGGGGCAGGCCACGACCTGGTACCTGCTCGCGACGAACAAGGCGATGAAGCCCTTCGTAGTGCAGGAGCGTCGCGCGAGCGAGTTCCTCTACCTCGGCACCGGCAGCGAGCACGCGCAGAAGAGCAAGAAGCACCTCTTCGGCGTCGACAAGCGCGGAGCCGCCGGCTACGGCGTGTGGTTCCAAGCTGCGAAGTGCGTGGGCTGAAATGCTCGTCCGCGTACACGCAAAGCGCGAGGGCGGGTTCCGTCGCGCGGGTCGCTTCTGGCCCGCGTCACCCACGGTGATCGACCTCGACGAAGCCACGATCGCTCTGCTCCAAGCAGAGCCGATGCTCGACGTGCGCCCCGCGCGCGAGGGCGACGTGCCTGCACCCAGCGCCCCTGCTCGTGGCGACTCGGTAGAGTCGCTGCGCGAAGAGATCGCACGAAACCAGGACGCGCTGGCGCAAGCCCGCGCGGTTGCAGAAGCGGAAGCGCTGCGTGCGAACGACCTGCAAGCGCAGCTTCGCGCAGCCGAAGACCTCGCGACCGAAGAGGCACGAGCGCACGACGGCACGCGCGACAAGCTCGCGAAGACCGAGAAGGCGCTCGCCTCTGCGCAAGAGGCGTGCAGCAAGCTCCGCGAGGAGCTGAAGGCACTGCGCTCGAAGAAGGGTGACAAGCCCGAAGAGCCCTCTCCCGCCCCTGCTACGCCCGCTCAGGGCTGAGTAAACCGCCATGACGCGATACGCAGACGCTGGAGACCTCGATACCTACGGGGCACTTCCTGCGACGACCTCAGCGCTGTTCACCACGGCGCAGAAGAACGCAGTGCTCGACGAGGTCTCCGCGTTTGCGGATTCGTACATGACCGGCCGCGTGCCCGAACTCCCGCTCGCTACGTGGGGGCTCGACCTGCGCGGTGCATGCGCTCGCATGGCAGCCTGGAAGCTCTTGCAAGGGCTCCGCGGCTACGACGCTGCGGGCGCAGGCAACAGCTACAAAATGGCCTACGACGAGGCCGTGCGCTGGCTGCGCGACGTCTCCAAGGGCGACGCGAAAGTCAGCGGTGGAACCACCAGCGCGGTCCCGCACTGGGGCTCGCGTGTCTCGAGCAGCACCAACCGCGAATGGTGACGATCACTGTCGCGGGCACCGAAGAGTTGCTCGAAGACATCGAGCGAGCGACACGCGACGGCATCGACCAGATCACCGAGCGCGTTGCGGCAACGGCGCGCAACTCGCACTGGTACACGAACAGAACCGGCGACCTCGAGCGCTCCACGCAGAGCATCGAGGCCGAGGGCTCTCTCTACGACGAATCGCTACAGGGCAGCGTCGCTGCGACCGAGCCCTACGCGGGCTTCGTCGATGCGCGAAGCCCGATCCTAGAGCCTGCGTGGGAATCCGAAGAGTCGACCGCCGTGCAGCTTCTGCATGACGCGCTCGACGCAGCGACACGATGACCGCAACCCTCGCCACCATTCGCGCAGCGATCACTACAGCGCTCACAGCGCTCGTGTCTGCGACCGAGCCGCAGCCCTCGGGCACACTCAGCGCTGTGATGCAGTGGTCGGGCGAGATCAATCGCTCACAACCACTCGTCGACCTCGACGCGATCGGCCGCGTTCCTGCTGCGATGATTGCTCTCGGTCGCGAGAGCTACACAGCGAACGTCCAGACGCTCACCGGCGAAGTCGAGCTGCTCGGCGCGAGTGAATGGGTGGTGTTCGTCGCGTGCAACAACGTGCTTGAGCCCGCGACCGTCACGACTTCGATGGATGCGCTCCTGAGCGCCGTGGTGAGTGCGCTCGCAGAGCTACCGATCGACGGACTCTACGGCAACAGCCGCTGCTTGCTCGCCGACCTTCGCCCCTACCGCGTGCGCCCCGGCACGCAGGTGTACGCGCTCACGCTGCGCGCTGTGCGCCAGATCACCGAGGTGTCCTTCGCCGACAACAGCGAGCCTCTCACCGACGTGCAGGGCAGCGAGAACATCGTCGGCTCGGGCACGCTCACGAACGTCAACCCACTGTCCCGCACCCGCAACCAATTCCCCTGAGAAAAACCAATGCCAGAACCCCTTACGCTCCGCGTGTACGCGGTCGAAGGTCGCACGGTGTTTGCTCCTGATGGCAAGCGCCCGCGACGCCTCGGCTTCGACATCGCGGGTTCTCGACTGCCCGACGGGGAGCTGATTCCTGCGGTGCAGACAAACGCGGGACTCCAGCCGCAGAGCGCGATCTATCGCAACGCTCTCGCGTCGGGAGACCTCTCGCTCACGCCGGAGGCTAGCCAGTGACCGTTCCAGCACCCAGCGGCTATGACGTCGCAAACCTCATCCCTGGCTTCATGGTTTCGGTGCGTCTCGGTGTCGGCGCTCGCGCTGCAACCGCCGCACGAACCATGCTGCTGTTCGGCAACATGATCGGTAGCGCTTTGGCGCGCACGGTCGGCTCGACGAACTACAACACCGCAGCGGGCACGGCCACCGCAGCGACGATCTACACGCCTGCGAGCGCAGACGAAGCAGACACGCTGTTCGGACAGGGCTCCGAGCTTGCGCTCATGTACCGCGCGGCAGCGCGTGTGTACCCGGGCGCAAACCTCAAGTGCGTTGCGGTTGCAGAACCGTCGAACACCAAGGGCACCGCGACGCTCGTGTTCGCGAACGCGGCGACAGCAGCGGGCTCGGTGCGCGTCACGATCGCAGGGCAGCTCTGCGAAGAAGTAGCGGTCGCGAGTGGAGACACCGCAGCGACGATCGCAACGAACGTCGCGCACGCAGTCAATCGGCTAGCAAATAGCCCGGTCACTGCGACCGTGAGCACCGCCACCGTCACGCTCACCGCGAAGCATGGCGGCACGCGTGGCAACAACATCGTCTTCGGCGTGCAGATCACTGCGACCGCAACGACCTGCGCAAGCGGCGGCGGAACCGCTGGCCAGAACATCACCGACCGCATCGGCGGCGGCACGGGCACCGACGGAGCGACCGACGATGACGTGACCGCAGCGCTCGCGGCGGCAGCGCCTGGTGAGTACGTGCTCGTGCTCGCGCACGTCGATTCGACGAACCTCGGGCTCGTCAAAACGCACCTGAGCACCTACGCGGCGATCACGCAACGCAAGCGCCAGCAAGCGATCTTCGCGCTGACGAACCGCACGGTCGCTCAGGCGATCACCGCAGCGCAGTCGTACAACGCGGCGCGGATGCAGTGCGTTTACCACCGCGACGCAACCGCAGGCGGAGTGGTCGACAGCGCCATCCGCACCACGGGCGAAATCGCCGCCGCGATGGCCACTGCGCGCCTCTACGGCGACGCAATCGTGGGCGGGACGGCGCGCGGGGAGCTTTCGTACCCCGCATGCAATCTCGACGGCGTGCAACTCGATGGAATCCGCTCGCAGAACGAGGGCACAGGCGTTCGACTGCTGCAAACGGAGATTCAACAGCTCCTCGTGGGCGGTGTAACCCCGCTCGTAGCAAGTGCGCTGAACCCCGGTTTTGCGCAGGCCGTTCGCTGCGTGACCACGTATTCGCTCGATGCGAACAGCAACCCCACGAACGCGGTCAAAGACACTTCGCGCGTCACCGTGGCGGACCACTGTGCCGACGAAATCGAAAACACGATCGCAGCCTCGTTCCCCTCGACGAACATTGCGCCGGACCCCTCGGACCTGTCGCAGCCGCCGCCGAACGCGAACGTGATCTACCCGCGCACGATCCGCCAGCTCATCGAGTCGGAGCTTCGTCGCTTCGAGGCAGAGGGCTTGCTCGTCGACGTCGAGGACAACCTCGGCTCTCTCGCTGTGAGCCAGGACGGCTCCGACCCCTCGGTGGTGTACGCGCAGATTCCCACCGAGGTCATTCCCCACCTGCACACCTTTGCGGGCGAGCTCCAGCAGCTCGCGTGAGGTAGACGATGGCTAAGTACGCAAGCGGCGGGTTCCTCCGAGCAGGAGCACCGATCTCGGCGATTCTGCGCACCGTCACCCAGACCGACTGGGAGGACAACAGCAACAGCGAAGACGTCACGACGCTCACGAAGGACCGAGGCTCGACCTCGGGTGTTCGCTCTGCGTCGGTGTCTGCGACGTGCGCAGTGCCGCTCACTGGCACGGAAATCAAGAGAATCACTGCCTGCTACGAAGCAGGTACCGAGTTCGACCTCTACGGGCAATTCGGGACGCAGTTGAAACACGCGCGCGGCACGATCAAGTCGATCAAGACCGGCGCGCAGGTGAACAAGATGGTCGAAATCTCGTTCACCTTCAGCGGTAGCGCAGAAGCCACACAAGACGCATGAGCGAGGAAAATCTCACGCCGTTCGCGGCGGTCATGCGTCGCGTCGGTCGAGCCACGAAGTCGTTTCGGTGGCCTGTGCTCAAAGGCGAAAAGCCGAGGCCGGGCATGTTCGTGATGCTCGTCGATGAGGACATCACCGCAGCACAGAAGGCCGCGGTCGATTACCTCAAGAGCGACCTGAAGCTCGATGAGTATCAGCTCGCGCTCACGCTCGACCGCAACCTCTACGCAGCGGAAGAGGAGCGCCAGCTCCTCGCCCGCGCGCTGCGAGATCCTTCGAACGCAGAGCTGCCCTACGCGACGGTCGAAGACCTGCGAAGGTTTCTCGACCCCGACACGCGCCTCGTGCTGATGCGGATGTACAACGCGTTCGTTGCGGAGCGCTCTCCGATCACGCGCGAGCAGGACCCGGAAAAGCTCCGGGCTCTGGTGCGCGACCTAAAAGATCCTGGGGATCTGTCCAACTTACTGAGCTCCTTCGATTCCGATACGCTCGTGTGCACCGTGATCGCACTGGCGATTCCGTAGCCACCGCAGACGAAGCGGACCTGCTCGGATACCTGCAGCTCGAGGTCGCGGAGCGCGAAGTGTTCGGCGATGAGTCGAGCACACAGCAGCTCGCCGAAGTCGTCGTAGCGGCGCTCTCGCGTCGATAGATCCCACACCCACCATGCCCACTGTCAACTTTGACTTTCGCGTTCGCGGTGCGAGCGAGGTGCAGCGCGCTGTGCGTGCGACCGCACAGGAAGCATCGAAGATCACAGGCCGCGCTTCGCAGACCGCGCAGCAAGAACAAGCGGCCACACAGGCAACCCTTCGCGGGGCAGCAGCACGGAAACGCGCAGCAACCGACACCGCGAAGGAAGTGCAGAAGATCGAACAGCAAACCACCGCGATCGTGCAGGCCGAAGCAGCCAAGCGCACCAGCGCCGAGCAGGCGGGCTACAAGCAACGCGTGAAGTCCGCGCTCGCGTACCAGCGCGACGTGGAGCGCGCGGAGCGAGCGGCCACGCGAGCCGCAGAGCGAGAGCAGCAGGCGCGCGTGCGGGCACAAGAGCGCGCGACTCGCACGATGGTGAACCGCGCGACCGGGGCGGGACAGGCTGTCGTTGGCGGAGCGATCTCGGGCGCACAGGCCGCGCACGGACAGATTCAGGATGCGCGACGCACGCGCGCCGAAACAGAAGACGTGCTCGGCACAGCTCTCTACCAAACGGGAGCAGACCGAAACGAAGTTGCGCGGCGAATGGCTCGACTCACAGCCTTCGCTGCCGACCGCGGAATGGATCCGCAGGAACTCGCGCAGGCCGCGGCTGCCGCACAGACCGCGACAAGCTCGCTTGCTGGCCGTACCGGCGAAGAACGAGAAAGCCGCTTCGAGCAGTTCCTCACCACTGCTCGATGGGCACGCAACACCGGCAACAATGTAGCGGAAACGACGCGGCTTCAGGGCTTCTTTGCAGAACGCAGACTCGATGCGAACACCCAGCAACAACTCCTGCGTTTCGCGGGCGGGGCTTCGCAGCGAGGAGCCGTCGAACTCGGCAGCGTCACAAGCCAAGCGCTTCGAGCGATCACCTCGCGGATCGCTACAGCGCAAGCGGGCCTCGGCCCCGGAGCGACGCCAGAGCAACGACAAGCAGCAGCGGTGAATACCTTTCGCCAGGCCTTCGCAGAGCTCCAAGTCGAAGCGTCTGCGGGTCTCGGGCCGCGTCAGGGCGGCAACGCGCTCGCGGGGCTGAACGCAGCGCTGCAATCGAGCGACCGGCAGAGCAAGATGCTCACGAACATCCGCAACTCGCGCGACATGAGCGCGGCGCAGCGGCGCGACCTAGAGAACTCGCTCTTCGCGCGCGATGCGAGCGGTCGCTCGCGACTCCGCACGACAAACAGCCTCGAACTCGTCGAGCGCTTCCAGCGTGTGGCAGGCAACGACGCAACACTCTTCAACAACATCTTCGCAGGCGGCGGGCACGGAAACCCGCAGAGCCTCCAGGCGAACTGGCGCGCGACGATGGGAGCGCTGCTTTCCCCGGACACAAGCGGTCGCAGCGGTATTGACCGCGTGCGCGAATTGATGGGCGAGAACACGGCCCTTACAGCGGCGGACGAAGATCGCGGCGCTGGCGTCTTCGAGCAAAGCGCGAAGGCGAACATGCTTCGCGAGGAGCAGCGTCGACTCAACTCGCTCACGAGCAACACCACCGCAAACAGTCTGAGCAACCGCGCGGCGTCGTGGATCGCTGAGAACCCTTTGCTCGCTGCGATCGGTGGCCCCGGTGCTGCTGCGCTGCTTTCCCGCGGCGGCGGATACCTTGCCGGCGGTGCCGCACGACTGCTCGCTGCGGTGTCTCCCGGCGCTGCGTCTGTGCTCGGCGGCAGCGTGACCGCGGCCGGCGGCGGAGCGATCGCAGCGACGGTGGGCGCAGGCCTCGCGACCGGCGCGGTGCTCGGCGAGGGAGCCAACCACGCTCTCGCTCCGCGAAACAAAGACGGGACGCGCGCAGACAACGAAACGATCTTCTCGGCGCAGACCTGGAAGAACTTTGCAGATGCGATCCGTGAGGCGTTTTCCTCGAATCCCGTCACGGTGCAGATCAGCCCACAAGCGGCGATGCACGCGGCGGGAATCAACGCTACGGGCTCCGACGGCACGCCCCCTGAGTCGCGAGCGAACCAATGAGCGGCCTCGATCTCACACTTCGTCGCGCGAGCTACGAAGACGTGGAGTTCCCGTGCGTCGACCTGAAAGACGTGCAGGGCCACGACTCCGTGCAGCACACGGCGTACAGAGTCGACGGCGCAGACATCGAGTGGACCGGGCGAAAGCTCGTCAAGATCTCGATGAAGGCCGCGCTTATCAACGGCCTTTCTAGCTGGCCCGCAGACACGTTTCCGGGCCTGCACGATCAACTCGAAGCGTTGTTCAAGAGCGCGCCGCAAGGGCGGTTGCAGCACCCGTACTACGGCGAAGTGACCGTGCAGGTCGATAGCTGGACGCGCGGCTTCGACCCGCGATTGCAGAGCGGGTGCTACCTCGAAATCGAGTTCAGCGAGATCAACGCCACGGCGTTCACGCCCGAGGCCTCGCAGCGTTTTACGAGCGATCCCGCGACGGAGATGGAGAGCGTTTCTGCTGCTGCTGATGCTGCGGTGCTCGCGGTCGCTCCCGACACGCAGCTCGGCGCGACCGCTTCGATCGTGACCGCGAAGCTCGCCTACCTCGAAGAAGAGGAGCGAGCCGCCGCAGAGGCGTACGGGACGCTCGACGAAGTGCAAGATGCAGTGGCGCTCGCGCTGAATCACGAAGACCTCGAAGGCATCGAAGCGCACGATGCGCGCGGCGAGCTGCGCGCTCTCTCTGCTGCGACGTGGCGCTACGCGGAGGCCTACGCAGGGCCTCGCACGAGCGCGCAGACGTACGAAACGCCCGCAGAGCTATCGCTCGCGGAGATCGCTGCGACGGTCTACGGAGACCCATCGCTCGCGTACCTGCTGCGGTCGGCGAACGTCATCGCTGACGAGTGCTTCGTGCCTGTGGGCACGGTGCTGGTGGTGCCTCGTGCCGACGCCTGAAGCTCGACACGACGTGCGCATCGTGCTGCACGACGGCACCGCGCTGGTGAACTGGCCAGAGGTCGACATCACCATCGACATGCTTTCGCCCGGCAGTCCTTGGACACTCACGCTCTGGCACAGCGACGCGGGAGACAGCGCGTGGAAGAGCGTGCGACGGCGCGCGCTGCTCGAGATGAGCGTGCAGGTGTTCATCGACGGGGCGTTGCAGCTCACCGGGCGCATCGACGGCGCAGAGATCAACGGCTCCCGCGAAGGGGCTACGTACACGATCAGCGGGCGCGACGTGGGCGCGCGAGCGATCGACTGGGATGCGGACCCCACGATTGCACTGCGCGGCGTGACGCTGGAAGCGGCGTTCGAGCGACTCTTCGGAGACGTCGGCCTCGTGCCGCAGATCACCGACGCAGCACGCGCGCGTGAGATCCAAAGCAGCCCTCACCGCTCGCGAGGCACGCGCACTGCACGACGCACGAACCGCGTCCCAGACCTGAAAATCCAGGCAGGCGAGCGCATCTGGGCCGTGGCGGAAAAGCTCTGCGCACGCCTCGGGTACATGCTCTGGATTGCTCCTGGCACCTCGCCCGATCACGTCGGCGTGGTCGTCGACGTGCCCAACGAGGGCACCGAAGTCCCGTACCTCTTCGATCGTCGCGCAACCGCAACAGGCTTCGTCGGAAACATCTTGAAGTCGAAGCGCCGGCTCTCCTCGCAGAACGTTCCCACGCACGTCACCGCATTCGCTCGCAGTTCGCTGCGAGGTGAGCGCGACGAGAACGCTCGCGTGGCGGTCGTAAACGAACACCTGCGCTCGCGCGAATACGTCTCGCCTGAAGCTCCGCTCGGGCTCCCGCCGAAGCCCAGGTACATCAAGCCTGAGCGAGCGCGCACGGAAGCGGCTGCGCAACGAGAGTGCGAGAAGACGATCGCGAAGGCGAACGCGAATCTCGAATTTTACGAGATCTCGGTGCGAGGCTTCGGGCAAGAGGGAAAGCTCTACGCGGTCAACAGCCTCGCGCGCGTGCGCGACGACCTCGAGCTGCCTGTCGTCGACGATGTGTACCTCATCACGCGCGTCACGTTTCACCAGTCGCGCCAGCGCGGACAGGTGAGCGACCTGCGCCTCGTGCCAAAGGGCGCGATCAAAGTCTACCCGGAGAGTGCGTGATGGGACTCGTGCTCGATTTCTTCCGCGCGGTCGGTGAGAACGCGTCGGCTCCGATCAATGCGACGAGCAGGCTCGCGCACCTGCAGCTCCGTGGCCTCGGTGCGGACGCGGGCGAGCAAGCGAGCGCAGAGACGACCGACGAAGCGCCGGTGCTTCCGCAGCTCGGGATGCTCGCGCGTCCCGTCGTGCGCTCCACGCTGCGCGCGCTCGGTGTTCGCGATGGCGACGAAGTGTTTCTGCTCAAGCTCTGGGACAAGGCGATTGAGCACGCGACCGCGCCCGTCGCTGGTGAGACGCGTGTGTACGCAACGGGGCAGCCCGCGGTGTGCTTGCGGCTCTGGGATGGATTCATCGAGCTCCGCGTGAACGTCACGGGCACGCTGAAGCTCGCGCCCGACGCAGCGGATTACGCGGGGCAACCCGTCGCTCGAAAGCTCGACCCGGTGAACAGCAACGCGGCGTTTCAGACGTGGGCGAGCGCCGTTACGAGTGCGCTGGGCACGCTGACCATGGGCTCGTTCACTGCTGTCGCCCCTGTGACGTTCGGCACGATCAACG
>ERZ869925.633-NODE-633-length-23046-cov-8.174460_pt1 | contig 23046 bp, 32 predicted proteins | sample MGYA00579311_ERZ869925 | MGnify/ENA primary metagenome ERZ869925 (study PRJEB32216, sample SAMN09231817) | wastewater metagenome | place: USA: Maryland | collected 2016-07-30 | study: EMG produced TPA metagenomics assembly of the PRJNA472060 data set (Reclaimed...
CCAGCCGCCTGTTTGCCGGATGTAGGTGTTGGCGTCGTATAATGTTCCACGTCGCTTTGGTCGCCAAACATTTTTGCCACACGTTCCTGCAAGCCCGGGCCATAAAACGCGTCAACGCGCTTTTTTTGTTCTGGCGACGCGCCAAGTGTGCCGATGAATTTGCCCAACTGTTCGAGCGCGCGCGCCGGTTGAAGCGCGATGTCGACAGCCCCCCGGGCGAGTGTCTTCAAAATGCCCGGCTTTGGCGCGGCAGGGGCCAAGCCAAGCTGCTGTTTCAGCGCGCTAATATCGTCTGGCAATTGGTCTTGTCCAAGTGCAGGGATGGATGACCCTGTGATGTCTGCGGCGGCTTTGAGAGGCGCGCCACGCTGCAAGTCTGCTGCATTCAAAAGCGGCGTGCCTTTTGGCAGCGTGTTCGGCAGCATCCCCGTACCCATTGGCGCAAGGCTACCAGATTTCAATTCCTGTAACGGGTTTGCGCCAGCCGTAAATTGCGAGCGCGATGCCGCGCCAGCCGGGTCAGGCTGCAAGATGTCAGAAATGTTGATTTGCTGTTTGGTAGCCATAGAGATTAAGCAAAAATGCCCGAGAGTTGACTGCCGCCTTCATGCTGATACATGCGCGCGATAACCTGCTTTTTCTGATCGTACGACAACGCGTTCCATTGCGCCTTTGGAATGTTGATGTAATCCCAACGCGGCTTGCCGCTCGACGTTTGGAACCCGATGTTGTCGATGACTTTAATCGTCGTAGCGATCGGATCGCCAATCAAGTTGGCTGTTTTGAGCGATGCGTTATTCGGGAAAGGATCACCGATCGTATAGTCAACGCCAAGTTTCAAGCCTGCGGCGCGGGCAACGTCTGTTGTAAACGCCGTGGGGTTGTTATGGCGGTCTGTACGAAAACCTGTGCCACTCGTCGTACTGACAGGGCCGTTTACCGACGTGCCCGGGTCGCTGCTAAAACCCAGTTGCGCCTGTAATTGTGGATTGTTCACATACTGCTGCGTGACCGCCTGCAAATCTTCTTCAGACGCCGTCGGATACTTAGCTTTCAACTTGGCATAGATCGTTTCCGGCGTCGCTCCCGTAATCGTGCTTGGCGCGCCACCGATCCCTGCGCTGATGTCACGCGTGACCAAATCCGTTGGGATTCCATACTTCATCGCGCGGTCATTGTACTGTGTCGTAATCGTATCCTGCGTTTGAGCGGCTTTATTATACAGGGATGCTGAAGCTGACAAGATTTCGCTGCGCACAGATTGCGCAAGTTTCTCGCCGTTCAAAGCACCGTTGTATGCCTGCATGATTTTCTGGCCAATGCCGCCAGCGTTCTGCACCGTTGCAAATTCGCCTTCACGGACAACGGACGTCGGGTCAAGCATTTTCATATAGGCGAAAATGAGTGCCGTGTCCGAAATACCCGTGCCCTGCTGCGCAGCCTGAATTTTGCCGTAGGCATCGCGAACCTGCGAGAAAGAGCCGCTGGCCTTTTCGAAGTCGTCAGCCAATTTCGACGCGATATTCGCCTGCGCTTCCGACAAGCCATAGACGCCGATGCCATTTGCTTTGGCAAGCGATGCGCGAGCTGTGCCGAGCGCGGACGTGAGGTCTGGCGCATTCAAAATGCTGTTAAGCGTCTGCGCGTCTGCACCATTCTTGGCAGCTTCAAGAGCCAGCGCGTTGATCGACTGTTGCTTTTCTTTTGCGTCAGCGATCGCGTTCTGGCGATCCTGCAACGCGACTTCCAATTTAGACGCGCGCACCTGTTCGGCGCGTGTAAAGTTTTCTTTATTGAAGTCAAGCTGCTGTTTCAATGTATTCAGTTCAGCTTCAAGCGGCGCGAATTTCGCGTCGACTGCCTTTTGTGCGTAATCAGTCGCCAATGCGAGGTTGCCCTGCAATGCCGAAGCGACGGCTGAAAGCCCAAGAACCTTGACCACGCGTGAACGTTCGACCGCGCCAATCTGGCGCGACTGGAATTCAGACGCGATCGGCTTGCCTTCAATTTTCACTTGTTCAGCAATAGCGTCATTGTTGAGCGTGTTGATTTGCGACATGACGTCATTAAGCTGTTGCTGGAATTCAGGGACTTTCGCTTGTGCCTGTGCAGCAGCGAGCGCGCCAGCTTTCCCCTGCAATTGCGTGTTGATATCCGTAATCCGATTTTGTGTAGACAAAATAGCCGCATCGGAAGTCGGATTAAGAAGTTCCTGAACGCCGGAAGTGTCCGGCGGCGGGGCTGTTGGGGCAGTACTAGGCGCGGGGGAAGTCGGCGAAGGCGATGTCGGCGTCGGGGCTTGCTGCGTTGGCGAAAAGCCAGTGCCGGGTACGCCCGGGGCCGGCGGGGCAACGGTTGTAACAGGGGCCGGGCTTGGCGAAAGCGTCGTCGACGGGATTGTGGCAGGGATTGTCGGCGTCTGCGTCGGCTGTGCGAGCGCGACCATCGGCGTACTCGATGACAATGTCGGGGATTGAGCGGTTGACAATTTTTGCAATGTCGGCGCGATGGAAATTTGCGTTGACGCAGGAACACCCGATGTCGCGGATGGATTACTTGGCACGATCGGCTGGCCACTGTTCGTAATCATGCCATTGGCAGGATTGCCCGATTGCGAAAAAAGCGAATTCGAAGGCGATGCCGTCGGATTCGCTACTTTCGGCGCAGTCAATGCGTTCAGCACTGATTTCCCCGCGCCATAGACGCTGGATGCGATGTTGTACGCAGGCGATGTCACTTTCGCAAGCGTATTCGCTGCGCTTTTAACGATATTTCCAAGTGAAAAAGCCATAGGTTAAGGGGTGTAAGCAAATTGACGCCAATCGCCGCCAAGGTAAACCCAGATATTGTAATCGCTGCCGCTGTCTTCAAATACCATTTCACCCTGCCGACCAACCCAATTGGGCGGCCCAGCAAATTTGATGATTTTGATAAAATCAGCGGTTGAAATTAATGGGCTGTCATTCCCATTGTGCGTGTGCTTTTCAACGATTCCGGGCATGGCCAGATAATATCACACTAATACCCCTTCTTGATATGGACGTAAATCAATTCCGGCGATGACAGGCTGTCCGCGCAAAGCAGTTCGACCTTAAATTGCACGTCCGTCAGGTCAGAAAGCAACGGGGTTTCCACCTGATATTTCGTGGATGACCCGTCAGAAATGACCGTCGACGAATTGACCGTGCAAATCGTGGTGTAAGAACCCGTTGAAGTGCGGCGGTACGACAGGCGCACGGATTCTGACGAGAGCGTTTTGCCAAAAGAAAATTCAATGACGTTGAACGTGGCTTTTTCTTTTGAAGACCCGACAGAATACAAACCGGATTCGACAAAAGCGGACGTGCCGTAACGCGTTGATCCGGCGATGAGACGGTTGATGCTGCCCGGATACGTTTGCGATCCATCGTAATAAATTCCGACAAGCAAATCCTGTTCAGAAATTGAGATGATGGAACCAATGCCGATCGTGCCTGATGCGCCAGTGTTTCCCGAAAAAACGTTTTGTTCCATCATGATTGCCCCGCCTTTCGGGTCAATCGAATATACGCCAAGCGGCGAGAGCGTCGCGCTTGAAGTCGTATCACCGCTGGATACGCCAACAAGAATACGGCCCTTATGATAGGCAATAGCATTTGGGAAGAAGAACAGATGATGGTCGACGTCTTGCTGACGATCGAACACCGACATTGGGATCGACGCAAACAGTTCTGCGCTTGTCCCGTTCGTGACGTACATGCGACCTTCATGGCCACACATGGCGTACACAAAGTTATTAAGCGAGATGAGGGCGTTGACGCCGTTTTCTTCAATGTGAACTGGAATGCGGAACGTCGTGTCAGACCGATCCCAGAAAAACAGGTCAGCTTTTTTCACTTCCAGTGCTGCGGCAAATATCGTCGACAAGCCCGATGATCCGATCCACGTTCCGATTGCGAGTTCCACGCCGTTTTCACACATGCAGCGGATGCGATAACCAGACGGAAGTGTCAACGCGGTATCCGTCCATGTATACGACGCGCCAGTGCCCGGCGCGAATGGCGCGACAGCTTCTTCAACGCGCGAAATATAACGCCCTTGGGCGATATACAAAATGTCGTCAGAACCAGCGATTGTCGGGCACGTAAACGTATCCGATCCCGTTGCCGTCTTCCATGTGGCAGTCCACGCGGCGGTGTTTCCCACGTCCGAAAGCGCGCCGTAAACAGAAATGACGCCACTGTCGCCGATGGCGAACAGATAGCCCTTCCAAATTTCAAGACCTTGGCCAGAACCCGTGGCATTGCCCGGCAGCCATGACCAAATGTTTTGGAACTGCACCCAAACGCGCCCCGTCTCGTCGATGGCAAAATAACGGTAGTTCGACGTGGATGCCGCCGGATTCTGAACAATCTTTTTAATACGGCCCATGATGGAACCCGTGATGGTGTGCGTGCCCGTACCCGCGTCCGTGATATTGATGCCCGTACCGGCAAGCGCATTCGCAAGCGTTGTCGAGAGTTTGAGCGTCGAGCCGACAACAGCCGTAACGTAATACGTTGTGTTAATCGCAAGTGGCGCGGGGAGTGTTCCAGTCGTCGTCAAACGCACCGCTTGGCCAGTCGTGAATACCGGCAACGCAACAGTAAGCGTGTCCGTACTTGCGTCCGCCGTGAATGTGCGCCCCGTGTACGATGCAGTATCAACACCCATCGTCTGCATTTTCTGGTTCGCAAAAATGATGCCCGGTACAGAAATGGCATCGACGTTTTGAATGTTTTTCAGGTCGCCCAAATACGACGGCGATTCACCCCGTGACCAGTCATTCAGCAGGATTGAGCCGTCTTTTAAAATTCCCATAGGCTACTGCCAATCAACCAATGGCGGGTTAAGTTTGGGGCGATAATCGCGCCAACGCTGCGTGTAAAACTGCCGCAAATCGTCTTCACCTTTCGCCCAGTCTTCTTTCAATTCTTTCAACGTTTCCGACTTTGGCGATTTGTTCTTGTACCACGCAATAGATGCGCCAATCGGCACAAGGCGATGGAACGGGGACGCGAAACCCGGCTGCGCTGTCGTGTCTGTCGACACAAATGCCACGCCGGCGCGCTCGAAGTAAATTGTCAAGCCACCCGTCACGCTTTCAGGCGGCGCAGGGATCAATTCAATGATTCCATCGGAAAGACGATAGAACTGCGGGCGACCGTAAAGCGGCGGCGTGAACTGCGAAATGCCGACGCCTTCAATCTGTTCTTGTGGCACAGGGACAAGGCGACGAATTCCGCCGCCAGCGTCCGTCACTTCAACACGGTTGACCGTCAACATTTCAGACGCCAAGCCGTATTTCGACTGGCTTGCCACAAGGTCTGTGTAGGCTTCCGGCAAGTTCGTCTGGTTGCTGTCGTCGTACTGCCAACCGCCGTACGATTGGAAAATCCATGACCAAATTTCATCCATCGCGTCATTGATTTTGGCAGTAAACTGCTTCAACAAAAGCGACTGGCCAGAAATTCCGCCATCACCTAACCCGCAGTTGTCTTCACACTGCTGGATGATCCCGTCTTTGTTCGTCGTGTCTGAAAATTGCATAAGACGTCATTTAAAGCGTCAGACCAAAGTGATGCGTGCTTGTTGTATTGCCAATTCCGCTGAATTGCGGCCTTGGCGTTCCCAGCGATCTGTTGACGAAGCGGCCAATCCTCGATCAATCGAGATAATAGCATGATCCAGTCGGCTGTACTACGGGCGAAAAAACCCGTCACCCCATTTTCGATGACTGGCGTGCCGTTGATCGGTTCCGAATAGGGGAATGTAGGCGACGCGACCACGGGAAGACCGGCCATGGTGTATTCCATCCATTTAATGTGTGACTTCCCACGATTGAACTTGTCGTCAACCAGCGGGCAAATGCCAATGTCCCAGTTTTGCGACGCAAGCAGTTCAGGATATCCCTGCCATGAATGCGTGCCCGGTTTGAGCTTGATGCGCTTGGCCAATTTTTTTGGATATCCGGCAGTCATTTCATCCAATGCGTGTTTGTACATCGCGCCAAGAATTTCAAAACGCACATGCGGATATTTTTGCATGACGTACATGATCGCTGGCAGCACCATTTTTAAATCCGCGTTGTGCGTGATCGACCCCGCGTAGCCAATCGTAACAACCCCGTGCGGTGGCTGCGGGGATTTCTGCACCCAATCGTCGAACTGATTGCAGTTTGGCAGCACGAAAATTGGTTTTTCCATTTTGAAAATCGCTTTCAAATGATCTTCATACGATTCTTTAAGCGGCTGCGTCGACACAAAAACAGCGTCGACAAGCGAAAGCGTTGCCGCAAAAATTGCCCGTTTCTGGCTTCCCGGCTTGTACACTTCCCATGCTGGCTGATCCGGTTTTACGGAAAAATAATCGTCGTCGAGGTCAAGAATGATCGGCACGTCGTAGCGTTCAGCAAAAAAGAACATCGGTGATGCCGCTGCCGGATTGTCCATTTGTTTTACGACGACAGCATCGAATTCGGAAAAGACACTAGGCCAAATCTGTTCTGGCGTCGTCCCGTATTTTTCCGTCAGGTCTGCGCCGACGATCGTAACGTCCCATCCCAGTTTTTGAAGTGCTTGCGCGGGTTTAATGACGCGATAATACGAAACACCGCCATAGCCACCAGACTTACGGCGTGCCTCGCTGGCGTTCCAGTCCGTGTAAATGAAAAGTATTTTTTTCTTTTCCATAAAAAACGTTTAAACGTTTTTACGGGTTACGCTGTACCCAGTCTTCAAACATGGTCACACCCCATTTTTGCACCATTTTGGCCATTTCTGCGGGTTCTCCCGATCGCTGCGGCATTTTCGAATATGTCGCCGAATTGATGTGCGCGACGTTCACATTTGGCGTGCGCATCACTTGGAAACCAGCTTTTTTTACACGGATCGAATAATCTTGATCGTGGAAACGGAAGTTCATTGATTCGTCGAAATACCCGACTTCACGCTGCACATTGCGACGCATCAAAATCAGCGAATACCAATGCTTGTCGTAGCTGATTGGCCCCGCTGCCGTCGGATAATCGAACGGCGCGAGCACGCCGCCCGGTGTCGATTCGTATGCCTCGATCATTTTATCCAGCCAACCTTCTTGCAAGAACAAATCATTGTTGAGTACGACGATCCATTCGCAGTCAGCAAGAGCAAAACCCGCATTCACTGCGCGCGCATATCCCATCGGGTAATCCTTACGGATGTAAATATCGGCAAGACGTTTCAAGCGGTCATTCTCGCGCGGGCTTCCGTTGTCGACGACGATAAACTGCACACGCGCCATGTCCGTATTTTTTTCAAGAGCATCAAGGCACTGTTCCAAATACTGTTCGACTTGCTCGTCGATCGCGTAGTTCGGCAGGATAATTGATACGTCTTTCATAGGGCGTTTAAACCTTTTCGTAAACAGCCCAATAGCGGGTTTGGTTATGTTCGGCGCGCTCGTCTGTGCGGCATTCAACCAGATTCCAGCCCTCTTTCAGCAGGTCGTCGACGCATTCACGATTCCACAATCCGTAATGAGCAGGCGACAATGCCTGATCGAAATTCACACCGAAAAACAGTTTACCGCCCGTCTTCAAGACGCGGCGCATTTCCTGTTCCATGTGGTTTGCGTTCGGTGTGTGGTCAATGACGTTGATGCAGACAACAGCGTCAAACGTTCCGTCTTCAAACGCAATCGCCTCGCCGGATTCCTGCAAGTAGCGCACACGGCGGCCGTGCAGGTCGATCAAATCCTGATACGCGCCGACAAGCGGATCAATGGCCGTAATTTCTGCGCTGCCTTCCGAAAATTCAAGCGGCGAAATGAGGCCGCACCCGACTTCAAGAACTTTTGTCGCCGGTGTGGCGTCGCCTTCTTTACGATCCGCCGCGTTCTTCAAAAAGTCCGCGAGTTCCGGCAGATGCGTCGCAAAATCTTGCCAGTCTTCTTGGCGTTGAGCCAAAAAATTTTCAGGCGTTCCCTTTTGGCGCAAGAGGTCGCGCCAAAAACCAATTTCGATTTGTGCTTGGGATGTCATAGCGTTTCAAGTACGTCTTTAATACCGTCTTCAAGTTTTACCTTTGCTTTCCAGCCCAAAATGACTTCCGCCGGTTCCGGGTCTTGCACAATGTGCTTGATGTCGCCCTTGCGTTCCGGGATGTACTCGATCGGCACGTTGAAAAATTTGGCCACATCGTTAAGCGACGTGTAGATGTTCGTCGTCAGGTCAAGTGGGCCGATGAAGTCCGATTGCATGGCCAGCAAATTGCCTTCCACAATGTCTGAAACATGCGTATAGGCGCGGGTCTGCTCGCCGTCTCCCGTGATTTCAAGGCGACCTGCACGTGCGGACTTGCGCAAGGCGGCAAACACATTCGGCGACGGGCCGTCTTCCGACTGACGCTTCCCGTACACGTTCGAATAGCGCAGGCAGCACACGGAAACGCCGTACATTTCATGGTACGCGTGCGCAATTTCTTCACCGCCCAACTTTGACGCCTTGTAAGGCGTTTCAGCGGCATAGACAACGGACGACGACGAAAGAACACCGCGCTTGATGCCAAGCGTGCGGATCGTTTCCAGTACGTTCACCGTGCCCATCAAATTGACCTGCATGCACAACACCGGGTCTTCGATGCACCACGGCGTGCGAGCAATGGCGGCAAAATGGAAAATGCCATCAACACCTTTTGCGGCAGCCATCACTTGATCCAATTCGCGAATATCGCCAAGTACGAATTCCGCTGCACTGTTCACGTTCGCCTGATTTCCCGTCGAGAGGTTATCAAAAACGATGACGCTGTGGCCTTCCGCGATCAAGCGGTCGACCATGTGCGATCCAATCATTCCTGCGCCGCCCGTTACTAAGTAACGCATAGGGTATCGTAAATGGCTTTAATTTTTTTAGCTGCCGCATCCCACGTCAACCCTTTCATTTCTTGGATTGCCGCAAGGTTCTTGGGACGTTCGAGCGCGATGCGCAGTTGCGCCTCGACGCTGTCGGCGTCCAACGGGATACATCGTAACACATTTGGCGTGCGCCACTCGCATTTTTCCGTCAAGACTACTTGTGCACCTTGCGCCATGGCTTCCATGGCTGAAAGCGGCTGCACTTCAGCGGCGGACGCCAACGCGAACGCGCTGCATTGTGCATAAAATTTCACCAGCTTTTCAGGTTCCATCGGCTGAAAGTGCGCTGCGCCAAGCGATTCACACTGGCGCGTGTACATTTCGTCTGTCCGCTGGCCGATCATGATGTACCGAATTCCGATGCGTTTACACGCTTCCGCTACCGCAAGCTGCCCCTTCGACGGCTCGACGCGGCCGACTGTGAGCACGTACGGTTCCATATCTTTCTGCGGTTTCACCTTTTTAAACCACAATTCATCCACACCGTTGGGGATAACGTGACACTTCGAACGGTCGATCTTGATGTGACGCTCTACGCGTTCAATTTCGCCTTCCGTCAGAAACAACATCGCGTCCGTTGCGTCCGCCATGATCTGCTGATTCGCATACGGCACAAACTGTTCGCCTTCATGGTAAATCATGGAATAAACCAGTGGCTTACGATGCTTTTTTGCCGTCCACGTTTGGTACGGCGACCACTTCATCGAGAAATTGAAATTGTGGATCACGTCGAAACCACGAAAAAGCAGGGGAACGGGATAAACCGGTTCCCCTGAATAGACCACGTCGACGCCAAGGCGGATCAACGCGGCCTGTGTTTGACGCAACTGGATCATGTCACCGCCCTGCCACAAATGTTCAGGACGATTCTGCATCAGAACATTCATGGCGTCCTACGGCTTAAAAGACAGCTCGTCGTCTTCAAATCCCGGTTCGTTTTTAATGCGCCACAAATACTGATTGACCTGCGCAAGTGCCGTCGGGCGTGTGCGGTGTACATGGTCTGCGGAATTCTTGTAGTCCGGGCGTACCTCGTCAAAAATTTCACCAGACGGGATGCCGCAAATGAACAATCCCCGCCAGTAAATCCCTGACATTTCAGGGTTATTGGGCGATACGCGGATCGACAAATCGGCGTTCAACTCCCGCAGTTCAACTTCAAATTCTTCGATTTTCATAGCTTGCAATGTTTCACGTGAAACAAATCGCGTTCCCTGTGAGGATGATGCTAGGCACAGGTATACCCGCACCATCCTACACGCGATCTGCTTATGATTAAGCAGTCACACCCGTCTTGACTTCGATCAGCCAATCCGAGTTAAGCACTTTCGTCGCGAACGGCTGTTTCCAACCGACCGTCGACCATGTGTTAACAGGGTTTGACGTATCCTGCGGCCCCGGGGTCTTCACGTAAATACGCTGACCCGGCGCGTTGGAGAGCTTGACGGTACCGTAGGCGTTCTTGCCGAACACAAAGGTCGTGTACACGGAAACCGTGGACGCCGTAATCACTTCGTTATTCGTTTCAAAGAATTCTACGCCGTAGAGCTTACCCAACTGACCGTTCTGAATGTCGGCCGGATCGACGTACTGGCGAGCGTTCAACCACTCGCTGTTTCCCATGAGGTCGTAGGCAGCAGATGTCGGGACGATGGCCTTATACAGACCATTCTCGAACTGCATCGCCTTATTCTTCATGAGCGTACGACGTGCCTTGCGCACTTCCGCGCCATTCAAGATGTCCGTCGCGGCAACAGCCGTGATGTTGGACTTCCCGCCAGCAAGCTGCGTTGTGCCGCCGCCGTCGAGTTCATCGCGAATGAGCGTGTCGATCGTTTCACCGGCATTCTGACCCATGACCTCGACGTGTTCTTTAAGGTTCACGTCGAGAGAAGTCATTTCGAACAATGATCCAACCTTCACGTAGCTACCGTATTCGGCGATCGTCGCGGACACGATGTTTGACGTCATGTCAACGGCAGTCGGAACGACAGCTTCAGTGAGTGGCGTGGTTGCCACGGCAAGAGGGGCAAAGCGGTTCCAGTAAACGGTTTTACCCGAGTTACTCGGAACAGGTTTGACCTGTGCGCCGATGTCGTACACGAGCGTCAGCTCTGCACGATCAAGGAACACCTTGTCGTAGAAAGTCGCCATCAGGTTAGAAAGCCCCGTTGTGGTAGAGGACATATCTATCTGTTGTCAATTTGCGCCCCTAGGGATGAAGCGCAGTTGCGGACTAGAGGCCGCCCCTACTGCTGCGCTTTCGGCAAGAGTTTTTCCAAATCCTTTGTCGGCATGTCACGCAATTGTTCATTGGTGTACTGCTTTTCGATTTCGGATTTGCCAGCGGTCGTATCGACTGCTGCCAGCTCTGCCTTTTTTTGCGAACGCATGGATTCGATGGCGTTTTTGACGTATGCGTTTTCCAACGCTTTGCGTCCGCCGGACTGTTGGATAAATGCGATTTCATCGTCGCTATACCCTTCAGTTTTCAATTCCATTTTTTCGCGCCACGCCGCATCCTCTTTCTTCGCGTCGTCATTCGGCGCGGGAGTTGTGGTCGTCGTGGTGTCTGTCGTCTCGCGCTTTTTGCTTTCTGCTTTTTTAGCGCGGGCGAACAGCTTGCGATTACGTGCCACTACGGCGTCGTAATCTTCTTTTGTTGGATTGGTCGCGGCGACAAAGCCGTCGTCTTCCAATTCCAATTCGTTGTCTTCCATAAAGTATGGATGCTTATGCGTCGCGTGAAGGCGGCGACGGCTGCGCCGGTTTAACGAAAGTCGGATTCCGAAAGGGATACCCGGCTATCAGGGGCAATGATAGCACATTCGGTAAAGAATTCTAAAAGCACGTCCTGCGCCACCTTGTGCCCCTTCACTTGGCACTTCACATCTTCCGCCGGAAGTGTGACGTCAATCGAGGCTAAACCTTCAAGCGCGCGCAAGCGACGGATGACCGCCTCTTGCACGATATGCCAGTCCGGGTCTTTAAAAAATTTGTCTTCGACCTTCTTGCGGTCTTCGGGGGTAATGAATTGCATAGGTTTACTGCGTCAATTGCGGCACGCGTGGCTGCCCACCACCGCCCATCATGGCGGCCATCGCTGCGGCACCCGATCCGTTCGCGGCTGGCACCGCACCGGCCTGCCGCTGTTCAAGTTCCGCCGTGTCCGCGTCGGCAAAATCAAGTTCGATGGACGGGATGCCGATGATTTCCGCGTACTTTTTAAGCATGGACTTGATAAGCGGATTTTTAAGCATTTCAGGATTGGCGGCGACTGCCGACAACACCGTGAACAGGTTGCTTGCCATGGCCTGCACGTCCTTTTGTTCGTTCGTGACGATGAAGTCAAAGTCAGCCTGCACATCGTCATACGCGCCTTTGACAACATCAATCCAGCGTTCCGCACCGCGCTTGGCGAGCTGCACGCGCAATTGGTCTTTAAGCAACTGCATGTCGTCGTGCGAAACGATCGTGCCAGACAGCAAACGCTTCATGGCTTCTTCGCGCGCGATGTTCTCGACGATCAAGTCGTCGACCTTACGCAAATCGGAAAGCGAGCCGGTAAACCGCAAGATGTGCGCTGGCGACAAATCCTTTTTGAGCTGCGGCATGACCCATTCAAGCAAGAAATAACGCAGGTCGATGCCGATGTTTTCTTTCTTGAAGTCGAATACGCCCGTTGACGCATTGTTTTGCAGCACGGCGTTCGTGGCAGGCGTTGACTTGCCAAGGTTTTCACCACGCGTCGCGTCGTACGCATTCGAAATGCGATCAGCGAGCTGGTCAAACCGCTGTTCTTCTTGCGTAAAGCTCGCAAGGTCACGGGCTTCCGTCGCGACAGGGGACAGGCTGCCATTCCCGGCGATTTTGATAACGTCGCCGTTGCGCATGTCCGTCAGCAAGTTCTGCAAAATCGTCGCGGCGTTCGTTTGGAAAATCTGCAATGCAGAAATTTCCATCGAAATACGCTTTTGGTTCGTCAATTCGTTTTCGCGTTCCTGTGCGGCAAACAAATCTTCGACGATACCAACGCCAAGCCAACGGCCTTCCGTTTTGTAATAGTGAAAGTCGAAATATGGCCACGTCGGCTTTGTGTATTCGCCCTTGAACAGCACAAGCGCATCAACGTTCGCGGCGTACGGGCTTCCGCCCTCTGCGGGGGCACCGCACGATTCGGACGTAATGAACATGCCACGGACAATGGTGTCGTAATCTTCTTGCTTTCCCGTGATCCATGACTTGCGAACCTCGCCGTAACGTTCGTAAATTTCGTAGTAGTTCGACGATCCCGTGCGCGTGATGACGATGCCGTCTTCATACGACGGCTTTTCAATGATCGTCGGCTGGCGCGCCAACAAAACCTTTTTCGTTTCTTCATCCCAACCTTTCTTTTCCCGGATTTGCGTTGACGTCATGTAATGCTTTTGGATGACGAACGGCGACTGCCAAATGCGTTCGACCGTCGGGTCGAGCGCAAGGCGGCGCAGGTCAACTTTGGTCGCGCCACCTGACGTCTTCTTCAAAACGTACGATCCGTAACGCGGCAACGCTTCCGCAATCTGGTTCAACGTGCGCGCGAACGTAGACTTCTTCAGCCACAACTGGAATTCCTTTGACAGCAAATACGCTGGCATCGAGGATTCAAAATTTTCCGCCACAAGGCGCAAATCCTTTGTGTCGAAATTGAGCATGCGCGTCGCAACCTCGCAGCGGTACTTCGAAATGTTGAAAAACAATTTGCGCCGGCCATTGAACAGCGTTTGGTTTTCGAACTGGCTGTTCAAATACAAATGGATGCGCTTGATGGTGTCGTACTGGCTGAATGTGTAGCCCGGTACCACTTCGGGTTTTTCATTCAGAAAACCCCACCATTCCTGCGCGATCTGTTCATGGATTGTTTGCGACAGCATATTGCGTGGAGTATATCACGGTTTTAGTTAAATCCACCCGCATTCGATTCCTGCCGGTTGCGCTCGATCGTCAAATCCGCCGCAGGCGCAAGCGGTCGCTGCCCCAACTGTTCCAAATACGCGCAGGCGTCGATCAGGTCGTCCCACCGGCCGCGCGGGAATGACCACAGTTCCGCTTTAAATGCCTCTGTGTCGTCAATAGGTTCAGCGGCGAGCAAGATGCGCTTTTGTTCTGCGCGACCTTGCAGGGCACCAGTGATGCGGGCGACCTTCGCCCGTCCCCCGTGGTCGAGTTCGACGACGACAGGGTAAATGCCTCGCTTGGCTGATTCATCGTCAAGCAGCGGTTTAACCTGATCTTCGAATGACTTTTTTTCAATGCCAATGGCGATCGGCTGCCACGTGATCCAAATGTAAAAAATAAGGTCGATCAATCCTTTGATGTTCACGCGCTCGCGTTTCACGTGACGCAAATACCACTTGTCGTCGATCGACCAGTCGGCGACAACAACGCCTGTGAAGTCCGCGCCATCGCGTTTCGTGTCGGCAACGTCGATCATGGCGTAGCGGTTGCACAAAACGTTTTTGAGCATGTCCGCTGTCCATGTCGGAAACCATGCAGGGTCGAATGACTGCTTGTCGCTCTTTTTCGGTTGCTGCTGATAGAGCGCGTACCACGTACGTTCGTCACTGTCTTTTCGGATTTCTTCAAGGGCTGCCACGGGGAATTTCTTGACCCACAACGCATCGCCCTTCTTGCGGACGCGTTCGTCTTCTTCCGCGATCGCCGGATACCGAATGCGATGCCACGGCTGGCCGGTGGCCAAGATGCGGCCTGCCAAGTCGTCTTCATGCCAGCGCGTCATGATGAGAATGATCGCGCCCCCGTCTTCAAGGCGCGTGCGGGCAACGGACGCATACCAGTCCCACACTTTTGCGCGCATGACTTCACTGTCGGCTTCTTCACGGTTTTTGACCGGGTCGTCGATGATGAGGATTTTCGCGCCGAACCCCGTTGCTGCACCGCCAACGCCCACGGCCTGATAGCTGCCACCGGCCACATGGTTACGGTCTTCTTTTTCGCCATGCTCGACCTGCCAATACGACTTGGCTTTCGTGTCCCCTTTTACTTTGAGATGCGGAAACACCTGCGCATACGGCTCGCTGCGCACAAGGTCGCGGCACAAGCCCGACGCCTTTTCGGACAAGTCAGACGAATACGACGCATTGATGATAGGCCAATCAGGATGACGGCCAAGAACCCACGCCGGGAACTTGATAGACACCTCGTCACTCTTGCCGTGGCGTGGCGGCATTTCGATCATGAGACGCTTGATTTCGCCGCGCTCGACGGCTTCCAGCGCGCGGCCAACTTCTTCATGAAACCATTGCGGATCGTAATTGCGATCCGTGTAAATACAAAAATCAATGAAGTCCTGTCGGGCTTGCCCAACCAGAACGCTATGATCCTGCGTCGTCAGTAAGGGGTACTTTGGCATGGCGTTTCAAAAAGCGGTCAAGCTGATCCTGCGTTACGGGGACTGTCGCGATGGCAAGTGGCGCGCCGTCAATGCCAGACAGTTCAAGACGTTTCTTCGGCTCGCCGTCGGCGCGTTCCAGTGCTGTGCGGATCGCCGCCATTTCCGATGCGTCACTGTCGGCACCGTTTAAAATTTCTTTCAAACGTGTGCGCGCCTTTTCGGCGAGCAGCCCCCATTCTTCTTGATTTGCGTAAAAAGCTGCGCGACGTTTAAACGCTTCATCGTCTTCCCCCTTCAGCCGAACATAGCCAATTTCCGCATAGATTTCGTCCAGCGGCGTTTCAAGAACGATGACTTTTTTCTCTTGCGGCGCGTCAGGCATAGGCCAATCGTAGCATTAAGGGTCGCATAATACACCTTGTACGACGCACTGCGAGTGCGTTTAGACGTTCAAAGGATCGTTAGTCTGTGTATCAATTTCCCGCAAAACAGCCTGCATTTTCTGATTCGTCGCCACACGACGCATTGCACACAGCATGCGATGCGATGCCTGCTGACTGCGCGCGCTTGGCAGACCCATGATGGCAACAATATCCGTCATGCGTAATTCGCCCGAAACGTACCGGCCGCCCAAATCGGCCAATACCTCGTCTGACAATGTCTTTCCAACTGTGATCGCTTTCATAGAATATGCCAGCATTTTTACACCATTCTTCTTGGCAGTCAAGTCGGCACCACATTGCCTGTAATTTACTTTTTCCGCCTGCGACTTGACTGCGCTTTTGCCTGCATTTCGGCAACCAATACATAGCTATAATAAGCCAAAAAGTTTCAAGTGCAGGCAGTGCAGGCAGTACAGGCGTATATCTTTTTTCTACCATTGCGTTTTAAAACCCTGACTATATGCCTGCACTTTGATTTTTTGGCTAACCTAGAGATAGTTTCCACAGGCGTTTTTGAAAATCAAAAATGCCTGCACTGCCTGCACTGCCTGCGGTTCACACTCTCTTTCAAAGGCGACTTTTTCGCCTTGTCATTTTCCACTCCCCGCAACCCATCGACTTTGCCATCCGTAGTCAATGCTTGCTGGCATCACGTGGTCACGTCCTCGCGTTGTTGCCACGTATGCAAGGCGGATTTCTTCATCCGCGATCCCTTCTTCTTCCACACGCTGCGTAATGTCCGTCAAAAGCACGACGGTCTTAGCTTCCATGCCCTTACTGGCATGGAACGTGTCGAAGCGCACAATAGGCTTTAAAGGGTCAATCTTGCGTTCACGATACCAGTTATCCCATTCCCCCGCAAGAACCCGTTTAAGGCGGTCTGTGCCGTAGTTTTGATAGAACTCCCGCCACGGCATGCTTCCGTTAGGCTCGCGGGCGTACAGGGCGTTTAACGACGCCTTGGCTCCCCGTTTAAAATACTCCCCCGCTGCCAGATACCCCGCTGTAAGGCATGGAATTGAGCTATGCGCGAGGCTTGGCGTTGGACTGACGATCATGCGGCAAAGTTGCTGCAACAGGTCTTCCTCGCCCGAATTGGCGACATTCATGCCGTACTCGATTGCCATGTTCCGCGCCTTTCCCACAAGCCAGTTCGTGCGGCCAATTACGTACGCATCGCCGTAGGTATCCGGGTTGTCACGGATCAACGTTAAAACGTTTTCGATGATATCCAAATCGTGATACGCACCGCCTTCCCGTTCCGTACGGATAACGCCTTGGCTGCGCCAGCTCGCTTGCGACAAAACGTATTCGGCTGTGCGTGCAATAGGCGCGGTCAGCCGATGCGACAGTTCCATCGTCTCGACCGTGTCATGCGGAAGGATTTTCAAAATCTGCTGCGGGTCAACGCCGGCAAATCCGTAGATGGCTTGATCGAGGTCGCCGACGTATTCCACCTGCTTGCCCTCGATGCGCGCGCACAAGGTCGCCTGAAGCGCGTTCAAGTCATTGATTTCATCGACGGCGCAGTAGTCCGATGACCATGCGATCCCCTTTTCGATCCCGCGTTCGAGTAGCCACGTGAAGTCCCAGAACCCGCGCTGGAATGCGCTTGTGTGTAAGTCCCACATGAATTTGACGCGGTCTGCCATAGGGCCGGCGTAGCGCGTGTCTTTCCACGTCTCGCGGCGTGCGCGCAAACGCTGGACTTCCGTATAGGCGGCGTCGTCTAACCCGTCCCAGTCGTCCGACAGAACTTCATTGCCGCTGTCGAGTTGTTGGCAGAACTTTTTTGAAAATAAAACGCCGAGGCGGTCGCCATGCTTGACCAGCGTTTTTGGGAAGTACAGCCCCCGATCAGGGGCAAGGTCACGGTACAGCAGCGAATGGATCGTCTGGCACGTCAGCCGGTCAGACAGGTGTTTCGGGAGAGGCAGGCCCATCCCCACTTTCGATTTCAAATCCGTCACGTTCTTCTTGCCGAAGCTCGTCAAGAATGCCCGCTTGCCCTGCTGCAAGTGTTCCCGCGCCGTCTGTGCGATCCGGGTTGACTTCCCCGCCCCCGGTTTCGCTAGGATCAATGTTTTCATAGAGTTTGTTGACGGAAATGGAATGGAAACGCAGTGCGCGTCGGCCTTTTTTACATTCATTGAAGCCAAGGCGCGAGAGGGCATTTTTTACGGTCTTTTTTGTGGGATCATTCCCGGCATGGCGCATGACGAATTCATGCAGGCCGGCGAACGGGACGTAAATGATGCCGTGCTCTAAGATGGCGCGTTTGAGTTGCAGCCAGACAGCGGGCGAGGATTCACCGGCCATGGTGTTTGCACAAAATTCGCGGATCAGGTCGTCGACCTGTTCGGCAAGTGTCTGGCGTTCAACGTGGTTGAAAAAGTCGAGTTTGAGCCACGGGATCACGACGTCACGTCGCCATGCTTCCAGTTGTTTTTTGTTCGTGTACGGGCACGCCACGTCCTTTCGCGTGTACATGACCAGTTTGCGCAGGATGAATTGCGGATCAAGAAGTTGGACGTCTGTGCATTCGATCACGCACGTTTCGCCGTCGACTTCAAATGTCAGCGTGAAGCTGTCGCCGTCGGCTTGTCCTTTGACCAGTTTGACCTTTTCCCACGGCGTCGCGTTGGCGTCTTGCGGACGTTTCTGATGTTTGACGTACGCATCCCAGTCGTCCTTATGGTTGTCACGCATGTACGCCATGGCGTCGCGCCATGCGGCATTGGCGGTGTCCGGGGTAATGTCAGGATGTGATGCTTTGACGACGGTATCGTAAAGCTCCCGGGCGTCCGTTTCCCAGTGCTTAGGCCGCGTGCCTTCCAGTTTGGAAATGGCAATCTTAATCAGGATGTTGCGGTCAACGGCGGCCATATGGGGGGAAGATAACCGTCGGATCGACGTTTAAGGCTTTGGCGATTTTGGCAACAAAAGGCCACGATGGATGCGTGCGCTCGCCTGATGCGAGCGCGTAGAGGTATTTGCATTTCAATCCGGTCTTGCGTGACAACGTCATGACCGTCATGCCCTGCGCCGTCATGATCCTTTGAAGTGGGGTCATAAGCGCGTGTAACAGTTTTTGATGAGGTCGATCGTCACGTTGATACTCTTGCCATCGCCCTTTGGCGTGACGGAACGCACGATGCCAAGTTGTTCAATTTTAACGCGGTCGCCGACACGGACAAGGCGCGTTGGATCACTGAAACTGTCTTGCACCGTTGCCACGTACGTTTCCGTTTTGAAAATAGGTGGCGGGATAAACGGCGCGGTCTTTCGTGTAATTTTCTTCATAGCGGGAAGAAGTGGTTGAGCGCGCCCATGAGTTCCCAGCCGACCCAGAACAAAAGTGTCATGCAGACAAGCGAACAAATGAGGCGTGCGATCATGGAATGCACGGGATGGCATCGGCACGTCAGAATTTCCCATGCGAATTTGCTAGAGACTTTGCCGAATTTGAATACGATGTAAAACCAGACGATGATGACGGCAAGGTGGATGATTTGATTTGTTTGCATATTAGAAATTGCCAAGTTCACGTTTTAAGACCCAGTCGATCACGTCGTCCACTTCTTGCTGCCAATTTTCTTTAAGCGGTCGCGAGCTTTGAGCGTACCACGCATGCAGGTCGTCGCTGCGTTCCTGAATTTCCGTTGGGGCAACACCGCGCATGTACCGCGCACATTCTTTTACTAGTGTCGCATGGCGCATGCCTTCTTCAATGATTGTGACAGACGGCGGGCGTGGACGGTTCACGATTTGCTTGCGTCGTGACCCGGGAATGTTCATGCGCGGCTTGCGCGCCTCGACGATTGCTGCGGGGAATTCGTCTAATGAATAAATCCAGTATTCGTTTAAATGAACCAATGAAACGGGTTTTGGTTCATGCTTGACGTGCCATGAGCCGGGCAGTCGCATGAGGCGCGCCGGATCAGTGCATGCTTCATCGCCGCCCAAGAGAACGGCCATGGCTTTTTGCACGCGTTGCCAGCGTTCGGTCTCGACAGGTTCGAAGCGGTCTAAAATCCAGTACGCATGGTGGCCGCGTCCGGTTTGGACGATTGCCGATGGCGGTAATGGATAGGCCATGATCCGCTTTTTCTGGTCTTCCGGCGTGCCTTTGTCGATATCGACGAACACGGAAGTAAAACGCGTGACGTTGTGTTCATGCCGCAGGTTCCCGCGATTGTTTTTCACGTCGCCGCATTCATTCGGGGCGAGAAAGACGCCAAGGCCGCGTGATTTGGCGTCTTCAATGTCCGGCGCGGTAAAAAGTTCACGCGGATTGCCACGCGTCATGCCGTCCTTATGTTCTGGCAAGAGCCAGTAGACGGGACGGATCAAGCCAAGTGCGTGTGGTAAATCGTTCATGACGTGCATTCTACCACGCGGGGAAAAGATGCAAATGGCAAGTTTTCTACTGGATGTGGATAACGCACATTTGACAGCTTGCGTAAGCGCACTTATAGTGCAGGCATGAGTGAACTATTTTGCTCGTCATGTAAGGAACTCGTCAGACCGAAGCCGGTGTACCTTCCAAATGAAGAAGGCCACCCGGACTGGGATCATGACGAATGCCCGAAGTGTGGGAGGGAAATTTAACGGTTAATTTATTTGAACACATAACGTATGCACGTGACAGGAAAAAATGCGGAGTACGGAAAGACCGATGTAAAAAAGGTTATCGTGACCGCGCAGACATTTTTAGAAGATGGGACGGTACGCACAGACGTTTTCGAATGCGATGCAGTCGTCGGATTTTTTAAAGACTACACGCATGACGGGAAGAAAGATGATTTGGCATTCATCGCGCTTGGCAAGAAAGGACAAGTTGGCGCATTGGTCGCCAAAGTTCCCGAAATGTTGATCGAGAGCATGGAAGATATTGTCGACTTGATCCAAGAGAAGTGCGACTGCGGTCGCTGTTCAAGCTAGAATATGGAATGCGTCAAGGTCGTCAGCATCAAAACGGAAGTGGTCGACGTGCCGCGCGCACAGGCGTTGCGGTATCGTGAAATGCGCTATGCGCCAATCAGGCTGGCGGAACCGGGGGAAATTATGCAGCCGCCAGTCATGGACACGATCGAGTATCAGCTTTCCCTTCTTTTTGATTTGGAAGGCCAGCGCGTGAATTATCTTGTGCCCGTCGACGATCAAGGGCTGTTCAGTGAACTTATTTCAGTGTCGCATGACGTCTTTAAAAAGCGGCTCGATGAGAAATGGAAAGATGGTATTGAAGTGGCAAAAGAATATGTGCGCAACTTGCCGTGGTGGATGCGACTGTTTAAACGCTTTTAACCTATATGCTTGAACCTGAATTGACTATGCGCGATTGCCTTACGTTCGCCGTGATTGCCGCTGCGGGGTTGTTTGCTGTTGTTACATTCATTGTGCTGCTTGGATCGTGGGCTGTTTGGCTGGCTAGTAAACTTGCATTTTAACCAATAAATACGGGGGTCTTGACAGCTTACGCATGGCGTGCTAGTATCTAAGCACTAACGTCTTACTACATCCTATGCGTATCACTAAATCCCACGTTCAAAAGTACCTCGACTTGCGGACAGAAAGCCATGAGACAGCCGAATATATGACGGAATTGAAAGAAAAATTTATGGCTGCCTTGAAAGAACAAAATGCCAAAGTCATTGAGACGCCAGCAGGTCGCGTTACGCTCGTCGTCCGCGAGACACAGCGTCTTGATGAAGAAAAGCTGTGCGCGGCATTCGGCCTTGAAAACCTTGACGCATTCAAAGTCCCGTCGACCGTTGAAAGCGTGCTTGTGACCGCCGCCTAATATGCAACGGTTTGCATGCCGCCATTGCGGCAAAGGATTCTTGGCAAAACCGTGGTCGTCGAACGGTACGACGGCCACGTGCAAGCGCGCCAAGTGTGAAAAACAATCTAACATTTACCAAAAGCCTATGACGGCATCAGAAATGGCGCAGAAAGCCAATGCAAATATGACGCCTGAACAAAAGCAGGCACGTGCCAAGAAAGGCGCGCGAGCGCACAAGAAGAAGTATGGCCCTGACGCCATGAAGCGTGTTCGCGCTGGAAAGAAATTAAAGCCCGTATGATGCAAGTTTTGCCGTACGGGTTTTGTTTTCGGTGTAATTCCGCGTACGAAAACCGTGCGACGGATCACTGGCTTGATGTGCACGGCGGAAAACTGCCGCCAGACCCGCTGCCTGAAGGGCACCTGTTCACGCCAGAATATCTGGCATGGAAGCGCGAGCATGAAAGCCAGCCGCAAAAAGACCTGCGCAGCGTTATCGCCATGCTGGAAGGCGACACGTCGCGTGAAAAAATCGTAGAGTTTATTCGCATGTATTTGCTTGAAGAAATCCCGCCGTATGCTCTCTAAAATGGGGATGCTGACGTTCGTAGCCAATTGCGAGGATTGCCCCGAACAGCACGTGACTGATGAAGATGATTTTTTCAGTGCACTGGCCGAAATCAAGCGGGAAGGCTGGCGCGTGACGAAAGACGAAACGGATAATTGGATTCATTTATGCCCAAATTGTGCCTAGTATGAAATTTCATCGCATGGTCAGTTTCCGTCCGGCGTTTGACCGCCGACATAAAGACCCGACGAAAAATTACGGGATCGGCGGCGTGGCTATCTTCTTCCAATTGCGCGGGACAAATGGTGGCGTCACATGGGAGATTTTGACGCCGATGCTTTTACCGCGCGTGCATAAAGAGACGTGCGCGAAAAACACGCCCGAGACTTTAGAAATTCTTTATCGGGGGATGGGCGGGCCATTGTCGTACCATTCACTGAAGCCACAATTCAAAGGACAGACGCGGCGTGAAACGCCGTGCGAGATGACGGGCAAGCCGTATTGTTATTGCGACGGCAGTTTTATTGCAGGCGGCGATTTGTACGACGTCTTTTTGGAAAAGGGCGAAGAAGCGGTGTGGGAAGAAATGGAAAAATACTACAAAGCCAGCGTATGAAAATCCTTTTTTTGGACATTGACGGCGTGGTCAATTGCGAGACGACAGCGCAAAGGCATCGTGGCGCGATTGGCGTTGACCCGTACATGGCCTTTTTAGTCGCACGGATTGTCGAGCGTACGGGCTGTAAAATCGTTCTGTCGTCGTCTTGGCGGTACTACCCTGATGCGTGCGATGAAGTGACGCGTTGCGTCATGCCATTTTTCGACACGACACCGAAGATGCCATTGTTAGGTGGGGCTGAAAGAAAAGAACGCGGCCATGAGATTAAGGCATGGCTAGACGCGCATCCCGAAGTCGAGCGATACGCCATTTTGGATGACAACAGCG
>ERZ869925.635-NODE-635-length-22884-cov-11.251741_pt1 | contig 22884 bp, 33 predicted proteins | sample MGYA00579311_ERZ869925 | MGnify/ENA primary metagenome ERZ869925 (study PRJEB32216, sample SAMN09231817) | wastewater metagenome | place: USA: Maryland | collected 2016-07-30 | study: EMG produced TPA metagenomics assembly of the PRJNA472060 data set (Reclaimed...
GTGGCGGTTACACAAACATTTGTGGAACCGCCACTTGATAAAAGAAGCGACGCAGAGGCGAACGCAATAGTCGCCAAGGAAGCCGGTGTAAGTAGAGAGACTATCCGCAAGGTTGAGACGATCCTGAAAGACGGCAATCAGGAGTTGATTGACAAGCTACGTAGCGGCGAAAAGGCCGACGACGGACGCAAGATGACGATCAACAAGGCTTACAAGACAGTGAAACCGCCTGTCGTGCAAAAGCCTGTTGAGGCGGTTATCGAGCCGGTGGCCGTGGCTGTAGTTGAGCCGGTGAAAGTTGAACCTGTCAAGCCTGAACCAATTCCTCCGGAACCTAAACCGGAGCCGGACGACGTAAGCGAGTTCAAGATTGATTACTCGCGTGTACCAAAAGCGAAAGATACAGCGTCTCCAGAAATAACTATGGAGATGAGATTGAAGGCTGTTGGGTTGAGGCGTGCGAACGCTGCGATAGCCGAGATGAGGATGATTCCAAATGGCGATCCGCAACTGGAGATGGCACACGAACTAATGGCCGGGTATCTCCGAAACTGCGGTATCGCCAAGATTAAGAAAGGCTGATGAAATGGCACGGAAAGTATTTGGGCCTGACGAGTTGCACTGGACTAACGACTATCGCATGTTTGTAAAGGACAAGCGGAACCGCGACGTTAATCTCGACTCAAAGAAACACAAGGAATTGCTAAAGTCAATTAAGGAATGTGGGTATCTTTCTCAGTATCCGATCGTAGTGTTCAGGAACTCGGACGGCGAGTTTGTCATTAAAGAGGGACAGACCCGATTTCAAATCTCCATGATGCTCGGTATTACCTTCTGTTTTGTAGTCTCCAAGGTGGAGGTTGATTCTTACGATTTGGAGAATGTTGGTCCTGAGCCGTGGAGCCAAAAGGACATCGCCGTAAACTTCGCTTCGCGTGGACTCGACAATTACGCTGAACTCAACGAGTTCGTCAACAGAACCGGGATTCCTTACGGACTGGCGGCAAAGCTTCTTTCTGGAAATTCGTCAAGCAGCATTGTGACTCAGTTCAGGACTCAAAAGTTCGTGATCACAGATCGCGAATACGCCGAGGTAGTCGCTGACCTCAAGATGCACTTCGAGGCGTTTGACAAGAAGATGACCGGAACGCATCTGATCAAGGCACTTGCCGCTGTCGCACGTGTTTCGTACTTCGACAAGGCAAAGCTTTTGAAGGGGATGAGAGCCAATCCTGGAATGCTTCGGAAGTATTCGAACCGAGATGACTTCTTGACAATGCTTGAGGAGCTGTACAACTATCGCAATCGATCGGAAAGCGTGCCGCTGAAGGTCGATGCACTGAATGCACTCAACGCACGTGGTCGCAAGAAAAACAAGCACTAATCGCCGTTCGCGGCATCTCTTTTCTGCACCTCTGCGGGCATCAAAACGTCACTTTGCGGGCCTACGGTCCGCGCAGAATTAGGAGATTTTGTGAAATATCAGATCCTCGCAATGCTTGCGGCTGCACTTCGTGGTGCACCTCAACACGTCGCAAAGGTGCAGCAGCCGACGTCACATCAGATCGCACAGGCCGTGCGTAGCGGCTCATTGAGGTTTGCGACGTATTGCCGCAACACGTACGTCGGCGATCAGCTTCGAAGGCCGTACGAATGCGGTCGCAACGATTGTTGCCCGTGCGGAAGCGGCAAGAAGTTTAAGAAGTGCTGCAAACCGGCTTAGTCGTCGTAGTAGTCACGCGGCGTAAACATCCAATCAACGTAAACGAAAGGCGTAGTGATGACAGTTGAAGAACTTGAAGAACTGAGGCAGAAGGCCGTAAAAACCCTTGGGTGCTGGGTGACGGTATTCATCGACGAGCGGGGGTGGAATTGCTCGAAAAAAGGTAATGGCAACGACGACATGAGAAATGGAACTTTCGAGCAGGCAGTCGTAAAGCTGAGGGAGTGGGCCAGACCACCTAAGCCTGCCAATCTCTCGATTACGCTGCCATACGAAGAGGTTAGTCGGATTGCGAATATAGCAGCCGGTAAATTTGCGGATGCGTGCCGCGAAGCGATCGCACCTTACGAGTCGTAACAATCAATTCACGAGAGCTACTATGTACACCACGGCTGGTATCTATTCAGCAATTCAAGCGAGCTTCGACGAATACGACGAAAAGTGTCGCGAGGCCGCGAGGCTCAGGACTGACGAAAAATACATCGAGGCATCCATCGAGTTCGAGAACGCTGCCGAGTTGGCGATGAACAACGTCGACGAATGGCACTGCCGGAGGAACCGCGACGAATGTATCGAGCTGGAGAAACGAAAGGCGGTGCAGGTTGAGTGAAGACGAACTGAAGGCTGCGTGGCTGCACTATTCAGTGAATCGAGATCTGGAGACACGGAACAAGCTTGTTGTGCACTACATGGACTATGTGCACAATCTTGCCCGCCGGATGCGGAAGGTAATTACAAGTCCTGTTTCGACTGAAGATATCGCATCGTTCGCTGTGCCTTCCGTGATTCGTGCAGTCGAGAGCTTCGATGTGAATCGCGAGGCGACGTTCATGACGTTCTGTTATCGATACGTGAGGGCACAGATGATGGATGCCGCGAACATGACCAACATCAACGCCAAGAACGTACTACGGGCCATTCGTAAGGTGCGAGTAGTCTCGAAGCGGCTTGAGAAGATGAATGGCCGTAAGCCTACCGTCGAGGAGCTTTCACTGGCCGTGGGGGCTACCGTGTCGACTGTTGAGGATTGCATGAGAGGGATCGGAAGTGCACTTCGTTCGATTGAAGAGTCGAAACCACCGCTTGCGACGTACACGCAAGATCCTGGTGCAGATATGCAGCGAGAGGATCTGAAGCGGCTAATCGGAAATGCCGTCGGTGTTATCTCGGGCGAGATTGTTTGGCTTCGACACGCGGAAGGGATGCAGCTTGCTGCTGCTGCCAAGTGTGTCGGGATTACTGCGAACGTCGCAAGTAAGCTGTACTGCCGGGCCATGCCGAAACTTCGCGAACTCATGGCAGATCGGATTGACGAGTTTTTACCTGTGTAGCGGGAAGGGGATTATGTGATTGTAGTTATTCGCGAGGAGTGGGAAGCCGAGGGCGAGATCGCAGCTTCCGTGTTTGTTGATGCGTACTTCGTTGCGACGATCGAAAACAAGAGCGTTTGCGGAATCGAGCTTAACAAAGTCGTGTGCACTGGAGTGACTTTCGTACACGGCAAGAGCGAACTGATTTGCAGCGGTGACGAAGGGAATCCAGACTTGCAGGAAGCGGTTCGCGATTGGTTTGCGAGTCGATTCGTCGATGAACACGACTCGAATCCTCACATGCAAATGAGGCTCCGCGAGAAGGCTCAATCGAAGGCCGTGCAAAACATTTTCGAAGGATACCACGAGGATGACTGAGACAGCTATTGCCGTACAGGATCGACCTGCACCGAACCTGCTTACGGATCTTCGCGGCACGATTATGCTACTTGACGTGCCGACTATGCAGGGGGCCTTGACTGAGTTTACAGACAGGAGAAACGCGTTCAGGTTGTGGCTGTGCGGCCAAATGCGACAAGGCGTACACTTCGGATTCCCTCCAGGGTGTAAGCCAGCAAGTACAGATCCGAAGCAGTGGGAAGCAAAGCCGTCGCTGTACAAGGCCGGGGCCGACTTCCTTTGCGAGTTAATGGGCTGGAGGTCAACGTTCGAAAACGACGTGACAACGTGGGAGATGCTCGGCAAGCCGGAGTGCATCTGCCTCAAGGCTTTCCTCTGGAACTCTGAAGGAAAGGAAGTCGGTCAGGGACGCGGTGCACGTCGCAAGGGTGAGAAGTCAATGGAGCTTAACGCGACGATCAAGATGGCCGAAAAGTGTGCCAAGGTCGACGCCGTCATTAACGCGTTAAGCCTGTCCGATCTTTTCACTCAGGATATCGAAGATCTGAAACCACGTCACGAAAACCCTGTTGCAGACGAAAGTCAGCCGAAACAGAAGCCGCGTAGTGAACGCGTTAGATCTGATGAGATTAAGGCTCAGTCTGATCTGTGGAAATCAAACAATCGTGACGCAGGCTTCGAGGAGTGGTCGGGATTCGTGCACAAGGCAACGGGGGTCGGATTCGATCCACGCAAGCCGGAACAGTGGACGCGGAAGATGCTGGATGACGTGAAAGCGGCTATCAGTTACGAGCTAACTGGCCAGCTTCCGAATTAGTAAGCCGGTTCTATTTCATTCTTTTATTCAAGGTTAAACATGGCTGTTAGAGAATCAGAAGTTGTTGAAATCGCGTCAACAGTGAACGCAATCACGTACCCGGTCCAAGAGTTCGAAATCAGTGAGATGGCAGAGCGAATGCTATCCCTGAAGATCAATGGGCCTGCAGATAAGGAAGGTGCCGTCGCTGTCCAAAAGGCTCTTACGGAGTGTGTCACGACGCGAACAGCGATCGACAAGAAGCGTAAGGAACTGAAGGCCGAATCGCTCGAATACGGTCGCAAGGTGGACGCTGTTGCGAAGTCTCTTGTCGACCTGATCACTCCGATTGAGGAACACCTCAAGGACCAAAAGCTGGCCGTCGCGAGAGAGCAGGAACGAATTGCCAAGATCCTCGCGGATGAAGTCTACGCCTTCCGGCGAAAGCGGCTGGACGCGGAAGGAATTGAGCTTCGCGAGCGGTACGTGCGTGATTTTTCAAACGAGGAGTTTGACGCATGGCTGTTCGAGATGGTCTCGGCGAAGCGTGAGGAAAAGGAAAAGGCAAGGCTTGCGGCAGAGCAGGCTGAAGCCAATCGGATCGAACGCGAGCGGCTGGAAGCCGAACACGCCGAACTGAAACGGCAGCGTGAGATTCAGCAGGCCGAAATCGATCGGATGCGGAAGATTGAGCAGGAGCGGATTGCGGAGATCCAGCGTAAGCAGGCCGTGCTGCACGAGCGAATTGCGAAGCTGAAGGCAGTCGGTGCTGACGTCGGTTCCGCTGTTGCAGAGCAGATGGATGACGCGAAATTTGAGGCAGTCCTGAGCATTGCAGCAAAGGATTACGAGGAACAGCAGATAGCTGAGGCCGAGGCAAAAGCGATCGCTGATCGAATCGCACTCGAAGAGGCAGAGGAGCGACGTAAGGCCGAGATCAAGCGTGCTACCGAAGAGGCTGCCGAGCGTGCCGCACGCGAGACAGAGGACAGGCTTCGACGTGAAGCCGAGGCGAGAGAAAAGGCACGGCTTGCAGAGATTGAGCGGCTGCGAAAAGAGGCCGAATTGAAGCCAGCCAAGGACAAGATTGCGGCTTACTGCTCGGCAGTTAAGCAGCTTCCGATTCCTGAACTCTCAGAAGAAACCGACAAGAAAATCAGGGCGTTGCTGAACACGTTCGTCAAGGCCGTGGGGCGAATCTCAGACGAACTCAGTGCGTAGTCTTCGGTGTCGCGTTCCTCGCAATCTAACTTATATCGAAAGTAGGTGTACATGAAACTTGACTGCAACCGGGCGTTGTTGGCTGCCGCGTGCAGTGCGGCAAGTTCGGTGATTCCAAACAAGCCGATTCAGCCGTTACTTGGGAACATTCTCCTGACGGTGACGGAAGGAACGGCAACGCTTACGGCGACTGATAGCGAGGTGACGCTAGTTCACAGTGTGTCTGACGTCACTGCTGACGGGGACGGCAAGCTGTTGCTTCCGGCGAAGCGTGTCAGCGAGATCCTGAAAGAGATGCGAGACGAGCGTGTCAACGTCGTCACAGACAAAAACACGATCCGCTTGCGAGGTGACTTCAGCGAGTTCAAGCTTCCGATTGCTGATCCTGCTGAGTTTCCTTCGAATCCGATCTTCGTACCCGAGCGGTGCATCGAAGTCTCAGGAAGCATGCTGCGAACGATGATCCGCAGGACTGTGTTTGCGACAGATCCAGACTCAGGCCGTTACGCTCTGGGTGGAGTCCTGTTTGACGTTTCGGACGTGCTGAGGTTGGCCGCAACGGACGGACGTCGAATGTCGGTAATCTCGGCACCGTGCACGAAGAAAGGCTACTGGACTGCAGGTTCCGTGAAGTCGGTTGTTCCACCGAAAGCACTGTCTCTTCTCGGCAAGACTGTTCCTGAATCGAACGAGCTGGTTTCCGTCGCTCTGCTTGAAACCAGTGCGATCTTCGCGACAGAGAAAACGAAGATTTGGACGCGATTAGTGGAAGGCCGCTTCCCTGCGTACCTGGACGTTATCCCGAAGGAATTTGATCTTTCAATCGACCTGTTGGCGGGCGGGCTGCACTCGATAGTTCGTCAGGCCGTGATTCTCACGAGCGAGGAAAGCCGGGGCGTCGACTTCGAGTTCTCGAAAGGCAAGCTGACGCTTCGAAGCCAGGCCGCTGACGTCGGGGCCAGTGAGATCAAGATGCCGGTCAGCTACGAAGGTGACGAGGTTTCAATCCGGCTTGATCCTCGATTCGTGTCTGACTTTATCAACTGCCTTGCACCGGAAACGTCAGTGACGCTGAGGATGACCGACGAAGATAATCCGATGACTTTGGCGACGTCGGACGGTTCACTGTATCTGATAGTTCCAATCGTAAGGGAGGGCTAGTGAACGAAGATATGCCAGATCAGGAAACCACTGAGTTTCTTGAAAAGAGATGGAAGTATGGAACTTCGCAAATTCAACGTGAAGTACTTATGGCTGTCGTGAATTTCTACGGTGCCGCAACATTGGAAATGCACAACAGAAGAAACGCGAACAGATCACGAAAGGGCGTGTTTAATTGGCCACGAACTGTACAAGATGCGACGGAACCGGCTTCCTGAACGCTGATCAAATCCCGCAAGGGATGCTCAGCGAGGGCGTTGACGTAGTGCTTGAGTGGCTTGATGAAATGTACATTGGACGTCTACACAATCCGTGCTATTGCCATTCCTGCCCGCCGTGTAGCTCGTGCGTTAAATACAGGCATGACGTCGAGGTGTGCGACTGCTGCGGAAACGGTGAAAACTGGTACGGAACTCCGGGAGAGCACTACACAAACGACGATCCGCCAGGGCCGAAAGGGCCGTACGCTAATAATGGAGGACTTTGCCAGTGTCACTAAACACTGATGAATGGGTTGATGAAGTAACGCTGCCGGTGCTTGACCGATCGACACTGGAACTCTGGGCAACGTGTCCGCAACAAGCGGCATGGACAGCCGGCGGAGTTTCCGTGCGAGAGTCTTCGATTCTACTCTCGGGAATCGAGGCACATGAAGCGTTGAGTGTTGGTATCCGAGAGTATGTCGGCATGCGTGGAGACATGCGTCCTGCCGACATGGTTGACGTCGTGGTAGGGTCTGCGAACTTTTCGAGGCCGGACGTTCAGCCGGACGTGATCGCAGCGTTGAGGCCGTCGCTATGGGCCTGGGCAAAGTTCGTGTGCGACGAGATCCATGCGGAAAACATCCTGCGTTTCGACGGCGGGAAAGAGGAGAGGTCCGGGCAGCTTGCACTTGACCTGGAGTGGCCGAATGTTCGCGTGACTTCGGAAGTTGACCTGTTGTACGCGGGGCCTAGCCCCGAGGTGTTACACGAGGTCGACTACAAGACTGGCCACAAGCAATGGACTTCGCGAGATGTAGCTGATTCGTTCCAGTTCCAGCTACATGCAGTTTTGGTATTCGCGAATTACCCGGCGGTGAACGCTCTGGAAGTTACGATCTGGAACACGCGGCACAACTCACGCTCGTATCGAGTTGTCTTTCATAGAAAGGATTTGACGCAGTATCGAGCGAGGATCGTACGGGCCGCGAAGGTGTGGTCTGAGAATCAGGGCAAAAAGATCGGTGAGGTTCCGACATGGCCGGAGCAGGACAAATGCAGCATGTGTCACGTTGCACAGCACTGCATCAGACTCGATACAACGAGTGCCGATCCGGTCAACAAGCTGCGGAACCTGATCGTTCTCGAAGCCGCTGCGGGGAACCTGAAAAAGCAACTCGCGGCACACGTCAAGGTGACTGGAATGGACGTTGTGACTCCCGAGGGGGACGCCTTCGGTCAGTGCAAGCCAGCGTCTTCCAGGGCAAAGCCGAACGCGATTTACAAGATCACATCCGACGACGTTGACGATTAGAAAGCGGTGTATATGGGTGGCGACTACAGTGAGTTTTTGGCGTCCAAGAGACGGGCCGTCCAGCAAGTTGGATTCGAAGTTTCGATTGATGAAATCCTGGATGTGATTCCAAAGTTGTGGCTGTGGCAGGCATACGTTGTCCAGTGGGCGTTGAAGACTGGCCGTTCCGCAATCTTCGCTGATTGTGGACTCGGCAAGACGCTGATGCAGTTGGCTTGGTCCTACTTCGTTCACAAGCATACTGGCAAGCCTGTCCTGATCCTGTGTCCGTGGGCAGTGGCTCAACAGACTCTTGCCGAAGCGGTTCGGTTTGGAATTCCCTGTCCTGCCGTTGTCGCTGAATCTGAGTTTGATATCGCGTCCGATTGCGGAACAGCGATCACGAATTACCAGAAGCTGCACTTGTTCAACGCTTCATACTTCGGGGGCGTTGTGCTCGATGAATCTTCGATCCTGAAAAACTACACGGGAGCAACCAAGCAACTGCTGGTTGAGACGTTCCGATTCATGAAGTTCAAGCTGTGCTGTACAGCAACTGCTGCACCGAACGACTTACTTGAACTCGGTAATCACGCTGAGTTTCTTGGCGTAATGCCGTCGAATGAAATGATCGCCAGATGGTTCATCAATGACAGCATGAAATGCGGTCACTACAGGCTAAGGAGACACGGTGAAGAGGACTTTTGGCGATGGGTTTCGAGTTGGGCGATCTGCATTTCGAGGCCGTCAGATCTTGGTGAACAGTTTAGCGATGAAGGATACATTCTCCCAGAACTGCGAGTTATCGAGCACGTAGTCGCGGACGAAAACGAAGGTTCAATGTCGTCCTGGAGTTCGTCGTCTTCCGTCTCGGCAACGAATCATCATGCAGAGAAACGAGCAAGCCTGAAAGAGAGGTGTGAGACTGCCGCGAAGCTGGCAAAGTCGAATAATGAACACTGGGCACTGTGGTGCACGACTGACTACGAAGCTGACTTCTTGCTGAAGTGCCTGGGTGTGAAGGGAGACGGATTAGACGACTTTGGTGGCATTGTCGAGGTTCGCGGCAGCCACTCAGCAAAGGTGAAAGAGGAGCGGCTGAAGTCGTTTGGGCCTGGGCGATCGCGAGTGATCATCACAAAGCCGGACATCGGCGGCTACGGTATGAATTGGCAGCACTGCCACAATACAGCGTGTTTCGCGTCATTCAGTTACGAAGATTGGTATCAACTCGTTCGCCGATTCCTTCGGTTTGGTCAGCTATCGCCGTTCGTTGCGTGCCACATGATTTTCAGCGAGAACGAGCGTAGCGTCGTCAAGACGATGAAGGAAAAAGAGGACGGGCATCGAAACATGAAACTCGGAATGGCCGATCGCATGCGTGAGTTCACTCGAAGCCAGTTGTACGAGAGGCCGCCACTCTCTCGCTACACTCCAACCGTGGCGGTTCCTGCTCCTAAGTGGCTCGTAACGCACTAATCAATAACGGAGTTTATCAGTGAATGAGCTGGCTCTTTTCGCAGGCGCTGGTGGAGGAATTCTTGGTGGAAAACTCCTTGGGTGGCGAACCGTCTGCGCCGTTGAACGTGATGCCTACGCCGCACAAGTTTTGGCACAGAGACAAAACGATGGACTGCTCGAACCTTTCCCGATTTGGTCTGACGTGTGCAGTTTTGACGGAAGGCCGTGGCGAGGAATTGTTGACGTCGTTTCTGCTGGATTTCCATGCCAGGACATTGCAGCCGGCGGAGCTGGACGTGGAATCAACGGAGATAGATCGGGCCTCTGGAAACAAGGAAAGAGGATTATTTGCGAAGTTCGACCGCGATTCGTGTTTTTGGAGAATTCCCCACTCCTCACTGTTCGGGGAATCAATGTTGTACTTGGGGACTTGGCCGAAATGGGGTTTGATGCGGCGTGGGGCGTGCTCGGTGGAAGGCACGTTGGTGCACCACACAGACGCGATCGGATCTGGATCGTGGCTTCCGACACCACAGGCAACAGACTGGAAAGGAGGAAGCACGAAGACTCGAACAGGAAAGGATCGTCGACTGGAAATGAGGCACTGGTGCCGGCAAGTTCATGGCCTGACTTATCCAATCCCCATGCATTCGGAAGTAATGATGGGCTGGCCAATCGGGTGGACCGAACTAAAGCCATTGGAAATGGACAGATTCCGGCAGTGGCTGCGCTCGCATGGAGAATGCTGATTAGTCGATTACGCAATAAATAAAGGTACGCAAGACATGGGAAAGACAAGGAACAACCGCCCATTTGATTTTGTTCACGATATTTACAAGAGCTATGGGCGACTGGTGATTCCATTGGCACGAGGCCGATGGCTGATGCTTACTGAAAAATGGAAGTTGGTAGTCGTTCAGAATGGGACATTTCACAACTGCACCGCAACCGGGAAGTTTTAGGAATCACAAATGATTCAGCATGTATACGTCAACTCCCGCGAATTGTCGGCGGCATTGAGTCAAACCCACGAGGCGGAATTTGAGTTCACCGCGCAAGGATGGCGAGTTGAATACGACGACGAAAAGCCTCATCTGCTGGCGGTGGCTCTCTTGTTGAATAGGCAGCCTCCGTGGGCGAAGACAAACGAGCACGGGGAAGGTCCGGGGGATATTTGCTGCCAAAGAGCAACGGGGAAATTTTGCTACGAACATGACAAAGCGAATTGGACCACAGTAAACGGCCAGTGGATCAACCGTGCAGTGGAGTGAATTCAAATGCTGGGTAACAGTTAATACACAACAAGGAGATTTATGACGGCGTTAATTACGCAAGAGCGTGAGATTGCGGCGGCGGACTCTGCTGAGGGCAAGTCGTGGGTGCTGTACAATGGCGACTCGTGCGAAGTGATCAAGACGATACCTGACAACTCGATTGATATGTCTATCCATAGTCCACCGTTCGCGAATCTGTACATCTACAGCGACAGTGAAGCGGACATGGGAAACTGTGCAACACTTGAAGAGTTTTTCGAGCATTACACGTACCTGATCGCAGAGACGAAGCGTGTCACGGTTCCCGGAAGAGTCTGCGTTGTACACTGCAAGGACTTGCCGAGATATGCCAATCGAGACGGAACCGCCGGGCTTATTGACTTTCCTGGAAAGATTATCGCGGCTTACGAGGCTTGCGGCTGGTCGTTTCACAGTCGCGTCACGATCTGGAAGTGTCCGGTTACTGAACGCGAAAGAACTAACAACGTCGGATTGTTGCACAAGACAGCGAAGCGTGACAGGTCCCAACTGCGTCAAGGGATGTCTGATTATCTGCTGGTGTTTCGTAATCCACCAGAGGGAAGCCTAACGAGCGACTTGCCTGTCACGACTCCAGGGGGTGAAGGGTTTATAGAGCAATACGTCGGGACGGTTCCGCCTGCTGAGAATGAGAATCATCCGTCGCCATTCGCACGAAAAGGACGTGCAAAGGACGCTTCAATCGATATCTGGAGGCGGTACGCAGAATCGGTTTGGTGGGACTTGGAAGATCCTGTACAGCAGGCGCTGGTGGCACTGCAAACGAAGTTCACTCCTGATCAAGTCGAAGTCGTGAAGATGCTGCTCAACGCCGTTCGCGGAGAGAGCTGCAGTGAGCATCAACCGTGGTTTGATATAAATCAAACTGACGTGTTGAACGGTGAACTCGCGACGGATAGCAAGGATGAAAAGCATATCTGCCCGCTGCAAATAGACCTGATACGCCGGGCTGTACAGATCTGGTCAAAGCCTGACGATGTTGTGATGTCGCAATTCGCTGGCATCGGCAGTGAGGGTTACGGAGCTATCTTGGAAGGCCGTCGTTTTCTAGGGATTGAGCTAAAGCCGTCGTACTTCAAAACCGCACAAGCAAACTTGCGGATTGCAGAGCAGAAGATGCGGCAGCGTTCACTATTCACCTGAGAGACCAGCATGGCCGGAGAGAAAGAGAAGTTCACGTTCCTGCCTGTTGACGTCGATCGACTGACGAGTGATGAGCTTGTTGAGGCGATGAGTACGGAAGAATTCGGGGCCTATGTTCTGCTCTTGTTTAAGGCTTGGAAATCAGATCCGCCGTGCACGATTCCAGATGACGATCGAACGCTTTCTAGATGGGCCAGGATGACGGAGAGACAATGGGTCAAGATCAGGGCCAGGGTGCTTGCACCGTGGAGACCAGACGACAACGGAAGACTGCACCAGAAGCGGCTTCTTGAGGTGCACAAGGAAGTGATGGAAAAGGTAAACAAACGTAAGGAGTCGGGATCTAGAGGAGGTCAGGCAAAGGCCGCTGGTGCTTCAAGGAATCCGTCCAGTAATGCGAAGGATGTTCCAGGGCAAGGACAGCTTTTTGACACTTCCGAGGCAGTTCCTATAGACGAAACAACTCCAAAGCAACCAGCTTCAAAAGGACTTGACGTTAATGTTCCCGAGGCACTGAACACTAAAGAGTTTATCGAAGCTTGGCTGCTGTGGATCAAGTACAGAAGGGAGGCAAAGAAACCACTCACGAAAACTGGTGCAGAGATGCTGCTAAAGCAATTCGTGAAGTGGGGAGCCGAGGCGGCAGTGACGGCAATTCATACGTCAATATCCAGCGGATGGCAGGGCATTTTCGAGCCAGACAAGAAGCAAGCCAGTCAAGGAAAAGACTTGTTTGGCGGAATCCGCGAGTTCCTTGACGAGGAGGCACGTTCTGGAAACGGTGTTGAGTAAGCCTGAGTGGGCGACTTGTGCCGGAATACTTGCAGCGGCAACCGGAAGAGTAATGGAGCGTCCAGTTGTCGCGGCTTACTACGAAGTGTTGAAAGATCTTCGGTATGACGTGCTTCTGGTGTCTTGTAAGCGTGCTGTGCAGGAGTCTCAAGCGAACTGGCTTCCATCAGCCGGGCTGCTGCGAAAGTTCGCTGCTGAAGCTGTTGGCGGTGCCACTCCTCAAGCCTCAAGCGAATGGGAACGCGTTAGAAAGCTTGTCAGGCAGTTTGGCTACATGCGTCGATCCGAGGCCGTGGCGTTGATGCCAGCGATCACGCGGGCCGCTGTTGAGTCGATCGGCTGGGACACGATCTGCGACACAGAGCAACCAACAATTACGGGTGCTCAGTTCCGAAAGGCTTACGAGGAATTGGCAAGTCAAGAGTCTACGCAGCGGAGACTAAGTGCTGACGTCAGGCCGAAGATTAACAACGCCGAGAAGACTGCTGCGGCTATCGAGTGTGCAACGAAAAAGCTGACTGACAAGTTCTCGGTTCCAGGAGAGTGACATGCGAGTGACTATCGACGGACGTGACTACGTGCCCAATACAGAAACGTTCAGGCTTACCGATAGTCACTTCGAGGAAGCTGCAAAGCTTAGTAATAGTTTCGCGGCGATACACTGGGCACACGATACGCAGTCAAGTGTTGCTGAGATGCTGGCTTGGAGCCGAGTGAATCAGAGTGAGGAAGTTGAGCAGCCGCGAGAACGTGGACGCGGTGCAAAAATTCCAGTTCCGGGTAAACGAGACAGATCGTTATTTAACTGAAAACGAAAGAGGTACGCGGATGAGTGAGGCGATTATCGAGCAAGGTGAACCTGTCGAAACTCCCAAGAAAAAGCGGGGACGAAAAAAGCAAACGACTGAACACCAGCAAGAGCTGATCGCAACCGAGGATGCAACGGGACAGGCACAAGCGGACGTGCAAGAGACACCACAAGAGGAGAAACCGAGCGATGTTGTTGATCCTGGAAAGACTGCTGAGGTGGCTGCAACAACTGAGGGACAAGCGGACTCGACGCCTGCTCCTGTCGTAGCGGAAGCGGTTCCTGTGCAGGCCGTTGCAGAGCGTGACGCGGCTGCTGAAGAGATCGCAAAGCTGAAGAGGGAGTTGGCTTGGCTTCGAGAGAAAGCAACGCGGGGCTTCCTCGTTTCCGAACGCGAATACGCTGCCCTAGACGTGGCTCAGAAGCTGGCCAATCTAACGCCAGACGTGAATAAAGCTGAGCAGGAATACAACGAAGCGAAGGCAATTGCGGACAAGAAGAAAAAGACTTGGGAAGGGCTGCAAAAGCAGATGCAGCAGGTGTCAACGGAACTGACGACTACGCTTTCGAGCGGCGACTATCAGCCGACGTTGTTCCGTCAACCGTACGCCGGTGACACGTACCTTGAACCGCCTGTGAGGGCATCGGTCCCACCTGTTCAGCAGCCAGCGGAGATCGCACCTGCACCAGAGCCTGTTCCCGAGAAGCCTGCAGAGCCTGTTGACCGTGGCGGCGACATGGATCTGATTTGCTTCTTGAAGTCCAGCTTAACGCACAACTGCGGCGAGTGTGATGCGGAAGGGTTGACCGAGTCGAAAATCGAATCGCTCAAGGAATCGATCGAGGGCGACACGGTGAAGGATCTGGAGAAGTTCCAGATGAAGCACGTCGACTGGCCGAGCAAGCTGAAGGGCTTCGGCGAAAAGTGGATTGACAGGCTTCAAGACGCTCACCTCGCGATTCGTACGAAGTTCCCTGTGCCTGACTTGGATTCGACGCTGGAAGTCAACAGCGAGGCGGTAAACGCTTCTGGTGACGAAAAGCCAGAAGTGCAGCCGGAGGAGCCGCAGCTTGACACTTCAGAGAGTCAGGTCGGCAACGAAGGATCGATAACCGAGTTCACCGGAGATGAACACCTCGACGATGGCGAATTCGAAGGCGACGCCAGCGAGTAGTCAACGCTTAACTTCCCCGCTGCAATCGTGCAGCGGGGCCTTGGAGGTGAGGTGCATCGATTACTACACAAGGTGACGCTTCCGTTCGAGTTGACAAACGGGAACGACGGACGCGGTTCAAAGTGGTTCAGTTCGTCGAAGCTGCGGATTCAGTTCGAGAAGCAACTGAGAGATCTGGGGCACGTCAGAACGCCGTTCGATCGCAAGGTAATAGTTCGCGTGACGCGGCACTGGGCGAAGCGGCAGCGTGAATGGGACTCTTCCAGCGTAGGTCGTGGAAACTGGAAGGAAATCGAGGACGCTCTTGTCGCTTGCGGCTGGTTCGTCGATGACGGGCCGAAGTATATCCGAGAGACGCGATATCTACAGGTTCCGAGCGTCGACGGTGTTCCGCGAACTACTGTCGAAGTGTTTGAAGCTTAACAATGAGGAAAACGAAGTAATGACTCAAAAGTACAAGATTGATCCGAAGTACATCGGCACGGTTCCTTCGCTGATGATATTGCCGACGTGTGTCGTGTGGCTGATGCTTGATCGAACGCAGGCAAGTCCTGTTGTGTGTGCAGTTGCCTGGACGCTGTGGTCAGTGCTCGTTCTGTGTCGCTTGATCGCACCTCTGTACGAAAATCACGTGCACCCGCGACACCTGCCGATTAACTGACGCAATACGAAATAGCCTTTCGCCGCTTAACTGCGGCTTAAGGCATTATGAGAAGGTGATATCTGTATCAACGGTGAAAACCGCAGAAACGCCGAAGGAAAGCGAGGTGTATCGTGCGTCGACGCTGGTGAAAGCCAGCTACTCAAAGGGGGTGGAGTGTGGCCGGGCACGGAGACCCGGACAGCGAAATCTGATGGCGACGGACGGAGACGCGGTAGACACAACGCACCGTTGAACGACTACATGAAATCTTGAAATCACCGGGTTCGACTCCCGGACACTCCAATGTGATTTGCAGCGGCATAAACGAAAGGAAAATGATGGCAACGTCAAAGTTCTGGATGGTTTTAGGGAGCAGGGCACCGACGTATCGGCATACTACAAAGCGTGCCGCTTGCATTGAAGCGGAGAGGCTTGCAAGCCTGAATCCCGGCGAAGAGTTCACGGTTCTCGAATCAATGGCGACGGTTGTTAAAACCGATGTTAGGTGGTTCGTTCTTGAAGACGTCGATCAACAGGACGATTCTGACGTGCCGTTCTGATGCGGCGATTACATAAGAGCAACGAGAGAGGGTTGAATTGATGCCATGTATTAAGTTTCAAGTCTGCGGAGAATGGTCTATCACACTGAATCCGCTTCCCGGAACTCACATCGAAAAAGCCTGTGTTGATGCGGTCCTATTGGCAACAACGCTCTGCGTGAATGTTAAGTTCAGATTCAACGGAATAGAAATGGAAGTTGATCAACGTGACTCCAGTGGATCAGCAATGAGTCGATACGACAACCTTATCAGTGCGGCACAAGAGAAGTATCGGAGAGAGAAACAGGCTTCAGAGGCTATCGACATCGCAGATGCGTTCTGTTGGAATGCGAGATAGATCTGAACTTTACACCATCAGGAGATCTACATGCCAGAAGCAAAAGACCCTTTACGCGGAACAGGGCGAACGACAGCGAGGATTTTGCACGCGATTGCGTACGCGTTGGAGAATCCGAATAAGCGAGTCCCTGTCACGGATCACAGCAATGATTCACAGTTTCGACGGAAGCTGCTGATGCAGCAGATCAGCGGAGTCATCAAGTCGCTCGGTCTGAAAATGTCCCTTGTGAATCACATGATAGACGGGGTTACGCTGAAGTCGACGCCGCACGTCTTAAGCTTCGTTGCAGAGAGTCCGCTACGGGAATCAAAGCGAGAGAGGACGCGAAGCGTTCAAACTTACGATCCATGCTCGTTTGCAAGTGGATGCTACTATGCGATTCCAGGAAGAGTTGGCATATACCCGGAATGCTGAGGTTTGCACACGTGTCGGAATACTTTTGTGAAGAGTGCGAAGGAACTGGAACGTGCGACTTTATAACCGGAGTTGACTGTCGCTACTGCAACGGAACCGGGATGGTTGAATTCGGCGACGAATTCGACAGCGAAGAGTGTTACCCTGTTGGAAACTGTACGGATTAAAGAAACGGAGATCTGTAGTGCTTGTTCTTACACGCAAGTTAAACGAGTCGATTCTGATCGGCTCAGACATCAAAGTGACGGTGGCACAAATTCGCGGCGACTCGATTCGAATCGGCGTGGCTGCACCGAAGTCGATTCCTGTTCACCGCGAAGAGGTTGCAAGAAACGTCGTCAGCCAGGGTGGTTCGCTCGACGGGCCGCACGCGAAGTTTGTCGAGAATATCAAGCAGATTCGAAATCGCGTTGCAGGCTGGACAACAGTCGCTGGCACCGGAGCTTCGATGGTAATGGTTCAACATGAGCTTGAATACGCTCTTGCCGAGCTGGAAAGCAACACCAAGTGAGATCACGACGAAGGCGGCGGTATCGGGCAAACAAAAGTTTTGAACGGTACTTTGCACGAGCCAGAAAAGTTTTCCCGTGGCTGGATATACCGCACAAGTACCACAGAATTATCAGATGGCTTACGCGGTGATTGGAGTTGTTCATGAACAGATTCGAAATGTCATGTGCCAAGTGTCTCTTCTGGGAAAAGACACTGCACGCAACAGGCAACTGCGTTAGACGATCGCCTTCCATCGGGCCGGTACAGGAATCAGAAAACACGTCAGGGACAACGCACGGTGCGATATGGCCGATAACGCGGTCTGACGATCGTTGCGGAGAGTTTCAGCCAGACAAAAGATGACGGAAACCACCAGTCAAATCACAAAGGATGTGCGTCATGTTTTACTTTCACGCAGTTTGCGAGTTACTAACGATCGCTGCAATGTTGTTGATTGTGTTGTATCTCGCGGCAAGAACTGCAACAGGAAACAAATAGTGAGCGAAAATAAAGCTTATGTTTACCAGTCAGGTGAAACGCCAGAAGTTGGAGATCTTGTGCAGTGTGTCACTGGACTTAGTAACCTTATTGTGCCCGGCCAGCAGTACTTCATTGACGAATTACGTGGAGAATTTGGATTAGTCGGCCTCAAGGGATTGCGTGAAGGCGAGCCACTCCGTGGATTCTGTGCAGGCCGATTCAGGCTTATTTCACGAGAACAACAGGACCGAAAAACCGTGCAAGAAAATCGAGATGCCGTGTTGGCCGAAGCGTGCAAGGGCCTCGAAAAGCTGTGCCACGTCGCACGCGGAGACGCTGAGGCGAATGGCTGGTGGACCAGCCCGCGAAGCGAGGCCGAGCTAATTGCGTTGATGCACTCTGAGCTTTCCGAAGCGTTGGAGTGCGATCGGAACAAGGAGCCTCAACTGTACTTTGACGAGAAGGGCAAGCCGCTCGGCAAACTGTCAGAGTACGCCGACGTGGTAATCAGAATCTGCGATGCAGTCGGTGCTGAACATGCGGCGGCATTCTCTGAAGCGATCCGTAAGAAGGTTCTGTACAACCGGACGCGTGGCTTCAAGCACGGCGGCAAGGCTTTTTAGTCTAATTAATCGCAATCGTGTCGATGAGTTATGAAGAATATACACAGCAGCACTCTTCATACACTCATTGACACGGTGGAACGATGCCAACGCCTCAAGACCTTCAAGCTATCGACGCGAGACTGGATGAGATCGGAAAGGATGTTCGAGAGGTCAGGCAGTTGCTAATCGGCAACGGAGGGGACGGAGGAGTGTTCGGAAGATTGCTTCGAATCGAGGAGCGGCACGGATTCCTGACAACGTGTTATCTCTGGCTTCTGAGTGGAGTTCTTGCACTCCTCGCTATGGTTGTCCCGTCCTACTTCCAGCACAAATAGCATCGGAGCATCCTTGGAAATCAAGCGTTGGATTATCGTCGTTCAAGGATTCATGCAGAAGTCAGGGACTCTCAACGGGATCGTAAAAGCGTGGTACGATGCTCACTGTGCAGTTGCTTCCGATCCTGGAACGTGCGTCGAGATGCTGCAGTACAATTCCGATGTTGTCGATCTGGCACAGCGGATCTTCCGGCTACGTCCAGAGCATTCACAGCCGGAAGTAATCATCATCGCTTACTCTTGGGGCGTGGCTGCGAGTCAGCGGCTATCTTACGAGCTTCGACGGCGGTCGATTCGTGTCAAGCACTTCCTTTCGTGTGACGGTGTGTATAAGCACTGGCACACTCTCGGGAATTGGCGTGTTCGTGTTGTCAAGTGGTATCCCGATGCGTTTCCGATCTGGATACCGGAAAACGTCGACCAGGTGACGCAGTTCAGGCAGAATCAGTCGTGGCCTGCCGGTCACGTGATTAAAGCGGTCAATCCGGGCCGCACGGAAGTTGGTCCGGTGAATTGGCTAATGGCCGATCACCAATGGATGGACGACAGTTTAGAGTTCCATGCAGCGTGCAGGGAACTGGTGACTACTGGAACTATCAAGGGTGTTTAATGGAACTTGCGTTGGCGGTGATTGTTATTGAATCTTCGATTTTGATTTGTCTGTTTTGTGCATGGTCTTTCGACGCGGCGGCAGCGAGGGACGAAAAAGAATACTACTGCGGGAGAATCGACGCCTTCCGAACTGAAGTCGGCAAGCTTCGAGATGAGCTTGCTGAGTCTGAGCATTTGCGTTCTGAACTGAAAGCTACACTCAACGCCGAGTTCATCGCGTGCGGTGAAGTCATTAAAGAGCGTGACAAGCTGAAGGAAGATCTCGTAAACGCTGAGGCGAAGTGCGGGCAGTTGAAACTGATCCGCGACAGCGAACTTAGGACGTGCCATTCGGTTTCGACCGAGAGAGATTCCCTCAGACTTTCGCTTGCTGGTGCGAATCAGGAGATTAAGAAGCTGCACGAGACGCGAGGGTCGCTACAGAGAGAGTACAACGAACTGCATGGAAAGTGCACTCAACTGCAGTCGAAGCTTTCGCGTGTCGAGTCGGCGTTGAAGCCACCAGCGAGCGTGAACGATGCCGGAAAGCCTGTTTACTGGAATCTTCCTCAAGACTTCAAGGATATGACTTTCGCGTCGATTTTTGGGCGAGCTTATGCCACGTAGCTATCTCGTTGCGTTCTGTGTCACGACTCCGGCCTACGTGTTATTTCGATTGATCTGCAGCCTGTTTCAGTGAGTGGTGCTGTATGAGAATGTTAATCACGCTCTTGCTGGTACTGCTCACTCCTTCGCTGGTGCACGCTCAGTTCGTGCAGGTGCGTCAGCGAATCGGCTGCAATCTCGGGAAGTGCAAAATCGGAATCGGATCTGGAGTTGTGATCGGCTGGGAGCCTACGCAAACAGGTTGCCGCAAGTACTACGTGTTGACAGTGGCACACAACGCTGGCGTTTTCGAGCGTACGAGATTCAATCCCAGTCAGGACTATGGCGTATCGATTCCGACTAGTTCGGCGTTAGTGCCTGCGAAAATCGAGCGGTGTAGCGGGCCTGACTATCTGATGCTCTTGTCGTTCGTTGAGACGACAGGAGAGCAGATCGGCGTAGCGAAGATTGCAAACAGAATTCCCGATGCAGGCGAGCCTGTGGTAATTCACGGGTTTGCCTGCGATCGGGACGGAAGGTACGGAGCCAGAAATCTGCAGTTGCGATCAGTGGACTCTAAACTGTTCACTGTCACAACTGCGTTTCGGCAAGGTGAGTCAGGAGGGCCAATTCTCGACAAGGATGGAGAAATTCAAGGTTTGTGTGAGGGTTACGATGCGAAGGGTATCGGGTTTGGTCCGAGCGTTGTTGCTATTCGTCGGTTCCTTGGCTTGCCTGCTATTGGTTCCAGGGTGCAGCCAGATCGGCCTGCACAGCAGTTGCCCGTGCGGAACGACGTGCAAGTGCCACCTCCGCCAGAAATTGGAGACGCCGAAAAGTACACTCCACCAGTCCACCAGCCAGGGCCAGTCGTTCCTGCTCCGTTGCCGAGCGACGAACCGAGAAAGCCGGACAATCGCGAGCAGCGGCGAACCGAGCTACCACCTACGAAGGAAGAGGTTCCACCGGCTTCAACTCCGAGAATACCGGAGATACCGAAATCGCGGGAGTCAGACCGACCTGCACCAGAGCAGCGAACTGAACCTGCTCCAACCGTTGGCCAAAAGCTGTTGCGTGCAGGAGTGTTCGGAATGGATCTGTTAAGCGTTCTAGCAGGGGCGGGAATCGTCGGCGGAACCGGGGGAATCGGCTGGTTCGTCTTGGCTGCTCTGAAGTGGCGTAGAGCAGCTAAGGCCGCAAGTGTGATAGTGCCTGCTGTGACTCATGTGCTGCATCCTTCGCAGCCTGTTGCGACAAGCGTTCCCGTGAATCCCGTTGTGGATCAACCACAGGAAGTGCAGGTTCATCCGAACGTGATTCCCTACACTCCTGATAGCGGAAGGATCACACCGCTATTCAGTGAAGTTCCTGTCGCTTCGGTAGTCAGGCAGCCTATCGACTCGAACTTCATCAAGGTTCCCGATGACTTCCGTAAAGAGCCGATCGAATATGCTTTCAGAGTAGTGGCAAAGCAACATCCCGAGACGGTGCCTGTTTTGAAGAAACTGGCATCACTAGCAAATCAACAGTTGGGCGGCAACAGGGTCCCTCAACAATACTTTTTCAAAACGAATTGGTGATACATGGCCGCAACACGGCAATCGATTGAAAGTGTTTCCGCGAGACTGCGAACTGATTCCATCCTGCACTACACTGCAGGTGGCGAGATCGATTCATACGGGCTTGCTGTGCCAAACTGGTCTGATGACGTCCAGTCCGTTAATGACACGTTGGTGCAGTTGGTTGAACTGACTGGGAAGAACTTGCTGGTGATCATGACCGGAAACGATGCTCGAATGAGCACGGCACCGTTCATCGACACGATTCGGTTGGTTCATTCGATGTATGTGCGGATGGGCAATCTGCTGAACGCTGCCGCGAGGAAGCCGAATCAGACTCGATTCCAAGGGACTCACGCAACTCCTCAAGTGTTGATTCCCAAGGTGTACCCTGTTCCGTACTACAACGTTCGGAATCGGTTCCTGAAGGAACTATGCGGGTTGATGCTCGGTGCTCAGACGGAGATGCTACAGCACTCGGAAAACGCAATCCCTTACGACATTTCCGACGACTGTGCGAAAGAGATCTGGAAGTACTTCAAACGTGCTTACGAAAAGATTGCAACTGGCTTGTTTGGGATTGCACCAGCGGAAGCCGAGAAGCCTGAATTCCTGCTGACCGAGGAGCAGCTATCAGCGTACAACCCAAGTGCCGTGCTGTCTGCCGTTGAGCGAATCGACACGGTGGCCGATATCAGTCAGATCATGACTGAGGACATCATGCGAGTGATCCGTTACGGCATCCCAGTGAACGAACTGCCTGACCTGTTGCCATTCTCTCAGCCTGTTCTAGGGGCCTCGAACGCTGCGACGGTGACAACTCAGCCTACTAACGGTGCGATCTTCGCACCGGCTGCAACTCCAGCGGCTCAGTTTGTAAGTTAATCGAACATCCCGCCGTGACTTGGAACTTCGCTACGGGACTGTAGCCGGTCGAGGGGGTTAACCTTCAGGCATCCTCGACCGGCCTTTTTTAGGACTCAATATGACTCCGATTCCTGGAATCGCTCACGAGTGCGAAATCGTCCGAGTTGTCGACGGTGACACGGTAGAAGTGCGGCTGACGGCAACAATGGTCGTCCGGTTACTCGACTGTTGGGCGCCAGAAAAACACCAGACGCACGACCCACTTGAGAAGCCTCGCGGACTCGCAAGCGAGGCACATCTGAAAGAGATCTGCAAGTCGGGGGCAAAGGCAGTCGTGCACGTGCCGTTCAGTCCTGGAAGCAAGTTCGGAGATGATACGTCAATGGGACGCGTGCTCGGGAGAGTGTGGCTTGTCGGTCAAGCACAATCTCTCAGCGAGCTGCAGGTCGAATCTGGACATGCAAAACTAACGAAAGCGGGTGAGCGGTGATCAACATACACTGGCCATCTGGAGACAACAACTATTATGCACCGTGGTACTTGATTGTGCCTCGCCTTGTGTTGACTCCTGTCTTGTTGTTGCTTCTATTTTCAACTGCTGCGTGCATTATGCTCGGATGGGGAGTCGATGAGGC